>JAEIGA010004414.1_pt1 | contig 21771 bp, 13 predicted proteins | sample 9270691 | NCBI WGS metagenome assembly JAEIGA01 (sample SAMN17057246, study PRJNA624740) | gut metagenome | biome: biome; isolation source: fecal sample | host: Bos grunniens | place: China: Xizang | collected 2019 | reverse complement strand
TTTAAAATACATAATGTCCTCTCAAAAGTAGTGTTTTTGAAGTGGACTAAAATCCCCTAAGGTCCTTTTGGGGGATTTTTTCGTCTACCCCACAGATACATTATATAGGGGTGTCCAAAAAGATGGGTATAAAAACATAATAAAAAATATAATTTCAAATTTTAAATCCATTTTAAATTTAAAATGAATTTAACCAATCCTATGTTGTTTACTAATGATATGATAATAGCAAATAGAAAATGTTTATTTTTTAATAAATTTATACTATAACTTAAATGTTTCAATATCATTGAAAATTTATAGATTTAAAAGTATGCAAAGTAATAATAAAACAACTAATAAGTGAGAAGTAATTAATCTAGTTTTAATTACTTTATTTTTATTAGTAGTACCAATGATCTTAGATATATTATTTTTTGGTGAAGCTAATTTGTTTGGTTTAAATTATTTAGTAGCAATCAATGGCAAACGTTGAGGTCTAATAGAAAAAGATAAAAATGGACAAGTGATTGCACAACCACATAATGGATTTGGAAAAAGTAATTTTATTTCAGTTTCTTGAGAACCGTTTGTATTTGCAATAGCTATCTTAATTTTATGCTTTATAGTTTGATTAATTCTTTTAAAATTTAAAAAAATTAAAATTAATTATTTAACTTTTATTATCTCAACTTGAGTATTAATGTTCAGTATCTTACTAACTGGATTATTACCATATGATTATAGTTGGACAATTCCTGTAAGAATTATTATTGTTGTTATCGCTTATGCTGCATCTTTCTTTTTATTAAACTTATTAATGAATAAAATTATTGTTAATTCTAAATTTGCTGAACAATTTGCTTTTGAGATCATTAAAGAAGAAAATAGAAATAAGGAATACTTATCCAAAAATCTATCAGAAAACTTTAAAAAAAGAAAGAAACAAGCAAAAGAAATTGTAGAAATAGAAGATGATAAATAAACAAAAATTTAAATTAAAAAAGAGAGAATTGATTGCAGAAATAACTTTATCAGGAATTTGCTTAGCACTAGTCGTCATCTTTAGAGCAATATTTAAATATATAGATGTTCTTAATGGATATTCGTTACAAGTTCAAATGATCTTTTTTTGTTTAAGTTTATATTTATTAAGAACTTGGTATTTTAAAATAGGTTTTTTCTTTTTAACTCCATTACTACTTTTGCTTTTTGGAATTAACGGCCATATTTTCTTTGACTACTTACTACCATATTGGGGATTCTTTGCTTTTTTATTTTTGCAACCTATTATTAATAAAATAAACTTTAAAAATCAAATTAAAACTGCCACTATATTAATTTCATTAACAATTATTTTTAATCTTTTTGGCTACTTTGTCATGTTTTTTAGTTATGTATTAAGTGGAATCTATTTTTATAAAGTTAATTTTAATGCTGCTGTTGTAATTAATGGACCAATCGTTTTATTCTCTGCAATAATTAATATAATAATTATTAGTTTTACTATTTATCCTTTAAAACTAATGCAAACTAAAATTAATAAAAATATTTATTATTAAAAAGAAATGGCTGGAATTTTTTTAACTAAAATATTAATCCCAAAATAAAAACTAGTAAACAAAATTGCATTATCAATTCAAAGGATTTTTATTTCTTTAATAGTATTAATTAGTTTCGTTTCTACTTCTTGAGATATTTTTGCTTGAAGATTAAAAGTTATTAATTTATTATCAATACTAATGAAGTTTGTATATGATAATCAAGTATTTTTATCAAAATAAACTATTGGTAATGTCATTACATTAACATTTTTGGATTTTGCTCATGTTGATAACACATCTTTATTATAAAGAAGACATGTATTTTCTTGATTATCTTCACTTATAAAAAGATAATTATCATAAAAATTTACATAATCATAGATACAATTAAATTGACTAGCATTACTATCATCAATTTCTAATAAATCATCAATGTTAAAAAAACGTTTTAAATATATTAAAAAATCATCCTTATTTAAATTATTAACTTGAATAATTTTTGCTAATTTAGATTTTAAAATAAAGATGGTATCTAAATATATAAAAAAACTATTATTATCAAGTTCATAATTAAAAATATACTTTTTAAATTTAGTAGCAAATAAAAGATCATTAACTTCATTTTTACCAAATGTACTAGTAATATATCTGGTTTCAAAATTAGTTGGATTTTCTAAAAAAACTAATAAATTTTTATTAATATCAATTGGGGCTAATTTGGTAGTAAAAAAGGTTATGTTTTTAATCATGCTAGATTCTCATTTTTTATATGAGCACAAATCACAACCAATAGAAGTTTTAGCTTGTTGGGATAAAACATTTATTAGGTCAAGATAACATTGTTCCATATTTAAAATATTAGTTATTTTTTGATAATTAAAAATTGATGGTCAGATTATCATAAAATATTTATTTTTATTTTTATTTAAAACAAAACCATCTTGCTTGGGAATTTTACTAATAGTTTGATTATTAAAACGAGAAAATAAAATATCAACTAGATGCTTGAAATCAAAATATATTTGAATAGCATCTAAATTATTTTCAATTACATAATCATTAGGGTCAGTCAATACATGTTTAAAATAAGATAAGATTTTTAATTGATTAGGGCTTAATGCTTTTTGATTAATGTTTCTTTTAACTAAGAACACATTATCAAAAATGCCTTTAAAATAATCTCGATTTAATAAATAAATAGACATTTCAACTATTATAAATTTATTATCTTTTTTTAGTTTCATTAATTGTCCTTTTATTAAAGGTCAAATAAGATTACATAATTTCAAATACTGATTATGGTCTTGAACTATCAAATCTAATAATTTTTGTTTATCAACACCACTATTATTAACATATTCCTTACCAAAATTAGCTCTAATTAAAATATAACCAATTTTATTAAATTGATAAATTTCGTTAACAAAATGATCTACATTAAAACATTCAAACCCATCTGCTTGAAACAAATTTAAAAAGGTTGTTTTTCCTACGTATGGTTGGCCTGTAATTAAAATTAGCATTTGTTTTTTTCCTTTTGGCATGAGGGACAATAATATGTCCCTCTCCCATTAACTTTAATTTTATTAATTAAACTTTTACATTGTGGACATGGTTTTGATTTTTGTAAATGAACTTTTAAATATTTTTGATAATCACCAGTTGATCATTTATTAAATTTAAAAGTATGGATAGTTGTTCCGTTATTAGCAATTGAGGCTGTTAAAATTTTTTTTGTATTTAAAACAATATGATTAGCATCTTTTAAAGATAAATATTTTGCTTTTGTTAATGGATGAATTTTAGATGCAAATAAAATTTCATCAGCATAAATATTACCTATCCCAACAACTTTGGTTTGATCTAACAAAAAGGTTTTTATGTATTTATTACTTTTTAATAATAAGGGGTAAAGATAATCCTGATTAAACTCTTCAATAAAAGGCTCAGGTCCTAATTTTTTAATTATAGTAGACATAATGGCTTCATTTCATGAATTAAAAAGATGAAAAGTACCAAATTGTCTTGTGTCATTATATATTAATTGTGTCTTATCATCAAAACTAAAAATAAGATGGTCATGAATACTCGATTGATAACTAGCATCTTCATAATAAAACTTACCTTCCATTCTTAAATGAGCAACTAAGCATTTATTATTTTTAAATTGAAATATCAAATATTTACCACGACGATCAATCTTAATAATACTTGTATTTAAGAGACTATCAATAAGAGTTTTTGGTTTTGTGTTTTTTAATAATTTATTAAGATTAACTTTAATGTCTTTAATATTTTTATTTAAAATATTTTTATTTAAATAATTAACAACAACTTGTACTTCTGGCAATTCTGGCATTAATAACTCCTAGTGTTTAAAAAAGATTAATTTGTTTATTCTTATTTAAGTATTCATCTAATTGCTTTAAATGATATTTATTAATAATTGTTTGTAATTTATCTAGATCATATTTTTGTATTTTAAAATCGTTGATTTGGCAATCATTAAGTTCATTTAATAAAATTGTAGATAACTGTCTACATTGGTAAGCCATTGCTTTACTTTCATTAAATTTTTTTTGTAAGTTTAATGATAATTCATTTAGATGGTTATAAATATTATCAAGATCATGATACTTTAATAATAAATCAATCCCTGTTTTGGGACCAATCCCATTAATACCTGGTAAATTATCAGAATTATCCCCAACAATTGCTTTATATTCAATAATTTGTTGCGGGTTTAATCCAAAAAATTTATCTTTAAAATTTGAAATGGAAAATAAATCAAGATTAGATACACCTTGCTTCATTAAATGAACAGAGCATTGTTGATTGACTAATTGTAATAAATCTTTATCGGAAGTAATAACATCAACACTAATATTATGATCATTCATCAATTTGGTAAATGAACCAACTAAATCATCAGCTTCAATCTTAGGTTTTTGTAAAGCTTTAATTCCTAAATAATTAAGACAATCAATGGTATCTATCATTTGTGTATATAAATCATCAGGTGCTTTTTGCCTTCCCTTTTTATAATTTTCAAAATCATGATGGCGAAAGGTTTGTTCAGAATGATCAAAAGCTACAAAATAATATTCATATTCGTTATTTTCTAAGTATTTTAAAATAACATTTATTGTTAATCTAATACCATTATTTGGTGTTAGATTATTTAATTTCGCATACTCAGCTTGTTTTATAGTTGCATAATACATTCGGTAAAATAAAGAATTACCATCAAAAACAATCGCTTTTTTCATTATCTTAACTTTCTAAAATTTATTACTAAATAACTAAATTATTGTTGATATTCAATATCACGTCGCTTACGATAGAAAATCACAAATAAAATTAAGAATAGAATAATGAATATCCCTAAACCAACACCAACAAAAATGAATGGACTTAATTTTTCAGAAATTTGAAGTTTTGAATCTACTTTCTTAAAGTTTACTAAAGTTAGTTCACCTGATAGATTATATTTTGTAGGAACATCAACATCTGTTTCGGTTCATGCCCTTAATAAATGATATTTAATAACTAGCTTACCTAGTGTAGGTAGTGCTTGGACACTATCAATAGAAATATTGTCTGGTGAACTAACACCACCACTAATGTTACCAGTAATTAATGATGAATAATTTGAACTTTTTTCTTCACCATTTGGAGTAGCTAAAATCATTCGTCGAATTACATTGGCATTTGTCAAAGAAAGAAGATTATTAGATTCTAATAAATCACTTGATGCTAAATCACTATAATTAATTCCCTTACTACTAGTAATAAAATATGGTAATGAATTAGTTTGTGTAACACTAATTGAATATTTATTTTGTAAATGAGTGGCAGTTCCTGTCATTTGAAAACCACTAAATTTAATTTTACAAACTAATGGATTTGAATCTGGTGTTTGTGCAACTGTACCATCATCTTTTAAATACTTGTTTAACGAAAAGAAGACAGTTAATGTACCATTATCATGATCGGGTAGTCAAGGGGATTTATTATCAATTATAATGTTATCAAATAATTCCTGATCTGACATATCTTCTGGTAAATAAGAGAAGACAATATCTTTATTTTGAACCATTCATTGCTTGATATAATTAAAAGCTTTTGCTTTAAATTCAGTATTTGTTGTATTATTAATAAAATCAGAAACCCTTTTTGATTTAATTTCATTAAATACTTCAGAATAATCTGGTGAACTTGTTGCTCAACTAGTAATATTCGATTTTTTAATATCACTATTGCTAGCTAATGGATAATTGGCTTCATTAACCAAATCTAGTGTTAGGTTAGTGATTTTGGTTGAATTAATCTTTTTAAAATCATAAATACATATGTTTTTAGCTACACAACCATTATTACCTATGCCATTTTCTGTTCAATAATTTTTAAGTGTAACAGTTATTGTAATTTCTCCATCTTGATAATTAGGTGAATCAACGGTAATATTAACATTTTTACCATCTTCAATTTGGTAATTTACAAGACCAGTTGTATTACCAGTATAAAGGTTTTGCATTATTCATGCTTTAAATAATTTTGTATTGTAATTTTCATCACCATCAAGATTGCTAACTAAATCTTTTACAGTTAATGTAGGTAAGGTGTTGTCTTCTTTTTTATCAGGACCAACATAAACTGGTTTTGCTTTAATTGAAACCCTTTTTCCATTGCCTAATGGAAGTGTTGGTTGTTTTAATGTATTTTCTGGTTTTGGAAAGTTTGAAATAATAATATCTCTATACATTCCAGCATTTATTGCTTGTTCATAAGTTGCATTAGAAACTTGATTACCATCTTTATCATTGTAATCCTTTAATCAAAATCTAATATAAAGTTTACGATCAAATGAATTAGTTTGTGAATTAGGATAATATTCAAATCCAAAAGAAGATTCTTTTTGAATACCATCTAAATTTGAATTAGGATCTAAACAATTATCATAAACAAATTCACTAAGATATGCTAATGCAGTGGAATTTTTATCTTTTAAAATTTGGTCCTCAAAAGTTTCAGCATATATCACAGGCTTAGAACTATATACATAATCAAATAAATTACCAGCAGATAATGTATAATTTGGATCTAATTTTATTTTTGTTGGACCAGTAGCTTTTTGAAAAAAATTATATAAAGTAAGGTCAAAATCATGATTACCTTCTACAAGATTGTTACCTTGTTCATTTCAATCATAAGTATTGGATAATGTAATTGTAACTATTAATTCGTTTGGATTGATGTCAGAAATTTTACCTATTATTGGCTGCTCATCAACAATGGTCACTGCATCTAATTTGTCTCGATCAATGTTTTTTAAAATTCCTCCTTTATTTTGTTCAAATAATGTTCTTATCGCTTCTTCAAAAGATAATTCATAATTACCAATCTTATATCCATCTGTTAAAAATTTTTCAGCTGTAATTTCTTTATTTAAAACTTGAAATTTGTCATATGTTTGTGCATTGATATATAACTTATTAATATCCAATGGACTATTAATCTCAGTCTTTTTTAAAGTCTTTAATTGAGTAATTGTAATATTATATTCTTTGTTATTGCCGTTTTGAGGATTCTTACCATCAAAATCTTGATCAGTAATATCTCATATTTGTTTTAATTTAAAATAAATATTAATGCTACCTTCTTTAAAATTAGGGTTTTTGGCTTCAATAATTGTTATATTATCAAGATTATTAACTGGATTAGCTTTATTACCAGATAAACATTTGTTAATGATACTTCATTTAATAGCATCTATAATTGGTTTATTATCAGCTTGATTACTAATTTTATCTAATAATTGATTTGCATATAATGTTGAAATGTTTGCACCTATATCTTGACTTTTAATTTCTTGATTATCAATAACTTTTGTGCTTTGATATGATGCAAATTTATTAAAAGTAATAGTTTTTCTTAGAGGTTCATCCCCTTTGCTTTTGTCCTTTAAGGTTCCATCATTAGATCAATATTTATTTAATGAGATTGTAGCTGTTATAGTTCCATTCTCAATATCACTTGCATTATCTGAAAATTCAAAAGCAATATCATTGTTTTTATCAATTCCTTGTTTTTCACCAGTAATACAATTATCAAAAATAAAAGATTTGAAATTGGGTATGTAATTTGTTTTTGAATCATCTAAATTATTTGATAAAAATTTAACTAATTTATTTGTAGAATAACGATCACTAACTAATGAGGAACTTTGGTCATAATCAATAGAACTATCATCAATAAATGTTGTTGGACCATTAACATGATTAAAACCTTTAATAGTAATTTTTGTATAAGGACTCAACTTATCAACATCAAGATTAGGAGTTGTTAAAGTTGTTGGGTAAGGATATTCAGTAAAATCTTCTTGAAAATCTGGTAATTTACTAATATTAAAATTTCCATTAGATGTGTTAAAACCAAAAGCTTTAGCAAAATATGAATTTAATTCAATTTTATTAAAGGTAATAGTTCCATCTTTGTCATTAACATTTACATTAGACATATTCAAATTAATATTTAAGTAGTCATTATTTGGAGTTGGATCTTTAACTATACCTTGGTTAAAAAAATATTGTTGTCAATATTTTTCATTTTTATTTTGTTCAAAATAGACAGAAGGTAATATGTTATTAACATTTGGAAGATTATAAGTTAAGTCTTGTTTTAAGGAAGAAGGAGTTTGTGTCTTGAAACCTCCTATAAATAAATTAGTAGCTTCTAATGGTTTTTTATTAGCATTTTTAGCTACTTCAATGAATTCTCCATCAAGATAGTATGAATTAAGTTTAAATTCACAACTTACTACTCCATATTTATCATCAACTCGATTGATTTGAAACTTAGTAATATCTTTTGTAGCTATACCATCGGTACCACCAATTAGCACATTATTAATAATAAGTTGTTTTCACTGTTCCTCAGTAAATTTTAAAAAAGATTCAGACGGTAGTACTTTGCTTACATCACTGATATTGTATGGTTTCTCCTTAGTATCAGGAATTTCTGTATTTGCTATTGTATGAAATCCGGTTATATGGATAATAGTATCTTCATCATATCCGTCTTGGTCGCCTTCAACTAAATGACCACCATCATAATATGTTTTTAATGATACAGGGACATCAATATAACCAGCTTTATCATCATATTTAATTTGATCTGTTTTAATTATTAAATTATTTTCAATATTAAAATCAGGTGGGATATCACCTTTAATTAAAGATTCTCATTTGCTTATTATAGCATTTTTAATCTTGACTGTTTCATTTACTCAACTGCTTGCTTTAATATCAGAGACACCATCAATTTTGATGGTTGCATCATTATCAACTGGATAATTTTTAAAACGAGTGTTTTCAACTGATCTAAAATTACCATTCACTAAAATACTAGTAGTAAATTTTTTATCTTGAGGTACACCATTTTCATCAACATATTTGTTAATAGTAACTTCAATCTTAAATGATTTGTTAACATCACTAACTTGACTACATTCACCAAGAGTAATTCAATTTAAATAAGTATCAATACTAACATCTTCAGGTGGGTTTTCACAACTATTAAATATAGCTGATTTTAGGATATTAACATTTTCAATGGTGTTATTTTGTAATTCTTTAACAAATTCACTAGTTAATCATTTATCAACTACTAATAAAGTAACATCATTTAATTTAGTTGGTTTAGCAAATTTAAATAAATTGAAATCTAAACTACAATTAAGCGGAGATTTTATTAGGGTAGCTCAATCATCATCATTAAAATATCCGCCATTTAATACAAAAGAAATAGTAGCAGTTCCATTTAAATTATTAAGATTAGTAATTTGGAAATTAGTTAATAGATTTGAATTTAGTTTGCCATTACTATCATATGAAATTTTTGGTAAATTATGAAAATCAAAAAATGTTAATATTTTGTCTTGATCATTATTTATCTTGTTATTAGCAAAATAATTTTCAATATCAGATGGATAAATATCTTGAGGATAATTTAAATTACGATTAATAACAGTATGATTTAATGTTTTAAAACCATTAATAGTTACTTTTTGAGTTAGTGGTGTGTTTTTAATTTCACCTTCAATTAATCTTCTTTTAATAGTTACATTAATGTCAATTGTTCCTAAACGATTATTTGCTTGAATGAAACTAATATCAATTTCATCATCAGTTATACTTGGATTAGGATTATTAATAATTAATTGATTTTTAACAATTGTTTTTAACTGGCTAATAATAGTTTGGTCACTGTTTTTAAATTTATCTTCAATTTCATAAGGAAATAAATCATTATTATTTTCAACATAACCAATTGGGTTTAAACTTGTTGTTTTTGGTTTTGTTACAGGGAAATTATAAACAAAAGGATTAGCACCACTATCATTAGTTGCTATTGCATCCAAGTCATTAGTATCTCCATTGACATTAGCTCCAGAAAAAACTAATCGAGTAATAGTTAATGTTCCTGTTTGATCATCAGCTTTTCCATCAAGTGCTTTTATTTTAAAGTTATTGATATTTTGTGGTAAATTAAGTGGTAGAAAAAAACTTTGAGCATAGGTAGCATCATTTCAAGGTTTATTTATGTCTTTTTTTAAATTTTCTAAAACTTTACTTGGTTTATTTGTGGGTAAAGTATTAATTGATGCATCAACAACTGGGAAATTTTCATTTTTAAGTATTTTAGTATTAAGAGTTGCTTCTAAACCAGTAATAATGATTTTAATGCCATTGGTGTTTAAATCATATTTATCTAAAATAACACCATTTTCAACATATAGTTTATCTAGATATCCTGCTAGGGTTATTGAACCTTTATCATAATCAATCACATAATCTTTTTCATTTTCAGACAAATAAACATTATTAAATGTGGCATTTTTACTAGGGTTTTTAATCAATGCAAAAATATTTTTCTTAACTCAATTTTTTGCTGAGGGTTCAGTTAAAAATTTGTTTAAAAAATCTTTAGCATATAATCTATTAAATTTATCTATACCTATTCCTGTCGAAGGATCTGGTGGAGTTGAATTATAAGGGATAACATAAGATTGAAACTCAGATAAACCTTTATATTCAGTATTGACTTCACCACTAGCCCCTATTGTAGTATTGATAAAGGTACAATAATCATCATCAGCAAAGTAGGAAAGATAGCTAGCTGTCATTAAAAATGATCCTTGATGATTGTTGATATTAGAGAAATTCAAATTTAAATTACTAATATCACTAAATGGGAAGTTACTACTATCAAAATCAAATCATTTTTTAGTAAAGTTAAAAAACTCATCTTTGTCACCACTATCATATAAGTTTTTAAATTCATCAACAAATTCTGATGCATAATATTGAAGTTTTAAAGGAGTCCCATTTACTTGTTTAATTTTAAAAACTGTTGGGGTAGGATTTGCTTTTTTAAGACCAGTAATTCTAATAATTTCATAAGGCATATATCCATTAGCAACTCAATTTGAGTCTAAGTCAAAGTAACCTTTTTTAGTAACTCTTAAATCAATTCAACCCTCTTTATTATTAACAGTATAGTTTTGAGAATCTATTTCAAAATCATTTGCAACTGGAGCATTCATTTTGCCAGCAAAAATATTATTATAGTTATTAGCAAAAAAAGTTTTTATCAGTTGGATCTTTGTTGGCATTAACTCAAAAGGAAAAAAAGCAGATAATGTACTATTAGCTTGGACAAACACTCTTGAAACACCATAATTTTCATTAAATATTTTGTTTCAACTAGAATATTGACCACTAGCCCGACTATTTTGATTAATATTCATTAAATTTGGTTCATTTTCTAGTTTAGTATTCTGATTATAAATTTTATTGTCACGATAAAATGATGCTGTTGCACAAGATAATGTTGCAACAGAGGTAATTGCAATAGGTGTTAAAATACCAAATAAAATTTTGTTTCTCTTTTTCATTTTTACCTATAATATAGATATATTTTAACATTTTTTGTGTTTTTCTTATTAAGAAATAGTTAAATAAAATTGCTTTTATTTATTAAAAAAAATCATTAAAAATTACTTTTAGTTATCCACATTTATGTGGAAAAGTCTTGGTTTTCTCCCATTTTTAGGTAAAAAATGTGGATAAAATTGTTAATAATATGTGTTTTTTAGTTAATAACTAATTTAGAATATTCCCTAATTTTTGAAAAAAAAATAAAAAGTTATATATTTTGTCTTGTTAGAAAGGATGTAAATAAATATGCAGTATCAAGTTGTATGTGATTTTGATTTAAATATCAATCAAAAAATGTTAAATTATGTATATTTACCAATCGTTGGTATTAAAGCCATTGATCTGTACAACACATTGCTAAATGAATATGATTATTTAAAAAATTTATATAGTAATGTTTCTATAGAAGATGCTCATCTTTTAAAATTACTTAATTTCAACATAGATGATTTAAAACATAATAAAGAATTGCTAGAGGCAATTGGATTAATCAAAACATATATTAATCCTCATAAAAAAGATTTTTTAATTTTTAAGATATGTGAACCATTAAACTGAAAAAATTTTTCTAATAATCAAATGTTGGTTGATTTATTTCGGAGTAAAGTTAGTGACTTAGAGTTTGAACGTACTAAATTCTGTTTTGATGGGAATAACCAACTTATTGGTTTAGTTAATGTTTCAAAAACTTTTGAACAACAATTTACTAAGGAGATTAAGATTAAAGAATTTAATTTCAATAATCTTTATGATGAACTATTTAAAATAACTAAGTCTTTAATCTCCATTGATAATGATATAAAAAATAACATTAACACTTACTATCAAGATAACAAAATTTTAGAATCTGAAATTATTCAATGTTGTTATCAGGCTTTATATAAAGATGGTGCAAACACTAAAATTGATAATCGGATTTTAATGTTAAAAATTGATAATTTAATTAAACAAAAAAATATTAATAACTTTGATGTTGTTAAAAAAATTAACCGTAATGTTAATTTATTCTTAAGCAACATTAGTGAATCAGAGTTAAAAAATATCATTAATGATTATCATAGCTTAAATAGTGAACAGTATTTAGCTTGTATTCAAAAAAATCCGATAAGTTCTATTGATGTAAAGTTGATTGAAAAATTAAGAATAGGTTATCAGCTTCCTGATTTTGTTATTAACATTTTAATTGACTATTCAATCTTAATTAATAATGGTAGACTGGAACCAATGTATTTACAAAAAATAGCTATAACTATTAATCGCAAAAATATAAAAGATATTCGTGGTATTATCCAACATTTAAAAAATGCTGCTAAGCATCACTTTGAGAATAAGCATAATAATAAACAGGTTGAATGATAATGAGTAATGAATTTAGTAATGAACAAATAGCTTTGGTTACAGAACAAACTAATTTATCTGATCAAGAGATAAAAGATAATTCATTACAAATAAAAAAAATATTAGAACAACTAAAAGCTTGTGAACAAGCAACTAATCAATGTCCTTTCGGTGGGATTCATTTAAAACTAAAAAGAAATAAGTTTGGTCTATTAGAAACAGTTGCAATCAAATGTCATAAATTCCCAAATATGAATGTTCATAATAAAACAAAAAGTCTATTTTTATATTCAGATATTGATATAGAAAATAATAATCAATTACTAACAAAAGCTTTTGTTGATGATAATCAAAAAGATAGTTCAAGAATTAAGTTTGTTAACTTTTTAATTAAGAACAAAAAACAAGAGTATCCAGAAAGTTTTTATTTATATGGAGATTTTTCAACAGGCAAAAGTTATTTAACAATTTCTTTTTGTAATGAAATGTCTAAATTAGGTAAACATGTAGGTATTGTTAATATGCCTATCTTTTTTAATAAAATTTTATTAAAATTCAAAAGAAAAGATAACTTTTGAGATGATGTGGAAATGATTAAGCATTGTGATGTTCTTATGTTTGATGAACTAGGTAATGAACAATTTGATAAACATATTCATGCTAATATCATTTATCCAATTGTATTAGAACGAATGGAAAAAAAATTAACAACTATTTTTGTTTCAACCTATTCTCCTGATGAACTATTTAAAAAATATATGTTAGATCCGTTTTCACTATCAAATGCCAATAGCATTAAATTATTGATAAATAGAATAAATAAGATAATAAATAATAATGTATTTAAATTAAGTAAAAAATATCAACTATAATATTTATTAATATGCTAGATTTAATTAAACAAAAAAGTGATTTAATCATAGACAAAATGAAAGGTTCAAAATATGAGAAAAAAGAAATTGAACTGGTAAAGAAGGCGATTCATTTTGCTGTTAAATATCATGAAGGGCAATTACGAAAAAGTGGTGAACCTTTTGTAACTCATCCATTGCAAGTTGCTATTATTCTTATTGATTGAAATATGGATAGTGATACTATTTGTGCTGGTATTTTACATGATGTATTAGAAGATACAAATGCAAGTGAAAATGATTTAAGAGAAATTTTTAGTGAACAAGTTATCTATTTAGTTAATTCAGTTACTAAAATTTCTAAATACTCTAATAAAAATCGACATAATAATGTATATGGCGCTAATAAACAATCATATTTAATTCAAGTTTTCTTAAATATTTCTAAGGATTTACGCGTTTTATTTATCAAAATTGCAGATCGTTATCATAATATGAAAACAATCTATCATCTTAAAAAAGAGAAGCAAAAAAGGATTGCTTTAGAAACAAAAGAAATATATGCAAATCTTGCTGGTAGATTAGGGATGTACAAAATAAAAATAGAATTATTGGATATTTGTATGAATATCTTAGATCATTCAATTTACGTACAAACAAAAAAAATAGTGGATAACAAAGTAAAACAATATAATGGTATTTATCAAGAAATAATTCAAAAAATTGTGCTTTTATTACAAGAAAAAAACATTAAGTTTGATTGATCATCAAGAGTTAAAAGTATATATTCAACTTATAAGAAAATGCAGATTGATGATGAAGTCTTAGATTTATTTGCAATGCGAATTATTGTAGATAATACATTAGATTGTTATTTAATTTTAGGTATCATCCATACAATGTTTTATAATGTCAAAAATACCTTTAAAGATTTTATTTCAACACCAAAAGCTAACTTATATCAATCATTACATACAGGTATTTTTTATAAAGGTATGAATATGGAAATTCAAATAAGAACAGTTGATATGGATAGAATAGCAAACTTTGGAATTGCCTCACATTGACGATATAAAGAAGATAAAGAAACCAATCCTTTTGAAAATGAAGTTAAGGATTTATTTACAGATAATAATCAAGATAATGGTTTTGAAAAAATTGATACCATTAAAAAAATTGCTAAGCAAAAATTTATCAATGTTTATAATCAAAATCATGAAAGATGAGAAAACATTAATGAAAATTTAAATGTGTTTGAATATGCAGCACTAACTAATGTAAAACTTTTTCCTTACTTAAAAGATATCTATGTTAATAATTCAAAAGTTAGTTTATTTTCTTCGTTAGATTCTGGTGATATTATTAAAATAATTTATAATCCAAAAAAAACAATTAATAGGAATTGAAAAAATTGAACAAGAGATGAAAATTTAATCAAATGAATTGATAATGAAATTGATGCCATTTCCTTAAGTGTTGAGGGTGATGTTTCTTCTTTTATTAAAAATATCAATAAGAAATTTAAGTCTAATGTCTCAAAGAAGCAAGTTGAAGAATTTATAAGTAATACATTTGATATTGATAACATTAAAGATTTTTTAGAGAATATGAAAATTATCAAAATAAATAGGAATGATATTTATGATTTATTTGGCGATAATGAAGTCAAAAAAAATGAAATTATTAAAAAAATTAAATCAAACTCCTGAAAATGAATTTGGGAAAATTCACTTTTTAAATCCACTGATAACTATTATATAAAGAAAATAATAATTACTAAATGTTGTTCAAAGATTCCTTATCAAAGTACTATTGGGATTTTGAATGATGACATTTTAGAAGTACATAAATATGATTGTCCTAATGTAAATAACGAAAACCAAAAAATTATAATTCTTAATTGAAACAAAGAAAAATTAAAGAAAACTGATCGTAATTTTCGGGCAAGATTAATTTTAACTGGAGCTTTTACTAACAATACTTCAATTAGTATTATTTCAGCAATTCAAAAATATAAAGCAGTTATTTCTAGTTACATTATTATAAAAAATAAAACTAATAAAACATTTAATTGTGAATTAGTTTTATATGTTAAAAATTATTCTAATATTGAAAAATTAATGACAGAATTGCTAAATCGATCAATTATTACCAATTGAAAATTAATTTAAAAGGATATTTTTAAGATGAAAAAAGTTGTTGTTGGTTTAAGTGGTGGAGTTGATTCAGCAGTAGCATGTTATCTTTTAAAACAAAAAGGATATGAAGTAGAAGCAATTTTTATGCAAAATTGAGATAGTTTTATTAACCATGAAAATTATGATAACCAAAAAGAAAAGTGTGATGCTCAATACGAATGAGAAGATGCTAAAAAAATTGCTGATGTATTAGGTGTAAAGATTTCTAAAGTTGATTTTATTAAAGAATATTGAGATTATGTTTTTTCAAACTTCATTGCAGAGTATAAAAAAGGACATACTCCTAATCCTGATGTCCTTTGTAATAAATATATTAAGTTTGGGTGTTTTCTTAAATATGCTTTTGAAAACATGAAGTGTGACTTCATTGCCACTGGACATTATGCTAATAAGAAGAATAATAAATATGGTTCATTATTAAAAATGGCAAAAGATAAGAATAAAGATCAAACATATTTTCTTTGTCAATTAAGTGAAGAACAAGTAAATAAGTCTATTTTTCCACTAGCTAGATTAACTAAGAAAAAAGTTAGAAAAATTGCCAATAAAATAGGATTAGATGTTTGAAATAAAAAAGACTCAACTGGAATTTGTTTTATTGGAGAAAGAAATTTTAAACAATTTATGAAAAATTATTTACCTGAAAAACCAGGTGATATTATTGATATTGATAGCAATGTAATTATCGGTAAACATGAAGGCATTGTTTTTTATACTATTGGTCAAAATTCTAAATTAAATCTTGGAGGAATGAAAACTAAATATTATGTTTGTAAAAAAGATGTCGATAATAATATCTTATATGTTTGTAGTGAAGATAAAAAAAATAAATATTTATTATCAAAGCAAGCAATAATTAATCAATTTAATTGGATTAATCCTAAATATATCCCAAAAACTAATCAAAAGATTTTAGTAAGATTTAGACATCGACAAAAGTTAATTAAATGTCATTTTGAAATTAATAAAGATAAGAGTGTGAAGTTAATTTATAAAAAAGGGCAATTTGCTGTTACACAAGGACAATATGCAGTTTTATATCATAAAAAAATTTGTCTTGGTGGTGGTGTTATTGATAACTATGTAATATAATTAATAAAATACTAATAAAAACAAATGAAAAAAATAGCTAAAAAAATATTCTTAATAATATCAACAGTTACACTAAGTTTAGGTGTATGTGGTGGTGTTGGTTATCTTATTTATGATCAAGTTACTAGAAATTCTAATAATCAAACAGATTTTGTATTACCAAGTGAAGACCCCTTATCTAAAACTAATAAAAAATTACAAACATCATTTTTAAATAATAGTTTAAAAATCACTTTTCAAGTTGATGATATTATTGGAAATAACTATCGTGCTTCTCAAGGAACTGCTTGAAGTTGATACTATCACCTTAATTCTAATAATCATTTTGAATGATATGTTATGACAAATTACCATGTTGTTGCTGATGCTTGTAAATATATTAGTGAAAAATCCTCTATACCAAGTGATGATGGTTCTAACAATCCTAATAACGCCAAATATAATTATCTAATTAAATGTCCACGAGGTTATCAATTTTGATTAGAAATATATAATCCTAAATTTAATAAATATCAAAGTATTTTTGCAAATGAAGGAACGTTTCCTTATCCAAATTCAATTGAAATAATTACTGATAATTTAAATCCTAACATAACACTCTTTTCAGATGAAAATAATAACTATAACCTAGATATCGCACTTGTTAAAATGACTTTTAATACAAATTTATCTTCCGATTTTTCTAACATTTATAATAATCCATTCCAATATTATCTAGATGATTCAAATTTATTTCAAAAAAAGTATCAAGAAAATTATAATAAACCAGACACAATCATTGTTGGCAACCCTGCAGCAACTAAAAGATTAACTGGTGGTTTAATTGATAATAATACTTGAGAAACATATGAAACAAGCCTTGATAGGGAAAATAATGAAATGTTAAAAGGGCTACATGCCCCTTATCAAGTAGTAAAAAATCCATATGCAAATTGAGCTCTAACAGAAGGGGCGTCAGGATCAGCTGTTTATCAAAATATAGATATTACTAAACTCTCAACCATCATTGGAGCAATTCCATCTGGTATTTATTGAGGAGGATTTGTACCTAACAACAAGTCAACAAATTTTAATCCTTCATATGTTCCTTTTATTTCTAATAATACTCATAAAGGATATAATGTTTTTGAAAATTTTAACAATGTTTTAAGTTCAAATAAAATTTAAAAAAGATCTCGTTTTTTGTTATTTGTTCCCATTGCTTCTCTTAAAGAAACTTTTTGTTCTTGACCATGAATATCACTAAACTTATTGCTAAAAATTGTTTTGCTTGCTGAAGTAGGATTTGCATTTAACATATCTGGGTTATTGTTAAAACTTTGGAATAGTTCTTGTTTTTTAGAGTTAATAGCATTTTGTAATGAAGAAACATTTTGACTCTTAATTGAATTTATTTCAGAAGTAAAATTAATCTTGTTATTTAAAAAACTATTGTTGTTAGCTTCATAGTAAGTAAATGGTTTGTTTTTTTTAGCCTCATTTAATGAACTTGGATTTTGGTTTTCATTTAATAAATTATTTACAAATGTAGAGTTCTTAGCTACTCTAGGAATATTGTAATTATTAGTAGACTCATTATTTGCTGCACTATTAACTACCATTAAGTTATTATCATTAACTTCTTGTTTATTATGAATAATTTGTTGATTTATTTCATTACTATTAGTTTTAAGGACATTAGTATAGTTTTTAAAGTTTGGAGTAGAAGATGTTTTCATTGTTGGGATCGCTTTGAATTTAGCTTCTAATATCTTCTTTTCATTAGCTTCCTTAATTTCATTTTCAACTTTTTCAATTTGTGATTCTAGGTTATCTTTTTTAGAATCTAAATCTCGTTGTTCATTAACATTTTTCTTAATTTCTTTTTCCAATAATTTGATTTTTGCTTTCAAATCATCATTTTCTTTTAAGATAGCAACATTCTTGGCATTTTCATTACTAACTATAGAGTTCAAGTTTTGATAATTAAATAATGATTTTGAACCGGCATTAATATTTTGTACTTCTTTTTTCACTTCATAACGTACATTTTCGTTAAAGGTGTTTTGATAGTCTGATAACACATCACTAATTACCTTTTTTTGATTATTTCTTTGTCTAGTTAAATCATTTTCACTAATATAAAATTTTTCTTGTAAATTAACAAATAAGGCATCATTAATTGATAATGGTTTGGTACTTTTATTAATAAAGGTATTTAAGTTTTTATCATTACGATAACTATTAATCATATTATTGATTTTTACATATTCAGTCTCTTCAATATCTTTTCTTGGTCTAACTATAAATTCATCATTACTACTTTTATTAATCAAACTATCATCTAATAAAATTGGATTAGGGTATTCTTTTTTTGGTTGACTAATTAACTCATCATTATTAGTAGATGGAACTTTTGGTGGTGCAGAGACTTGACTTGTCTTATTGGTATCTTCTACACTGCAATTATTAGCCAAGTCACTAATTGGTTGTGGTGGGACATCATTAACATGTAGATGTTCATCATTGTCATCTGTCTTGCTAGTAGTTGATTGGTTACTACTTGATGCTTTCTTTTTAAGTGCTTCAATTTCTTCATTATCATTAACAATTAAGTTAAGCAATTTCTTATCTTTTTCTGAAGCAATTGCAATAATTTTATCTACATCCTTAATATTAGTAGAATATTTTTTTTCTAAAGTAGATAAATCATTATGATTACTACTATCTAAATTATTTTTGTTAGCTCCAAGAATTCTATATGTTTCAGCAAAAATTTGATCTTTAATTGTACTATAAAAAGCAATATTATTTTTTTGAAAGTTATCATAATTTTGCATATAAGACTTATCTTCATCAATGAAGGAAACAATACTATCATGTCTATCTAATTCACGATAATTATTAAATTTATCATCTTCATCAAACAACTCATCATTTCTAACAAAATCATAGGAGTTATATTTATCATCAAATTTATCCCTAGAAATTACATTAATATCATCATAATAATTTAAATATATTGATGGTTTCTTAATATCTCTATGAGAATATTTATTTAAATTTTCTTGTTCTTTATTAGTTTCTTTATATTTCATAGTTGGTTTTGCTATCTAGAATAAGGACATAGAAATTACATAATAATTATATCAATTGTTTTAAATTTATCAAAAAGTATTTTTGTTTTATACTTATTTTTTTTAATCTTTAAAATTCAATCAATCAATTTTTGAAATTTCATTTAAGTCTTTTTCTGTTTTTGATTGATAACTAGCAGTTAATAAATATTTAAGTACATTTTTAACAATTATTAGAATATTTGAATTTGTTTTTTCATTGCTAATTTGCAAATTAATAAAATTAATCACAAAATCATTTTTAAAATTAGGGATTAATATCAGTTGTGATCTTAATTTATTTTTTTCTTCATTACTAAAACTAAAATCAATTTTATTTTCTAATATAAATTGCTTAACATATCAAAAATCATATCCGCCTTTACAAAATGTTATATACAAATCATCAATATTTGTAATTTTGCTATTATGATAATTTGCTTGCTCTTGCATCAATGTTTGTAATGCTTGTTCTTTCAAAGCTTGGTTATCTAAAAATAATCAAACAAATGCTAGATAACTATCACATAAAATTTTTTCATTTTTAACCTGGTTAATAAAATTTGTTTTTATTGTTTCGTTATTTCAAGCTAAAGGATAGTATTGTTGTTTATATTCATAAATTCTTTTTTCATTGTTAATAGTTATATTTGGACTTAAGAAATCATCTAGAATAATTTTTCCTACTGCTTCTTTTAAAAATGAAATTTCAATTTTAAGATTAATACTTTTTTCCTTAAAATTACTTATGAGCGAATTAAAAGCATTAATAATCTCATTGATTTGGTTAAGATCAACATTATTAATATATAAAGTAAATGTTAAATAATTATTGTTTGTAGCATTAACTATAAAATGATTATTAAAAATCGTTAGTAACTCTTGGAAATTATTGTTTTGGTATTTGGAAATCATTGAAAAATCTACTTCAACACTTAATAACATTACCCTATTAGAACAGTCTATCAAAATTGGATGATTGCTTTTAATGACATTATTTTTAAAATCAAGTAAGCCATCTATCATATTTTTATGACCAATAATTAAGCTTGCATTACTTTTTAAAATTTGTTGTAAATTAATGTCATAATAAAAATAAGTATTGATATCAATATACTTATACTGTTTTTTAAATAATTTTTGTTCTAAATATTTTGTAATTATGTTTGATAAGAAGGTTTTAATAGAAAGTTTGAGATCTTTATTTTTAAAATCTTTAATAACATCAATAAATTCTCTTTTTTTATTGTTTGTTAGATTTTCATTAAAACAAAGTTTAATGTCTTCTTGATCAATAACAACTTTTAAAATAATGTTTTCACTTAGTTCAATATCTAAGGTTTGTTCTTTTGCTTTTAATAAATTTAAAATATTAGTTTCAATTTCTTGAATAGTTTCATTTCAATTATAGGCAAAGAAAAAATTTTTATCTTTAATTTTGTTTAGCATTTTTAATCCCTAATAATAAATTAATGTAAATATTATATTTTAAAATTATTCATATAATAAAAATCCCTCCTTTTATGGAGAAATTTCCCAAATTGAATTATTAAGTGCAACGCCTTTGATAAAATAAAGGTGGAGCACTTTTTAATTTTGTAAATATATAAAAAAGTGCCCCCTTTAGTACGGAAAGGGAGCAATTATGTTATACACTCAAATAACTCATGATG
>JAEIGA010004413.1_pt1 | contig 21772 bp, 18 predicted proteins | sample 9270691 | NCBI WGS metagenome assembly JAEIGA01 (sample SAMN17057246, study PRJNA624740) | gut metagenome | biome: biome; isolation source: fecal sample | host: Bos grunniens | place: China: Xizang | collected 2019 | reverse complement strand
TATGTCATGCATGACAATGGTTATATGACTGTATATGCCCATCTTGACCGTTTTCCTGCCGCTATCGACAAGAGAGTACGTGAGTATCAGTACAAGTACGAGACTTTCAGGACAAATCTGTGGTTTGCTCCCGATGAGTACCGTCTGCATCAAGGCGATTTTCTTGCCTATGCAGGGAATAGCGGATACTCTTTCGGTCCACACCTGCATTTTGAAATACGCGACTCTAAGGGTAATGAGCTGTATGACCCTATGCTCTTCTATAAGGATAAACTGGTTGATACACGTCCGCCACGTATACATGCAATCTCGGTATATCCCAAGCGCGGAGAGGGTATTCTTTGTGGCGGTACGGCATCACGTGTATACGATGTGGTTTCCGATTCATTGTGTGGCAGTATTGATGCGTGGGGAACTGTAGGTTTCGGTGTCAGGGCATTGGATTATATGAATGACACTAACAACAAGTACGGTATTCGCAAGATAGAGCTTCTTGTCGACGGAGAACTCTATTTTTACTCAGAAATGGACAACTTCTCCTTTGATGAGGACCTGCTGATAAACGCATGGCTGGATTATGGACGTTTGTATAACAATGGCGAGTGGTTCCAGAAGATGTTCGTAACGGAAAACAACTCTTTGAGGCTGTTGAAGGCAAATGCCGATAATGGCTGGCTGACAATAGACGAGGAGAGGGATTATAATGTGGAGTGCCGTTTGAGTGATTATCATGGGAATACGACATGTTGCACATTTACAGTTCATGGTAAAAGGGATACAATACCTTTGCCTCCACCACATACACATGTACTTTACTGTAATGCCGACAATAGGGTGGAGCATGTGGGGCTCAGGCTTGATGTTCCGCGCGGTGTACTTTTCGAGAATGCATTCCTGAATATACGTATGCACGAAGGCGATGGTATGACATGGCGATACAGCCTCTCCGATACTGTATATCCAATGCTTAAAGGTTCTAGAATATCATTTTGGGTTGGTGAAACGGATATTGACAAGTCGAAATTGTATATAAGGCACATTGAGCCGGAAGATACTTCTTCGGTAGGTGGTGTGTATGCGTGCGGACGTATCGAGGCCGATATTACCACTATCGGAAGCTATGAGGTTGCGGTAGATACCATACCGCCAGTATTGCTTCCGGTAAATGAGGATTTATGGATGAGCAAAGGTGTGTTGACGTTGTCGTTCAAGGAGAATGAAACCGCATTGAAGAGTTTCAAGGGAACATTAGACGGCGAGTTCATCCTGTTTGAATACAACAGCAAGAATTCGGAATTTACTCTTGATATAAAAAAGGAGAGGGTAAAAGCGGGAAAACACCGCTTGCGTTTTGTCGTAACTGACAGATGTGGCAATGAGGCGCTGTTTGAAAGGGATATTGAATTTTAAAGATAAAATAAAACATGAAGAAGATTATTTTGACCTTGTCGGCAATATTGTTTGCCGTGGTGGCAGGTAATGCCTGTACAAATTTCCTGGTTGGAAAGAAAGCGTCGAAGGACGGTTCTGTTTTCATATCGTATAGCGCTGACAGCTATGGTATGAGTGGTTTTGTTGCACATTTTCCTGCTGCAACATACCCCGAAGGGGCTATGAGGGATATTTACGATTGGGATAGTGGTGTGTTCTTGGGACAAATCCCCGAAGCACGTGTTACATACAACGTGTTGGGAAACATCAATGAACATCAGGTTGCCATTGCTGAGACTACATTCGGTGGCCGTCCTGAGCTTGTAGATACAACCGGTGTGATCGATTACGGCAGTCTTATATACATAGCCTTGCAGCGTTCAAAGACAGCACGCGAAGCTATTGATGTGATGACATCGCTTGTGCAGGAGTATGGATACTACAGCAGTGGCGAGAGCTTCTCGATAGCTGACCCGAACGAGGTATGGGTACTTGAACTCATCGGTAAGGGTAATGTTGAAAAAGGTGCCGTTTGGGTAGCAGTGCGTATACCTGATGACTGTATATCGGCTCATGCCAATCAGGCAAGAATACGCAAGTTCGATATGAAGGACAAAGATAATGTACGTTACTCGAAGGACGTAGTGAAATTTGCACGCAAAATGGGATACTATAGCGGTCCGGATGCCGATTTTGACTTTGCGGCGGCCTATTGTCCTGCCGATTTTGGTGGCTTGCGCTATTGCGATGCCCGTGTATGGAGCTTCTTCAATATGTTTGCCGATGCTGACATGAACAGGTATATCGCATGGGCTTCGGGTGATGCAACAGCCGAGCCGATGCCTCTTTATTTCAAACCTAAAGCGCAGCTGTCGTTGCAGGATGTACAGAACGGTATGAGAGATCATTACGAGGATACTCCTTTCGATATTACAAACGATTTGGGTGCAGGACCATACAACATGCCATATCGTATGTCGCCTTTGAGCTGTGAGGTCGACGGCAAGGAGTACTTCAATGAGCGTCCTATATCAACATTCCAGACTGCATTCACTTTTGTTGCCCAGTTGCGTTCTTTTATGCCCGACGAGGTTGGTGGAGTGATGTGGTTCGGTACAGATGATGCCAATATGGTTGTATATACTCCTGTCTACTGTTGTGCCACAACAGTTCCCGACTGTTATTCGAAATGTTATGCCGATCCTGTTGAGTTCTCATGGAAATCATCGTTCTGGGTGTTCAATTGGGTGGCAAACATGATATATCCTAAATATTCTATGGTCATAGATGATATGCGTGCGGTTCAGGGTGAGCTGGAGAAGCGTATCTATGAGCAGAGTCGCGAAATGGAGCGCAAGGCGCTTGAAGCGGTGAAGGTCTCTCCAAAACATGCGGTAGAGATGTTGACAGGCTTTACATGCTGTAGCGCGGAGATGGCTCTGGCTGAATGGAAAAAGTTCGGTGAGAAGGTTATTGTACAGTATAACGATTTTGTCGTAAAGAAAGAGGAGAATGGTAAAGTAAAACGTTCAAGTACCGGTCTTGTTGACGGTATTGTACGTCCGGGATATTCAAAAGAGTTCTGGAAAAAGATTGCTGAGGATACAGGTGACAGATATTTGGTGCCTGAAGTGAATTCAAAGTAATCGAATATTTTGCAATATCCATTAATTTGTGTAAGTTTGTACATTCCGTTCCATCGGTTAACAATGAATTGATGATATTACGGTGGACTATATTGGGACTTTTTTGTTGTATATATACTTAAATCTAACATATTATGGACCAGGATTTGATTAAAATGGTAACGGAAAAGGCTACAGAGTGGCTTTCTCCAAATTATGATGAAGAGACCCGTAAAGAGGTTCAGGCAATGCTTGATAATGAGGACAAGACTCCTCTTGTAGATGCTTTCTATCGTGAACTTGAGTTTGGTACTGGTGGTTTGCGCGGTATCATGGGTGCTGGAAGCAACCGTATGAACATATACACTGTAGGTAAGGCTACCCAGGGTTTAGCGAATTATCTGAACGAGTGCTTCAAGGACAAGGAGCAGATATCGGTTGTAGTAGGTCACGACTGTCGAAACAACAGCCGTCTATTTGCTGAAATAACAGCCAACATATTCTCGGCAAACGGTATCAAGGTTTATCTTTTCGAGGATTTGCGTCCGACACCTGAGATTTCATTTGCAATACGTTATCTTGGATGTCAGAGCGGTGTGAACATTACCGCAAGCCATAATCCAAAAGAATACAACGGTTACAAGGCTTATTGGGACGATGGTGCTCAGATGCTCGCTCCTCATGATGTGAATACAATCAAGAATGTTGAGCAGGTGAAAGTAGAGGATATCAAGTTCGTTGGTAATCCAGATCTTATTGAGGTTATCGGTGAAGAGGTTGACAAAGTTTTCCTTGACGAGGTACACACTCTGTCTATTGCTCCTGATATCATTGCACGTCATAAGGATCTCAAGATTGTATATACCCCTATCCATGGATGTGGCCGTGTGCTGATTCCTGCATCATTGCGCCAGTGGGGCTTTGAGAATATACATTGCGTAGAAGAACAGATGGTAAAGGACGGTAACTTCCCGACTGTAGTTTCTCCTAACCCTGAAAATCCAGAGGCTATGACTATGGCTATCAATCTTGCTAAGGAGATTGATGCAGACCTTGTAATGGCTTCAGATCCTGATGCTGACCGTCTTGCTATTGCATGTAAGGATGACAAGGGCGAATGGGTTATTGTAAACGGTAACCAGACATGTTTGATTTTCCTTTACTATATCATCACACAGTACCGTGCATTGGGAAAGATGACTGGTAAGGAGTTCGTTGTAAAGACCATTGTTACAACTGAGGTTATCAAGGAGATTGCCGAAAAGAACAACATCAAGATGTATGACTGCTATACCGGTTTCAAATGGATCGCAAAGGTAATCCGAGACAATGAGGGTATTGCTAAATATATTGGTGGTGGAGAGGAGAGCTTCGGTTTCTTGGCTGAGGACTTCTGCCGCGACAAGGACTCTGTTTCTGCTTGTAGCTTGGCTGCAGAGGTGGCAGCATGGGCAAAGGATAACGGTAAGAGCCTTTACCAGATGCTCATGGATATCTATGTAGAGTATGGCTTCTCAAAAGAGATAACAGTGAATGTTGTTAAACCAGGTAAGAGCGGTGCTGACGAAATCCGCCAGATGATGGAGAACTTCCGCGCTAATCCTTTGAAGGAGATGGCCGGAGAGAAGGTTGTATGCTATAAGGACTTCAAGGCTATGAAGCAGGTCGATGTTGACGGAAATGTTACTGACATTGATATGCCGGAGCCATCAAATGTATTGCAGTATTTCACTGAGAGCGGTCATAAGGTTTCTGTCCGTCCTTCTGGTACAGAGCCTAAGATAAAGTTCTACATGGAAGCCAAAGGCAAGATGGGTTGCAGAAACTGTTATGCAGATGCTGTTGCAAAGGCTGATGAAACAATTGCTGCGATGAAGCAGGCGATGGGTATCTGATGAAAATACTCATATATACAAAAAATAAGGATTTCGTTTGAAATCCTTATTTTTTTGTCAGGAGTCTTTTTTTAGTTCCGATTCCTCCTTCATGTCAATCTCGTTTCCGGCCTTGTCATAGAAATGGTATTCCAGGTATGCCAGTTTCTGGTCGGGAATGACACGTAAACCTATTCCGTATTTCATCTGCCATTTTCTGTATATAGAGAAAATTCCTTTCTTTATATATGCAGATACATAGGGGTGTATGTGCAGCTTGAACTTTTTCAAGCCAATAGCCTTGATTGTTTCAATTTTACTCTCCAATGTTTCGGTAAACAATACCGATGGAAGTATCTTGCCTTTGCCGTTACATACGGGGCAACTTTCTTCTACTTCCATATTTGTTGCCGGACGCACTCTTTGGCGTGTAATTTGCATAAGACCGAACTTGCTCAATGGCAAGATGTTGTGTTTTGCCCTGTCGCGTCCCATGTTTGTTGCCATTCTTTCGTACAGTGCCTGACGGTGTTCCGCCTTGTCCATGTCAATGAAATCCACTACAATTATGCCACCCATATCTCTCAGGCGCAACTGGCGTGCCAATTCGTCGGCTGCACCAAGGTTTACCTCAAGGGCATTTTCCTCCTGGTTGCTTGCGTTGTTGCGTGTCCTGTTGCCGCTGTTGACGTCTACAACATGCAGGGCTTCGGTGTGTTCAATGACAAGATATGCGCCGCCTTTGAATGATACTATGCGTCCGAACGACGATTTAATCTGTCTTGTAATGCCGAAATGGTCAAATATAGGCAGTTCGCCACGATACAGCTTGATTATATCAACGCTTTCCGGTGCTATTACTGATACGTAACTCCTTATCTTCTTATATACCTCAATGTCGTTTACATGAATGCTTTCGTACGATGGGTTAAAGAGGTCTCTAAGGAGAGCCAGTGTCCTGTCGGTCTCTTCGTGGACTACTGTCGGTGGCTTTGTGCTTTTTTGTACTTTGCCTATAGCTGCATCCCAATAGCTGACGAGTGTGCGTAGTTCGCTGTCGAGTTCTGCAACTTTTTTTCCTTCTGCTACAGTGCGTACAATAATACCGAAATTTTTTGGCTTGATGCTCTGCATCAATTGCTTGAGGCGTGTACGTTCTTCGGGAGATTTTATCTTTGACGATACCGACACTTTGTCTTCAAAAGGTATCAATATCAAGAAACGTCCTGCAAACGACAGCTCGCATGTGAGTCTTGGACCTTTTGTATTTATCGGCTCTTTGGTAATCTGTACCAAAATCTCTTGTCCGGTCTGTAATGCTTCGGCTATGTTTCCCTCTTTTTTCTTTTCAGGCATTATGGATGCCTTTGCAATAGGGAAATTCTTTTTTCGGTCACTTGTGACCTGCTTCAAATATTTTTGAAGAGAGTAAAATTGTGGACCTAAATCGGAATAGTGAAGAAATGCTTCTTTGTCGGAACCAACATCAACAAAGCAGGCATTCAATCCCGGCATGATCTTCTTTACCCGGCCGTGATATATGTTGCCTACTGAAAATGTGTCTGTCTGTTTCTCTCTCTGGAATTCTACCAACTGCTTTTCTTCGGTAATGGCAATGGAGACCTCCTGTGAGTGAACATCTACAATCAGTTCGCTTGTCACAATTCTTTTTATTTATTTGATTTAGTAGCGCTCTTTTCAAGGCGAGCCCTTTTACCTTAAAACAAAAAACAAACTTGAAGTCTTTTTAACTCTCCTTGCAAGTTTGTTTTTTGTGTTTTTACAGACGAGCTTACTTGCTCTTATGTCTGTTCTTTCTCAATCTTTTTTTACGCTTGTGCGTAGACATTTTATGTCTTTTTTTCTTTTTTCCGCTAGGCATGGTTAAAAAATTTTATTAATTAATCACTATTATTTTTTTACTTCGTTTACAAATGTCTTTGCCGGTTTGAATGCCGGAATATTGTGTGCCGGAATTGTTATTGTCTTTTCCTTGTGTATGTCACGTGCTGTCTTTTCAGCTCTACGCTTGATAATGAAGCTACCAAAACCACGCAAGTATACAGGTTCCTGATTTGTCAAGGATGTCTTAACGACGTCCATAAAAGACTCAACAGTTGTCAATACTACAGATTTTTCAATTCCCGTCCTCTTCGCAATCTCATTTACAATCTCTGCTTTTGTCATCTTTCTCTGTGATTTTATGTTGTTTTATGCAAAATCGTTTTCGGACCACAAATATATAGCTTTTTTTGCTATCTCCGAAATTTAAATACTTTTTTTTGGGAAAATATCGCTAAAAATGTAAATCATTCGAAATAAAACGGTTATTTGACACAACTTAAACAGTGAAAAATATCAATAACTGATTGCTTGCCTGTTCTCATGAGGCTTTCTTGTATGTGTGCCCGCTCTATTATCTCTTTCTGTTGCTTTTTTGCTGGATAAACTATGGTGTTGCCAATAAAAAATGATGTAATTTTTGGCATGCGCATGTTTTTTATGTAATTTTGCAAAGAAGATACTAAATAGTAAGTAATATGTCTGTAAATAAAGTTATTTTGATAGGTAATGTAGGCAAGGAACCAGATGTGCGTCACCTTGACAGAAACGTAGCTGTTGCAAATCTTGTGTTGGCAACAACAGAACGTGCATATACATTACAGAACGGTACACAGGTGCCGGAGCGGACCGAATGGCATAATGTGGTACTTTGGGGAGGTCTGGCGGAAGTTGCCGAGAAGTATGTACACAAGGGTGACCGTATATACATTGAAGGTAAAATAAGAACCAATACATACGAGGACCAGAACGGTATCCGCCGTTACCGTACAGAAATTCTGGCAGAATCAATGGAGATGCTTTCCTCAAGGGGAACAGGTGCTCCGGTAACGGAAAATACTCCTTCGGGTGCTCCATTTTAATAACTGATAAATTCATTTGATTTGGATATAGATATTCCTGCTTTTGTGCAGACATTCTTGTTTTCATTGCCGGAGGTCAGTGTCAGCTCGCCTTCGGTAAGTGCTATTGTAGCCCTGGTGTTGGCCATGATATTGCTTCTGTTCTCGGCTTTTGCTTCGGGCTCCGAAATAGCATTCTTCTCACTATCGCGCGAAAATCTTGATGAACTCGGTGAAAGCGGCTCTTCACGTGACAAGAGAATCCTAAAGTTGATTGATGAACCTGACAGGCTGTTGGCGACAATTCTTATTGTGAACGATTTTGTAAATGTGGGAATTGTCATGTTGTTGAATTTCTTCTTCTTGAGTATATTTGATTTCGGTACAGGAGCTGAATGGCTTGAGTTCCTTTTGATGACAGTTGTGCTGACTTTCTTGTTGCTGCTGTTTGGTGAGGTGATGCCAAAGATATATTCAAAGAGCAATCCTATGAAGTTTGCGCGTTTCTCTTCAAACGGTTTCTATCTGCTTTCGCAAATATTGTCTCCGTTTGCAAAGTTGCTTGTACGTTCTACGACATTCACACAGCGTCTTGTCTCAAAGAAAAATCATCTTCTTTCTGTAGATGAACTTGAACAGGCTCTTGAAATGACTGACAACAAGGAGATTGGTGAACAAAAGAAAATGCTCGAGGGTATCATACGATTCGGCGATGAGACGGTGAAGAATATCATGACATCACGTCTTGACATGGTAATGCTTGATATTCGCGCGCCATATTCCGAGGTACTGAAATGTGCTGCTGAAAATGCCTATTCGCGTATTCCTGTATATGGTAAGACACAGGATGATATACGTGGTGTACTGTATATCAAGGATCTTATTCCTCATCTTGACAGAGGGGAGACTTTCCGTTGGCAGTCACTTGTACGTCAGCCGTTCTTTGTGCCTGAAACAAAGAAAATCGATGATCTGCTATGCGACTTTCAGGCAGTCAAGGTGCATATGGCGATTGTTGTAGACGAGTTCGGTGGCATATCGGGCTTGATTACTCTCGAAGATATCATTGAAGAGATTGTGGGTGAAATCAATGACGAGTTTGATGAGGCTGAAACATCTTATGAACAACTCGATGATAATGTGTATCTTTTTGATGGCAGGACGATGCTATCTGATTTCTACAAGATAACATCTCTCGACAGTGATGACTTTGAGGCCGTATCGGGTGAAGCCGACACACTAGCCGGTTTGTTGCTTGAGGTGAAGGGCGAGTTTCCTGTTTTGCATGAGAAAATAGAATGTAACGGTATTCTTTTTGAGGTTGTACAAAAGGATAAGCATAGGATTGTGAAGATCAAGGCTACATTGCCGACAGACGGTGAGTAATCAGTTGTCATATATGTAAATAGGTAAATAATGCTTAACAGGCAGAATGTATGATATATTCATGAATGCAAAATCCTCCTCTCCTGTGTTTTGTTTCATATACTTATAGTTTTAAAGGTATGGTCAATGGTGTGATACGTGGGTTGGTCGTAGTGCTTGTAGGTGTTTTGCTTGTTACTATGAACGGAAGTGCTCTTCCTGTTTTGGTGCGTTTGCTGGGAGTTGTGTTTTTCTTGCCGGCGTTGGTTTCGTTGGTGAATCTGTACACGACTCGCAAAGGTGCTCCTTTGTTTCCATTGTTTATGATGTCTGTCATAAATTTCGGTTCTATAATATTGGGAGCATGTTTGATGCTGTTTCCTGTTGCGTTTCTTGAGCTTTTTGTGATTCTGTTGGCACTATTGCTGTTATGTTTCTCGTTTTTTCAGCTCTATGTCGTGCTTGCGGCATATAGGACGGTGAGATACGGGTTGGGTATGCTGGCTGTTCCTTTGCTGTTGGCCTTTGTGGCTGTTGTGATGCTGTATAATCCTTTTGGCACTATTTCTACCGCTTCGATTGTGCTTGGCATATGCATTGCTGTGTCGGGGTTGTCGGATATAGTGATTACAATTTCGGGACACAGAAGAGCTGCTTCCGCATTGCAGAAGAAATGAGGATATCCCTGCTGTAACCTGTTATTGTTGTTTTATTTGAATTAACATGTTGCAGTTGTTAAAAAAAGTGTCGTTTGATAGGTGATTTTTCATAAAAAAATGACAACTTTGCATTATGAACGAAATAAATGATTTGTTTCAACAGCTTGTTTCCCAGATATCAATCCTTGAGATCGTTGTCAAAGGTTTGATTATTGGCATTGTGGCTTCAGCTCCAATGGGGCCGGTGGGAGTACTCTGTATACAGCGTACCTTGAACAAAGGACGTGCCTATGGCCTGGTTACGGGTACAGGAGCTGCCTTCAGTGATATATTGTATGCGCTGTTGACCGGATATGGACTTTCGTTCCTGTATGATATAATAAGCAACCAGACTGCATTGTTCTGGATGCAGATAATCGGTGCATCAATAATGTTCGGATTCGGCCTTCATACTTTCCGTACAAATCCAATGAAGAATACACGTAATGTGAGCCGTAACAAAAGCAGCCTGCTGCATAATGGAATAACCGGTTTTTTCATAACATTGTCAAACCCAACCATAATATTGCTTTTCCTTGGTCTGTTTACTCCATTCAACTTTATGTTGCCCGAACAGTCTTTCTTCATGCAGTTTATCGGTTATCTTTCGATTTTCGGCGGTGCAATGACATGGTGGCTGTTCATTACATATGTGGTAAGTAAACTGAGGGCACGTTTTGATGTGCGTGGAATAAGGATTATCAATCGCGTTATAGGTGCTGCCGTTATGTGTGGTTCTATAATCGGAGCAATATTGATTTATACCGGTGTATGGTCACTTCATTAAGAAACTGTATCTAAAATTTTATTGTTTTGTTTATTTCAAGAGAACTTCGAAAAAAAAATATAGCGGAGTATCTGCTATATATGTGGCAGGTTGAGGACTTGTTGCGCGCCAATGAGTTGTCAATGGAGCGGGTGCAGGAATCACTTGTAAAGCCTTATGGCCTTGATGATGCAAATTCTGCTGAACTTTATGAATGGTATGAGAACCTGATTGATATGATGCGTCAGGAGGATGTGAAAGAAAAAGGTCATCTTCAGATAAACAGGAATGTCATAATCAATCTTACCGATTTGCATCTACGCCTGTTGAAGTCACCGAAGGTGCCATTCTATTCAGCTGCCTATTATAAGGCTTTGCCCTTTATTGTGGAATTCCGTACCAAAAGTGATGGCCGAGAAAAAACAGAGTTGGAAAACTGTTTCGACGCGCTGTACATGACGTGGTTGATGAAACTGCAAAAAAGGGAGATGAATGAAGAGACCATGAGGGCTACTTCTGAGATTGGCAAGTTTATCTCAATGCTCTCATTGTACTTTAAGGAAGAGGAAGAGGGCAGATTGGACCTTGAAAGTGAAGAGTAGTAGATATAAAACCGATAAAAATACTGAAAATGAGTAATATACAAGACGAAATAGCTCGTAGAAGAACTTTTGCGATCATATCGCACCCGGATGCCGGAAAAACAACCCTTACTGAAAAGCTTCTGCTTTTTGGTGGACAGATCCAGGTTGCAGGTGCTGTAAAGTCGAATAAAATCAAGAAGACTGCAACTTCGGACTGGATGGAGATTGAAAAACAGCGTGGTATATCTGTAACGACTTCTGTGATGGAGTTCGATTACGAGGGATATAAGATAAATATTCTTGACACCCCGGGTCACCAGGATTTTGCAGAAGATACATTCCGCACATTGACAGCTGTAGACAGTGTAATAATTGTTGTCGACAGTGCTAAGGGTGTTGAGACACAGACACGTAAACTTATGTCGGTGTGCCGTATGCGTAATACTCCGGTTATCGTATATGTGAACAAGATGGATCGTGAGGGTCGTGATCCGTTTGAACTTCTCGATGAGCTTGAAAGCGAACTGCAGATAGCCGTACGTCCTCTAAGCTGGCCTATAGATCAGGGTGCAAGATTTAAGGGAGTATATAACATATATGAGCGTAAACTGGATCTGTTTACTCCAAACAAGCAGCGTGTTACCGAGAAGGTGGAGATTGATATAGACAGTGATGAACTTGACTGGAACATTGGTGAGGATCTGGCTTTCAAATTACGTTCGGATCTTGAACTTGTAGATGGAGTATATCCTGAATTCAATGTTCAGGATTATCTTGATGCAAAGGTGGCACCTGTATTCTTTGGCTCTGCTCTCAATAACTTCGGTGTTGAGGAACTGTTGAACTGTTTTGTAAAGATTGCTCCAAGTCCACGTCCGGTGCAGGCTGTAGAACGTATGGTATCACCTGAAGACTCCAGGTTTACAGGCTTCATATTCAAGATTACTGCCAATATTGACCCTAATCACCGTTCATGTGTCGCTTTCTGCAAGATATGTTCCGGTAAATTTGTGCGTAACACACCGTACCGTCATATCCGTTTGGGTAAGGATTTGCGTTTTTCGTCTCCAACACAGTTCATGGCGCAGCGCAAGAGTACAATCGAAGAGGCATATCCTGGTGATATTATCGGTCTGCCTGATACCGGCAACTTCAAGATCGGTGATACATTGACCGAAGGTGAATTGTTGCATTTCAAGGGATTGCCAAGTTTTTCACCGGAAATGTTCAAATATATAGAGAATGCCGATCCGATGAAAACAAAGCAGCTTGCAAAAGGTATCGACCAGCTTATGGGTGAGGGTGTTGCACAGCTTTTTGTAAATCAGCATAATGGACGTAAACTGATAGGAACTGTAGGACAGTTGCAGTTCGAAGTTATACAATATCGTCTTGAGAATGAATATAATGCAAAGTGTCGTTGGGAACCTGTGAACTTGTACAAGGCATGTTGGATTGAAAGTGATGATCCTGCAGAACTTGAAGCTTTTAAGAAACGCAAGTATCAGTATATGGCTAAGGATATCGAAGGACGCGATGTGTTCCTGGCAGACAGCAACTATGTGCTGCAGATGGCGCAGAATGACTTCAAGTCTATACGTTTCCATTTTACAAGTGAATTCTAATAAGTTGCAATATGGGTACAATAGCAGATGAGGCAAAAAAGTGTGTTGAAATAATGCGTAAGGGTGGAGTGATACTTTATCCTACGGACACTGTCTGGGGTATAGGTTGTGATGCGACCAATCCTGAAGCCGTCAAGCGTGTGTATGAGATAAAGAAGCGTCAGGACAGCAAGGCTCTTCTGTTGCTTGTCGACAGTGCTGACCGTCTTGCACGATACGTTGGTGATGTTCCTGCAGTTGCTTGGGACCTGATAGAATTGACAACAAAGCCGCTCACGATAATATATGACGGTGCAAGAAATCTTGCTCCAAACCTTATTGCAGAGGACGGTAGTGTCGGTATAAGGGTCACTTCGGAGCTTTTTTCTAAGGAATTGTGCTACCGTTTCCAGAAAGCGGTAGTATCGACTTCTGCAAATGTGAGCGGTGAGCCTACACCAAATAATTACAGCGAGATAAGTCAAGAAATAATAGATGCTGTAGACTATGTGGTGAATTACAAGCAGTTGGAGCTTGGCAAGGCGAAGTCTTCTAGTATAATAAAACTGACTAAGAACGGTACAGTTACTATAATAAGGGAATAATGGATAAGGCAAAGGAAAATGGAATGCTTGAACGTTTCATTGTCTGGCGTGAAAAGCATATATCGCAGAAGCACTTCATACTAATACTGAGTCTGGTTGTGGGAGTGCTTTCGGCATTGGCTGCTTTTTCCCTTAAGCACCTGATACATTTTATACAGCATCTTCTTACGGGAAACTTCGATGCGCATACGTTCAACTGGCTCTACCTTGTCTATCCAGTTATAGGTATATTTGTTACGGGCCTTTTCATTCGAAAAGTTGTCCGTGATGATATAAGTCATGGTGTAACCAAGGTCCTATATGCAATATCTTGCCGTAAGGGTAAGATACGCTCCCATAACACATGGTCGTCATTGATAGCCAGTGGTATAACTATCGGATTTGGTGGTTCTGTGGGTGCTGAGTCACCTATTGTAATGACCGGATCTGCTATCGGTTCTAACCTCGGCAAGCTTTTCAAGATGGAAAAGAAGGTGATGATGCTTCTTATCGGATGCGGTGCGGCAGGAGCTGTATCGGGAATTTTTAAAGCACCTATTGCCGGCCTGGTTTTCACCATTGAGGTGTTGATGATTGATCTTACAATGTCGTCTCTTTTGCCGTTACTTATTTCGAGTGTTACAGCGGCAACGTTGTCATACATACTGATGGGTACTGAGGCAACATTTGAATTCCATATGCAGGATGCTTTTGATTTGGCTCGTGTACCATATGTCATTTTGCTTGGTGTAGTATGTGGTTTGATATCATTGTATTTTACACACGTTACGACTGCTATTGAGAAACAGTTCAAGAAACTTTCCAATCCATACTATAAATTGGCGATAGGTGGTACGATATTGAGTGTACTCATATTCCTTTTCCCTCCACTGTACGGTGAAGGATATGAGACTATCAATCATCTGATAAATGGTGATTCACAGAACATCATTCTTGATAATTCACTTTTCTATGGGCATGCAAAATATCTGTTGCTGTACATGTTCTTCATTGTACTGTTCAAGGCTTTTGCTTCAACGGTCACAAACTGTGCCGGTGGTTGTGGTGGAATATTTGCACCCAGTCTCTTCTTAGGTTGTGTTGCAGGTTATCTGTTTGCGACACTTTGCAATATGAGCGATTGGGGAGTTCCTGTCTCGGATAAGAATTTTGCACTTTTCGGTATGGCTGCATTAATGTCTGGAGTTTTCCATGCACCACTTACAGGTGTTTTTCTTATAGCAGAGCTTACAGGTGGATATTCTCTGTTTTTACCTTTGATGATTGTCTCTGTTTGCTCATACCTTACAGTCAGAGTATTTGACAGCAACAATATTTATGCGATACGTCTTGCGCAGCGTGGCGAACTTATAACCCATCACAAGGATCAGGCCGTACTTACAATCCTAAAGGTTGCAGATGTTATAGAACGTGACTTTATGAAGATTAGTCCTGATATGGATTTGGGAGCATTGACATCGGTAGTTGCCAAGACAAGACGTAATATATTCCCGGTTGTCGATTCTGGTAACCGTCTTGTCGGTATTCTTTATCTTGATGATGTGCGTCATATCATGTTCCGTCAGGAACTGTATCACCGCTACAATGTGGCAGTACTGATGCGTGGTGTTCCTGAAAGGCTGAGTATTGAAGAACCGATGGAGAGCGTGATGCGTAAATTTGAGGAGACCGGTGCCTGGAATCTGCCGGTTGAAGATATAACAGGTGAGTATATCGGCTTCATTTCAAAGTCGGCGATATTCACTGCATACAGAAAGACATTGTTGGAATTTACTTCAGATTAATAATGGAAAATCTAAGAATTGTATATTTAGGAACTCCCGATTTTGCTGTAGAGCCTTTGCGTCGCCTTGTCGAAAAGCAAAAGGCTTGTGAGTCATGTGGCTATGAGATTGTAGGTGTTGTTACAATGCCTGACAAGATGATAAACAAACGAGGCAATCAGTTGTTGATGAGTCCTGTCAAGCAATATGCAGTATCACAGGGATTACCTGTTCTGCAGCCAGAGTCTTTGAAGGATGCCTCTTTTCAAGAGGCACTGCGTGCATGGCGTGCCGATTTGCAGATAGTTGTTGCTTTCCGCATGCTTCCCGAAAGCGTATGGAATATGCCACGTCTTGGAACGTTCAATCTGCATGCATCATTGTTGCCACAGTATCGTGGTGCTGCACCTATAAATTGGGCTATTATCAACGGTGACAAAGAGACTGGCGTTACAACATTCTTCCTGAAACATGAAATCGATACAGGAGATGTCATTTATCGTGATGTTGTTGCCATTACTGAGGAAGATAATGCAGGAACACTTCACGACAAGTTGATGTTGCAGGGTGGTGAAACGGTACTGCGTACTGTACAGGCTATCGTAAGCGGTGATGTAAAGGCTGTAGCTCAGGATACTATGTTCGCAACAGAACAGGAGCTGCGCCCCGCACCCAAAATTTTCCGCGATACATGTAGAATAGATTGGGAGGCTGGCGTTTCCGGCATTTATGATTTTGTACGCGGTATGTCTCCATATCCTGCAGCTTGGTTTGAACTTGTCGATGCTGAAGGAAAACTTGTTGCCGTTAAAGTATATTCGGTGGCAAAGGAGTCTGCAGAACATAATTTTGAAGTAGGCACGCTGCTTACAGACTGCAAATCCTATGCAAAGGTTGCTGTGAATGGCGGTTATATATCGTTGGTGGATGTGCAACTAGCCGGCAAGAAACGAATGCCGGTTGCAGACTTGTTGAGAGGCTTCTCTATAGAGGGAATGAAAATCTTTAAATAATTAAAAATATTGATATAAAAAAATGACGCTTTAATGAAGCGTCATTTTTTTATATCAATCGTTGAATCTGCTTGAAATGATTTCAATTGGTATTCTGTAGCTGTCTCCACCACGAAGACGCATGCTCTTGATATCTGTGTCGTGCATGATTTTTACTACATATCCGTTCGAGTCCTCTGTGGTTTTTACAGGTATGAGTACAACCTTGTTCCAGTCAGGGTTTTTACTTTCCCATTCGGGGTCGTTTTTACTTCCTTCAATGTACTCCTTGTGGCATAGTCTCAATAGATTTGCAATATTGTTGAATTTATATTGGTTATTGCTGCTATTGAAGGTTGCCAGATATGATGTTTCTCCGTCACTGAGTTCGTTCTTGAGGAAGAATCTGTGCATTTCGCTCTTTCTTACCATTAGAAGTGTGGTTGGAGCTGTGTTTAAAATGTGCTCTTCTTCATTATATCTTGTAAAGATGATCTTTGCAGTATTTATGGTTATGTCATCCTTGACGGCCTCCATTATCGGCAAAGTGACTTCTGTAAATAATCCTGCCGGAGTCTTTATATATGTGTGTGCCGTATTGGCAACAAGCTCCTGAAGCCCTTTGGTGTCAAACTTGTTTGCCTGTAGCACTTCCTTGCTTGAATAGAATGGTGCAGAAAGAAGCTGGACAGAGTCGAGTGCTCCGGTACTGCTCTTGATATAGCGTTCAAAGCCGACATCGAGTCGTGCACGATATATTTTAATTACAGTGCCGTCTCCATGTGAGCATTTGACATATATTCCTTTGAATACGTTGTTGATGAATGCTTCTGAATTGGCAAAGTATGTTCTTCCTATACTGTCACCCTTACTGTCGGTCTCGTAGAATTTGTCAATGAATCTATTGCCGACTCTGTTGGGTAAGGTGATTTCTATATGTCTGGTATAGTCACCGTTGAGTATGGTATCGTGTTGTGTGTAGTCTACGGCATTGAACGTTTTTGTAGCCAATGGTTCTTTTCCCTCTTCGTAGAAATCTTCGGGTGTGATATTGGTATAATATGGTTTACCCTCTACAAGAGTATAGTCCAATTCGTATATTTCGCATTTCATGGCATTCAATGAGTCTCCGAAGTATTCATTGAAATATAGGCGCAATGTTGTATACTTGGCGCTGTCTCCAATAACTTTCTCCGGGAATATGAAGTCTTCGGAGCATGCGAATTGTGTAATGAAGCCGGAGTTGAAGACTGTTCCTGATTCCTGATCTGTATATTGTCCTAAATACACCTCGTTGCTGTTTGCCAAGATTGAGTCGTTTGCCATGATAGTTCTGCTTGTGGCATTACATGTGTCTGTCTGGGCTATTATGATGTCTTTCTCAGGAACTATGGAATTGCCTATATTGCCGGTCGTGTCATCACAACCGATGAATACAAGCAAAATTGCTGTTATCGATAAAAAACATGATAGTCTCTTCATGTGCTTCTTAATAAAATAAATTATAAATTCATAATAGCTGTTAATACAGCTCCTATTTATCAATCAAGCAACCTCACATAGTGACGTTGCTTGATTGTTGTATCATTCAAAAAGCGAGTTGTAGAATTCGTAGTAGCCGTTGCCTGTCTCTTCTGTTGTCTGCTTTGGCAATATTGCCTTGCCTTGCGACTTGGCATATTCTATCAGTTCCGATGCAACATTTTCTCCACTTATTATCACGCCGTCGCAGTTTCTTATAGCCAACTTTGCAAGTTCATTGTATGTTGTAGGAATTTCCATTCCCTGAAGATTATCCATTGTCATGTCTTTGCATAACATTTTTCTTACGAATTCTTCATTGAATGGTTCTTTGTAGGTCTCGTCAAAAAGCGATATAACAATCTTTGAATCGCGGAACGATGGCTCGTCCTTGTATGCGCTTCTGATATATAATGGAACCAATGACGACATCCAACCGCTACAATGGATTATTTCAGGACACCAACGTTGCTTTTTTATGGCTTCAATAACGCCAAGATTGAAGAATATCGTGCGTTCGTCGTTGTCTTCGTATTCTTTGCCATTCTCGTCAGTAATCATCAGACGGTTGTGGAAATAATCATCATTTTCAATAAAGTATACCTGCATTCTTGCAGACTGCAAAGAAGCCACTTTGATTATTAACGGATGATCTGTATCGTCTATAATCAGATTCATACCTGAAAGGCGTATAACCTCATGAAGGTTGTTACGTCTTGTATTGATGTTTCCCCAAAGTGGTGTAAATGTTCTGACCTCCTTTACCTTGTCCTGTATTTCCTGGAGCAGGTTCTGACCGGCAGTTCCTATTGGCGATGCCGGAACAAACGGTGTAATTTCTTGTGTAATAAATAAAATCTTTTCTACTTTCATCTCTTTATAAAGCAAGGATGTAGTCCATGCATTGCAAAATTACAAAAAAAATGCCAAATGGACAAATCTATCTGCTTTTTTAAGGCTGATTATGACAAAATGCAAATGATTTGCTTCTGATTGCGTTGTGTTTTCCTTTCTTGCTGGTCGTATGGAACTGTTTTTAAAACATCTTTATAAAATATTTTTAATTTATTTGTTTCGTTTTATGCTTATTTGTTTGTTACTTTGCAGTCCGAAAAAAATACACGGTTGTCAGAGTCGGAATTCTTCTTTTATTATTAGTGGACAGACAACCGTCTTAAGATATAAATATTGCTTGAAATGAAGGTTGTTGCTACAAAAACAGAGCTAAAGAATCTTCTTGACACATTTCGTAAGGAGGGTAAGTCTATAGCTCTTGTTCCTACAATGGGGGCTTTGCATGAAGGACACGCATCTTTGGTAAGACGTGCTGTTGCAGAGAATGACGTTACGGTTGTCAGTGTGTTTGTCAATCCGACACAATTTAATGACAAGAATGATCTGCAGAACTATCCACGTACATTGGAAGCCGACTGTACATTGCTTGAGAATGTCGGTGCCGATATTGTTTTTGCACCGGCTGTCGAAGAGATGTATCCCGAAGAGGATACACGCTGTTTCTCCTTTGCACCGCTTGATACAGTGATGGAAGGTGCTTTCAGACCAGGGCATTTCAATGGTGTGGCACAGATTGTAAGTAAATTGTTCTATGCTGTAGAGCCCGATAGGTCATACTTTGGCGAGAAGGATTTCCAACAGTTGGCTATAATCCGTGAAATGGTACGCCAGCTTGCAATTCCAGTTGAAATTGTAGGCTGTCCTATTGTGCGTGAGAATGACGGACTGGCTATGAGCAGCCGTAATACATTGTTGTCTGCTGAAGAGAGAGAACGTGCATTGACTATATCACGTACATTGTTCAAGAGCCTTGAATATGCGAACTCAAACTCTTTGGCTGAAACAAAGTCTTTTGTTGAGAATGCAATAAATGATACACCGGGGCTTCAGTTGGAGTACTATCAGATTGTCGATGGCGATACATTGCAGGAAATTGCGGAGTGGGCTGACAGTGACTATGCTGTAGGCTGCATTGCATTGTTCTGCGGAAAAGTCCGTTTGATTGATAATATTGTATATAAGAATAACAAATAAGATATGTTGTTGCAGGTATTAAAATCCAAGATTCACTGTGCTACAGTGACCGAGGCCAATCTACAGTATATGGGCAGCATAACAATCGATGAGGCTCTTATGGAAGTTTCGGGTATGATTGAAGGTGAAATGGTGCACGTTGTCAATAATAGCAATGGTGAGCGTATTGTTACATATATTATAAAAGGTGAACGTGGTTCGGGCGTGATATGTCTTAACGGAGCTGCAGCTCATAAATTCCAACCGGGCGACGTCGTTATTATAATGGCGTATGCAATAATGACTCCTGAAGAGGCTCATTCTTTTGTTCCTAAGGTCGTTATTCCTGATAAGCATAACAGAGTCTGAAAATATCTGGTTAATGGAAAATGCTGGCGAACTTGAGTTGCGTCGTATTCCACTCTCTCGGTTATTTACCTTTACGTTCGTCTTTTGTGCGTTTTGATATGGTCACGAATTTTGTTAGGTGAAATATTCCGTGAAAAGAGTATTGTAAGCACAGATATGATACTTTTCCCGGCTATAGGTATGATGTTGGCACGTTCTGTAACGCACTAAGTTTTCAGAAATTCGATGCAGGGTATTAACTTGTACGTAATTATTGTATGCTTTACTCCTGTCGGATTGTCTCTTTTGTACTGAGAGAGGGTAAAGCGAAGTGTTGAAAACGAACTGTAAATATATAAAGCGGACAATTCTTATGGTTACTCCTGGATTGTCCGCTTTACTTTTATTCTTTCTTCTTCTTGTTCTTCTTCTTCTTCTTTTCTTTTTCTTCCTTCTCCTCTTTTTTCCACCACTTCCAACTGTTGAAGTCGTGGCGTAGAATTATACCTGCTCCTTGCGTGGTAAGGTTGGTCTTAGAGAAGTAACGGTCGTTTGTCTTGCTGTATGCCCTCAAACTGATGGTTCCTTTGCGGTTGAGAAGCCATTGCAGTTCAAAATCTCCGATGACGTTCCTGTTTGCAACAGGGTTTTCGCGATAACCTAAGTTGCCGTTTATAAGCAATCGGTCGTTGAGTAGGCGTCCTTCAAGCATTCCTTCTACCTCCATGCTGTTCCAACCTCTTTCGCTTGTTGAGAAATTGCCGGAAATGTTCCAGTTACCGTTGTCTATTATCTGTCCAAGCATATTGTTGAGTTGTCCTGATAACGTGTTTGATATCAAAGATTCAACGGCAGTGCTGCTTTGTGTGTTGGTGGCAAGAGGGTTGTTGTAGTCATAGGTATAGAATTTTCCGATACCGAGCAGATATATGAATTGCATGTTTTTCTGCTCTGGCGTGCTTGTTGCACTGGCAAGCATCTCTTTTTCCTCTTCACTACCTTCAGGCAGTTCAAGGTCAAAGTTCAATATCGGTGAAGCAAGTGTTCCTGTTATATCCATAAGGCAATTTACCTTAACGCTCTTTCTGTTTGTCGTTTCTGTAGTCAAGGCACTTAATGAGGCAGAAGGTACAAGGTATTTTGCCTTGATGTCAAGGTTGGCTTCGTAAGGGTTTCCATTGAAAAGAAGAGTGCTTCCCTTGGTGATGTTGAATTCCTTGGTAAAGATATCCTGGACTGTTATCTTGTATGTACCACGGTTAAGATCCATGTTGCCTTTCAGTGAGAAACCGTCCTTTTCATCATATATGGCATTTATGGCACCATTTCCGTAAAGATCGATGTAATCGTCACTTTTCAGGTTTGTGTATACCTTTACCTGCAATCCTTCATTTGTGTCAATCAGGAAATCGAGATTCATACTGCTCTCAATCTTCTTATAAGTATTGTCTTTCTCTTCGTTCTTGTCGTTGCCCGGCATCTGTTTGCTGCTGTCGATAAATGTAACGAAACTGTTGTCCCGTACTCCTCCTGATTCTGAAGCATTGTAGACAATACGGGAGTTAGGCTCATTTCTCACCTCTGCTTTCAGGAACAATCCGTTGCTACCTGCTTTCAGGTTTGCATTTCCTGTAACATATACAGTTCCGTATAATGGTAGTTCAT
>JAEIGA010004412.1_pt1 | contig 21774 bp, 25 predicted proteins | sample 9270691 | NCBI WGS metagenome assembly JAEIGA01 (sample SAMN17057246, study PRJNA624740) | gut metagenome | biome: biome; isolation source: fecal sample | host: Bos grunniens | place: China: Xizang | collected 2019 | reverse complement strand
GGCACAACTAAATTATACGGGACGGGTCGGCTTGGTAGACTTGCAAGGGGGTAATAGTGCGCGGGGTCTATGATGTGCTATACTATTATCGGCGCATAGCGTGTTCCTAAGTGACTCAAGGAAGTTACTAACCGCCTTTGCTCTAGGCTAGTTTAGCCTTTCGGCAAGGGTAAAATCTGTAGATTTTCGGCGGGTAGCGCACGGATCTAAGGAAGTGTTAAGCTCCGCATTTGTTCTCGTAGGTTGTCAATTAACTTACTAGACTAGCCGTTAAAAATCTATAGATTTTGATATATTACTTATTTTATTAGTATATATAATATATATCTTTACTTTATTTTATCTTTAATTTTTCTTTTAGTAAAATATCACAAACAAATTATAAAACTTTGTTCATTACGTCAATAGCTTTTTACTCTGTATAGGTATATACTTATATTATCAAATACAGAAAGGGGCTACAAAATGAATACATACTACATATACGATATATCTAACGATAACTTTTTAGGAACTGTTGAGGCTAATAGCATAGCAGGCGCAGAGCGTAAGGCTTGCGGAATATTCACAGAGATAGACAGCAACTACATAGCAGCATTTAGTTATAAGTTTTAATAGCAAAGCCCCCGAAAGGGGGCAGAAAGGTGGGAAGATGTACGAAGTAGTTAAGATAGTTAAGGGTTACGAAATTACTAGAATGAAAGGCACTAAAGGCGCTTATCACGTAAACATCAGAGAGGGTAAAGGCTTTAGAGAGTTCCATACATTTAAGACTATAAAAGCCGCTACCGAGTTTATAGAAAAAACTTTATAAATCTTATAGCTGCGCTAACGGCAAGACGGGCGGAAAGGTGGAAAGTATGAAAAAAGATATCACGGCACTTTTACAGGCAGCAGAGGGAACCTATAGACTTAATAACATAGCTTACCTTAAAAGGCGGACTAAAGGCGGTTTAGGTGATGATACGGACGGGTTAGCGCTCTGTTTCGATAATCTTAACGACGTTTGCTTTAGCTCCTGGGTGTTTATTAAAGCCAGGGACTACGCGGGCATTATAGAAGAGTGCGAAAAGGCTATAAACGAGTATTTAGCCGCCGTAGCAGAAAGGTTAACAAAGGATCTGAAAGCAGGCTACCGTAACGCGACGCATTAAAGGGGGTACAATATGAAAAAACCGACAAGCGCCGCGCAGAAAAAGGCAAGCGCCAAGTACGACAAAGATAATACTAAAGGGATATACTTAAAGCTTAACCTTAAGAAAGACGCGGATATAATAGAGAAACTAGCCAGGGTCGCAAACGTGCAAGGCTATATTAAAAATTTAATAAGAGCAGATAAGTAGCGAAAACCCCTAGACGGCGCTAAGCTCGTTTAGGGGCTTTCTTTATGCTTAAGGATCCTTTAAGCGGGTGTAAAATCGTCGTCGGGTAGGTTATAACTCGATACGCTTAAGTTAGTATCTTTATTTACTAAATAGCCATGTACGGTTATATTCCATAGTTTAGCCGTATAAGCCTCGCTATTACTGATATATAAGTTAAGCCCGTTTCTGCTATATCCGCTACATTGTTCTAGCGTAAGCTCGCTTTGCTTAAATAACCTTGTACCGCCTAGACTTCTAAACTTATCCTGTGACCAGGTGTTACAATTATTAGACAAGATATTATTAAGCTTAACCTTTACGCCGTTACTGTTAGCGGTCGTATACTGAAAAGTAATTTTATACGCCTTTTCGTAGTTGCTCGGTATATTGATACCTGAAAAAACGCCCTCTATTAGTCTGTAATCGTAAGCGGTAGCTACTACGGTTTCACCCTGCGCGCTTGTCTCGTAATAGTCGTATATGCTTTGGCTACCTATATAGATTTTATCATCAACGCGCAGCCCGTTAACTTCTAAGCTGTCGTTTTGCTCGGGAAAGCAATTTATACCAACGCTACTAAGCAGCCTATCTACAAACCATATAGGCAAGCCCCGCCCTATAATCAGATTATAAACCGTAGAGCCTAATCTATCGGCTACGGTTACTTTTAAATTCCACTCGTAATTATTATCCAGGTTTAACGCCGTAGGTACTCCGTTAGTAATCGTAACCGCAGCACCATAGCTACTATCGCTTGTCTTTTTATATTGCGCCGTAATAGTAAGCGTATTATGCCCGCCTAAACTTGAATAAGTAGCGTTAACCGTTACGTTAGTAGTCGTATAGTAGTTATCTACTCTTAAGGCGTTTATAACCGCCGTAGGTAGGTTATAGTCATATACTAATATAGTTAAGGTCTTAACGGCGGTAAAGCCTCGGCTATCGGTTAACGTGACCGTAAGCGTAAAGTTACTACTTTGGTTAACCGCCCCTAGTGTAAACGTCTCCCCGCCGTCATAATCGCCGCTTAAGCTCCTGGTCTGCGATACTCCCCCGCCTGCTACTGTAACACTTGAAAGCGTAGCCTCATTATTAGCCTTAAGGTCGTATAAAGTAACCTCTAATATAGAGTTATTACGAATAATATATTGATCGTTATTAGTTATATATGTTGTATTGTTATTACTATCTCTATAACTTGCGTGTCCTATAGTCGGGTTACTATCGTTTATATTTAAAGTCTTGTTTACGGCGTCGGACGTGCCTAAAAACGTGCTGCCGTCGTAAGTCTGTAAAGTAAAGCTTAGCGTAGCCGTTTTAGCCGTGGTAATCGTGCTATAGATCCTATTTAGCGCGCTATCTGATAAGGTAAAGATAGCCCCGCTTGTATAGTTGCTTATAGTCTGTATGGTTGTGTCGCCTAGCTTTATAACTAAGTTATTTGTATAAGTATTAACGTACTCGGTATAGTTTACGCTAAGCTCGTCGCTTGTATTAGCTCCATTTACCGCCGTTATAGTCGATATCCTGCTTATAGTAGGCAGGGTAAAGCTACCGCTACCCGTACAATTTACGGCGTAATAATATATACCCGCCTGGATCTGTACGCTAAAGCTCTTTTGCCCTAGTACGTTATGGTTAAAGGTATAATTACCGCTAGCTACTAACGTGCCGTCGTATAGCCATATTCTATCGTTTTGGGACGTACTATAAACGGTCTCCCCGTCTATAACTACCTTAAAGTTACCCGCTTTATAACGGCTACTTTGCCCCGTTCCGTCGCCCTCTAATCTCCACGCAATAGTAGAAGTATTAGCCTGTATATTTTGCCCTGTTAAGTTCCAACTAAAGGTTAAATAACGCCCCTCATATCCGTTAGTTGAAACGCTACCGCTTGACGCCATTATATACCCCCCCTTACTCTTCGTAGTAACTAACTAAGCCTATGCCGTCGTTAATTACTACGTTGCCCTCTGTTATCTGCATAGGCAGAAATCTAACTTTATTACAAAGCGTTATTTCCTGCGTAACTACGGCTTTACTCATGTTAAAGCTATCGTTAGTAACCCAATAAATAGGGCTACCCGCTCCGTCGTAGCCTACTAGCCCTACGTCTTGGTTAAGCACTACATAAGACCCGTTAGAGGCGTACATAATAAGCCCGTTTTTATCAATCGTGCATATTAAAGTATTAGCCTCGTCGTATACTTCTATTTTTCCGCTTTGATTAAGCAAGCTACCAAGCTTAAGCGTACCGCCTTTAATTAGATCCGCCGTTAAATTGATAATATTAACCGCCTGCGCGTTAAATGTCCCGTCTATCGTCCAAGCGGTCGTAAATTCTCCGTTTATGCCCGTATTACTAAAGCCTATACCCGCGCTATTTATCATAATAACGTTAGTAGCCCTGCTAGCGGGCAGCTTATCTACTATAAGTATTTTGTCACCCTCATAAATGCAATAAGAAGAGCTTAACGCGTTCCATATTTTAGCCTGCGCCTCTGCTAAAGCGTCGCTAAGATTAGACGTTATAGTTATTACGGCGTTACCTACCTGGTCGGCGGTGTTGCTGCTTATATTTCCAAGTAATCCGCCTAAAGTGTTGGTAAAGTTGCCAAACTCCAAGCTAACGTAATTTTTAGCTATGGCGTCATACTCGTAAGCTATAACCTCAGTAAGTATATTAACGCCTATACGGTCGTCCTTAACCTCTATCGTATCGCCTATATCGGTTACTTTTTCAGGATTGCCTTTTAACTCGTAATTTACTACGGGAAAACTACTTGTTTTTAGATAGTTTACCGCCTGCGTGCGTAAATCATCCTTTAAAGCGGCTTTATAGTCCGCCTCGCTCGTATAGTCCGCCTCGTTTATGCTGCCTTGGTCGAAAGAAATAGCTTTAGTATACGGTATATCGTACTGTATATCAGAGTATATATATAACTCGTCTAATAATAGCCCGTCTTTTCCTACGGGCATAATCTTAGTAACTACTTTGCTCCAATCGTAAGAGGCGGTAAGCTCTTTTAAATTCTTTTTATACTCTATTGTTATGCCATTATCTACGCCTATATCGGCTAATATGCTTATATTCCAATTATCGCGGACTAAGTGACCGCCCCAACGCTCTAAAACCGTGGTTATACACTCCGCTAAGGACTTTCTAACGCACCTAAAAGAGTTTATAACGCTTACGTCACTACTCACCGTAAAGGGGCTAGGGTTATCGGTAGCGGTGTTAAAGTGGTCTAGCGCCGCGTTACAATTCATGTTAACGGCGTAGCTATCCGCTATTAAATAATTTTGGCTATCGTAAAAGACGTGCCACGCTTTAGCCTCTAGCTTGTTATTTTTCTTTTTAACCGTACGTATTCTAAACGCCTGGTCGCCCTTTGGCGTAGGCGCTACTATAATATTATTAGCCTGGATATAGTCGTTATACTCTATACCGCAAGTAAGCTCTAAGTAGTAGTCTCCGTTATCTGAGTTTTTAACCCTTGCTTTAGTCGCAGCTATAACCGCGTCTCCGTTACTACTATAGAGCTTATCGGTAGTATTAAAGGCTCTTATCATAAAAGCGCCCCCTCTTTATTTGTTTTTAAAAGTCTCTTTTTCTAACGCCGTTACCCTCTGCTCTAATACGGGTATTCTCATGGCAAAGTCGTTATGTTGCCGTACTTCCCTTGTAAGCTCTTCTAACTTTGTATCCTGTACGGCGTTATGCTTGTCTAATTCGTGTTGTATTTTGCTATTGCCTATCATGGTCGTAAAAACCGTACCTATAAGGCTTATTAAGGCTACTGCTATAGTTGATAATACCGTAATAGTTGTAGGTGTCATTTTATCCCCCTTAAGCAGTTCTAACCCAAACGTTAACGGCTAAATAAGGCGGCATATTATTTATGGCTGCGCCGCTACCTGTTGCCCCTGTAGTACCCGAGGACGTGTTAAGCGCGTGGCTATGCTCTGCTCCGCCGCCTGTATTTCCCGCCGTACCCGATACGCTAACCTGTGTTTTCGTCGGTGTTATTTCGTCAACATAATTTATATAACTTCCCGCCGTACCCTCTGGGCTATTTAATTGAACGGTCGGTACGTCTGTAACTACTTGAGAAGTTGAACCCGTCACGCTATGCCCGTGGCTAGGCATTTCGTTTACTGTGAGCGCGTGACCGCCTACGCTACTAGGCGCGGTATAACTATGGCTATGGCTAGGTAACTGCGCGGCGGTTAAAGTGTTGGTAGCGCTACCGCCTGTAGCTCCGTTAGCGTAAGTATCGCCGCTTGCAAGTATAAAGCGGTCTTTTATCTGCTGCCACGTCCCGCCAAAGATAGTAGAGGGGTTAACCTCGTTAACGCTCATGTAGATAGATCCTATAGGGAATAAAGTTTGCGCGCTACCCTCTACGGCTGCCCTTACCGCGCGTATAGACGGCGCGTTAAGGCGGTCGTTAGCGCTTTGCTCTAAACTATCTATTACTTTAGCTATATTTGTTAGCGGGGTCGCCGCTACTTTTTTTAACCACTTCATTTTTTTTACCCCCTTATTAAGCCCAATATCCTAACTCTATACCTCTTGTATAGAGTAAATCTCCAATAACATTATATCCATTTATGTTAAAATGTACGCCGTCCGCTCTTAGTGATGTAGGCATTTCGCCGTTAGCTATGTCTATCTCATCTTGTGCCGTTGGCGTTATGCCCGCGTCCTCTAGCCCATACTCCAATATATATGCCGCTATATCAAGGAAATGATACCCGTATTTAGCCGCCATTAACCTATTAACGTCGGCATAATCTGCCATATACGCCTTAGACGTTAACCCAAGTATAATATAATTATTAGTATCATTTTTATCTAGTATTGTATCTATGTTAACGCTTATTTTATTAAATACGTCGCTTGCGTCTGTTTGGTTAAGACTGTCATTAGTTCCAACCCATATAACTAAAGTTTGTTTTTTAATAGTTGAAACGTTAGTTATTAAAGGCGTGGGTCTTTCTATTTCCACGCTTTCGCCCGCGTCTTGTCGTGTAAAATAATACTTTTTGTTAACATATCCGCTATCATACGTTACAGATAAAACGCCCTCTATTCCGCCTATATTGCAAGGATTAGTCCCCTGTGTTGATTGTATATTAAATGCGGTATTGTCGCCTAAATCTCCCGCCGCGTCTGAATAAAGGCTTATTTCTGTCGGCGTTGTGGTGGCGGGGATAGTAAAAGGCTTTACATATAAAGGGATAGCCCCATATAAATAGGCGATGTCTCTCGATGACGCGCCCCCGTGTCCGTAATGGTTTACCTCATAATTCCCGCCTAAATCATTAGCAAGGCGCTGCGCGTATCCTGTCCTTTGCGTTTGTGAGTCCCCTAATATAAGTATCTTATTACCGCCCTCTATGCTATTAACAAGATTGTTAATTTTATTGTTTAAGTTCTCAGATAGTATAATATTTTTTTTCTTAATATACGCGCTTTCTTTTTGATATGTATTAACATATAATATCCCGTTAACTGGCGCCGTTAGCAGGTTCTCTACAAAAGCCGCCGCGCCGTAACAATAAGCATATAATATATTATTTTCGCTATCGGTAATAAAATAATTAAAGACCGCGTTATTTGTTCGGCTATATATTTTGTATTCTTCGTCTTTTGCTATGTTTATCTTGTAATAGTTTAAATATGGATCGCTATTTATTTCTATAACTCCGTTATTCGGCTTAACGTAGCCGCTAAACCACTCCCCCGCCGTTGTATCTTCGTAACCGCTTACTATATCCAATAAATCATCTATAGCCGTATTATTTTTGTAATTACGTTCCGCTAAGTAAGTCGCGTTATTATCATAAGTATTTATATATAGTCTGCAATTCTCAGGCGCGACTATATATAACTCTTTTAATTCGTTTGTATAGCCCGCCCCATAAGAAAAAACGTTACCGTTATTATCTGCAAAGGCGTAGTCTAAAATATACGGATTAGTCCTATTACATAATTTATAGGTTTTCCCCTTTTCTACTTCAACGTAATTATAAAATAAATAAGGATCCCCCGCGGTTATGTTTATTGATCCGTTCGCAACGGTAAAATAGCCTCTATACCAACCTATCCCCACTTTATCAAATTTACTAACATTGTTAATAAGTTCGGTTACATCGGTTAAAATACTATCTTTTACGCGTATAGCAAAAGAAATATCATTATTATTAAAGTACATCTTTAACGACTTATCGTTATTTACGGGCGTAAGTTCTACCGTTGCCCCCCTCGTTACGCCCTCTAATCTTATTAAATGGTTCGTTTCCCCTGTCGTCCCATATATATTACTTATGGTTGCGTTATTGCTTTTATTTGTTAATATGTATGTTACTCCCGCCTTTAACGGATAATCAAAAACGTGAAAGCCACTCTCTTCTGTTTCTGAAACTTCTAAATCATACCCTACGATTTTCTTTTGTTCTGTTAGCTCGTCTGTAATATCCTCTACTTGTCCTCTTACCGCGTCCCCCGCGCTTGAATACACCGTGCCGTCTGCTCCAACCCTTATATCTACGAGTTCGGCGTCTGCGGTAGTCGATCCATCGGGCAGCGCTATAATATTATCTATACGCGTATTAGTGGTATCTATACGGGTGTTTGCTGCCGCTATATTCTGCGTATTCTCTGCGACTTGCCCCGTTACCTCGCTCCAAGTGTTTAATAAGTCGTCTAATACCTCGGGCGTGGTTGTCTCTTCGTAGCCCTCGGGTACGTCGTCACCCGCATAAGCGATAACCCCGTTAGTGGGTATAGTCTCGCTTTCGCCAACGTCGCCCCTATCGCCTTTAACCCCGCCTAATAATGCCGTTTTAAAAATAATATCACTCATGTTATACCCCTTTCTTAGTCTGCTACGTCGTATAATAAAGTTAAATACCCACGCATTAAAGTTATTACGTTATCAGTATCTTTTATTTGCAAGTCGTAGTAGTACCTTGTTAGGTCTAACGTCTTAGTCTTAGCAGGCGCCACAAAGACCGAAAAGGTAGCCGTATCTTTAACCGCGTTATAGTCTACTAAGCCTATACCGTCGCCGTTAACGCACTCTATAACCTTATCATTGTCGTAATGCTCCGCTACGGCGAAAGTAACCGCTAAAGCCTCGTAAGCGTTCCTACTTCCTAACCCGCTTAACTGAAAGTTAAAGGCTAAAGTATCGCCCCTAACCATTTCTATATTTTGATTTATGGCGTTTATATAGTCCTGTTTGTTAATCATCCTAGCCCCCTTATACCCATCTGCTATAATTTTCTACGGTCACGCTTGTAAATGCCCCTGTTACTCTCAGAGTATTAACCCCCGTAGCAAGTCTAAGGTTATCATAGTCGCCCGTTACCTGGCGGTTTAAGTAATTGCCCTCGCCGTCGGTTGCGTTCATTTCTGCGGCGTCTATTACTATCTTTTCGCCCGTAGCTGCTAGAGCTATTCTAAATATTTGCGTATTATTTACGTACACCGTTATAGTATTAGATCCTGTTATAGTAAGTTTCGGCTTGCTATAAATGTTACCCGTATTTCTTACGGATATATTAGTTAAAGTCTGCTGCCCTGTGTTTTTATATGTTATAGGCGGCTCGTCTACTGAATACTTAAACGGTTGTACGTGTAAGTTAATATTAGCGGTCTTAAACCTTATAAGCTTGTTAAAGTCTATCGTATCGTAAATAGCAAAGTTATAGTACTTGTCTATCTCATTACTAAAGATAATCTTACCGCTAGTGTTAAAATACTCTATTACGTCGTCTACGTTATAGTCACCTTTAAGCCCTATAGTTATAGGCTTGTCGTAAGCAGCATAGCCCAACGTAGTAACTACGTCGCCGTCGCGTCCGTCTATCTCTTCTATACTTGTCCTTATCCTCGGCTTACTTATCGGCGGTAAGCTCTGTATAAGTAAGCCGTTAATCTGCTTAGACGATACGCCGTTTATAATTATGTATGGTATCATGTAACCCCCCTATTAAGTATAAATAGCGTCCGCTACTGTCTTTTCTACAAAGTTACCCATTTCCTCATCATCTAAAACTACTTTCATTTGGCTAAGCGCGTCCTTAAACGCCGTTACAAGCTCGTTATACATATTATTACTAATATTTGTACTTGTTGCCTCTTTAGTAAACTCCGTAAGCGGCGTTATCATTGTACTTTTAAGCTCTGCGGCTAGTTCTCTTATCCAACCCTTGTTATTTTCAAGCGGTATAACTGCCTCTTTTCCGCTTTCGCCTATCTCTGCAAGTGTCGGACGGTCAACTATACCACCTTTTGCAAGTCTCGGTAACGTAAGCTCTTTTACCTTGCCTACTTCTACGCCTGGTATCATATTTATAAGGTTTATAGCGCCGTTAATAAGCTTAATAGCCTTGTTTATCGTCTTTTCTATCATGCTAATAACGCCGTTAATACCGCTCTTAACCGCTCCGCCTATAGCGCTCGCAATAGAAGTACCAAGCTTGCTAAACGTGGTTTTAATCCTGTCCCAAAGCCCCGCAAAGAAACTACCCCAGGTACTAAATACATTCTTTACGGCGTTCCATGCGTTAGTAAACGTAGTTTTAAACCACGCAGGGGCGTTTTTAAAGATATTTTGTATATTAGTCCATAAGTTACTAAAGGCATTTTTTAACGGCGTAACAAGCCCGTTAACGACGCCGCTAACGATAGACGGTAAAAAGCCTAGTATCATCCCTGCGACTTCTTTTAAGCCGTCTAAAAGCGCCATAAACATAGTTAACGCGCCTTGTAACAACGTGGGTATACTTGCTACTAAAGCCTTTACTATTTCTATTACTATCGTCGGTATCTGCGGTACCAACTCTTTTATAATAAGTGGTATAGCGTCGATAATGCCGCGTAATAACTCCAAGGATCCCTTTATAAGCTTATCTATATTTTTTACCAAAGTATTAACTATAGTTGTTACTATCTTGGGTATCTGCGGTACTAACGCGTTTATTAAGACGGGTATAGCGTCAACTATACCCATAAGCAGAGATATAGCCCCATTTAATACCGCGTCCGCTCCGTTAATTATTCCATCTACTAGCGCGTCTATTATCGTGGGTAGCTGCGGTACTAAAGCGTCAATAATAAGCGGTATAGCCTTTATAAGCCCCTCTAAAAGAGTTTTAGAAGCGTTTATAATTATGTCTATGCTTTCGGTAAACGTCGTTACTATAGCGTTTATAACAGACGGCAGCGCCGTTACTAAAGCCTCTATAATCTGCGGTAACGCGTCAACTAATCCCATAAGCATAGTTACCGCGCCCTCTAGGATCTGCGGCAAGCCGTTTACTAACGTGGTCACTATCTGCGGTATAAGTTTAGCGATAGATACTAACAACTTGGGTATCATCTTACCCACGCCGTCTATAAGCTTGGTTATTATCTGCATACCTACCGTAAGTAAGCGCGGTATCATGCTTGTTAACTTGTCTATTATCTGCGGTATTAACTCTACTACTACGTCTATAACCTCGGGTAATACGTCCGCTATGCCCGTTATAATGCCGTCCACCGTATCTATAAGCACGGGTAAAAGGTCGCTAATAAGCGGCGGTATCTCTGAAAGTATTAACGGTAAGGTTTCTTTTATAAGCCCGTCTACAAGCTCCCCTAAACCGCTTATCACGGTCTTAATACGCGGTATAAGATTATTAGCCACGGTTACTACACTATCTACAAAGTCGGATATTAAGCCGCTAAAGTTAGCGTTTTCGTCCGCCATGCCCGTAAGCAGGTTTTGCCAAGCTGCGCCCGCCATCTGCATAGACCCACTAATAGTACTAGCCGCCTCTTTTGCCGTAGTACCTGTTATACCCATTTCGGTCTGTACGACGTGTATAGCCTCGTATACGTCGTTAAGGTTGCTCATATCGTACTTAACGCCGCTTAGTGCCTCGGCGTCTTTTAAAAGCCTTTGCATTTCTTCTTTAGTTCCGCCGTAACCTAATTTTAAATTATCTAAAAGTTGGTACTGCCCTTTTGCAAAGCCTTGGTAAGCCATTTGTAAACTTTCTATATCCGTACCCATTTTATTAGCGTTATCGGACATATCAGTTATAGCCATATCCGCAGCTTTAGCCGCCTTTACGGTGTCGCCGTCTAATGACGATATAAGACTAGCACTAAAGCTTGTTACGGTTTCCATATAGTCGTTAGCACTCATACCCGCCGTTTTAAAGGCGTTAGCCGCGTTTTCCGTAACAATTTTAGCGCCGCTCTCTATGTTCCCCATTTCCTCGGCGTAACTTCCCAGGTCGTCAATATTAGAACGTATAGCGGTAGATACCGCCGCCGCCATTGTCTGCGCGTCCTCTGCGTTCATGTTATACGACTGTTGTAAATACTCCACGTAGCCCGCTACGTCCTCAGACGCCGTACCAAGTCCGTAAGTCATAGCGTCCGCTACGGCGTCCATACTAGATCCTACGTCGTTTTCCCATTCTTTAAAAGCTCCCGCGTTATCGTAAACGTTTTGCCCTATCTTCTGCCATGTCTCGTCACTCATAGCGTCTAAGGCTTTTTCGCCTATTGCGCTAATTGCCTCGGATGATTTATCAAAAAGCGTTTCTACTCCGCCTATTAACTGCTCGTAGTTTGCGTAGTTTTCTATAGCCGCCTTGCCAAGAGCTACCGCACCCGCAGCGGCAGCAGCTAAAGCGGCGCCTAAAGCTTTCATAGCTCCGCTAGCTACGTTTTTTAAGCCCTCAAACTTGGAGCCTGCCTTTTCTGCGCTATCTCCTACGTCGTCTAACCCCTTGCCCGCCTTTTTACTTTCGTCGGGGGTGTCCTCTAGCTCTGCGTTAAGCTTGTCTAAAGAGTTTTCCGCGCTTACTATAGACGTCTCCGCGGTGTTAATCTGCGTACGCATAGTAGAAAGACTTTTAGCCATGCTCTCTTGAGCGGTCGTACTCTGCTTAAGTTCCTGCTCTAGCTTGTCTACTACTTGCGCCTGTTCCTGGTATGCACTAGACGACGTACCTAAAGTAGCTTTTATCTGTTCAAGCTTTGCCTTTTCCGCGTCGTAATTCTTTTGTAGCTCTGCGGTTTTCTTTACTTGCGCGTCGTATTGCTGCGCCATCGCGCTATAACTACTTTTAAGGTCTGATAACGCCGCCTTTTGCTCCGAAAGCCTTTTAGAAAGCTCGGCACTCTTGGCAGCTAACGCGGTCGTGTCCTTGTCGCTACTCTGAAACTGCGCGCTAACTAACTTCATTTCGCTACTAACTTCTTTTAAGCTCGTCCTTATGTTAGCTAGCGCCTTTTTATATTCACTTTCGCCCGTTAGCTTTACGCTACCGCCAAAACCCGCCATATTATCACCCCGTTAAAACCACTCTTCCGCCTGCTGCGCTTTTATTTTAGCCTGCTCGTAAGTTGTACGCGTTAACCTTAGCATTAACTCTAAGTCGTAGTCGTCTTTATATAACTGATACTCTGCTTTAAACTCCCGCAGCGTTAAGCGTCCTACCTCATGGTTAGTATATTTTAATTTTGTCCTACCTATAAACCGAAACCACGCAAAGTTAATAGTAGGGTCTGTAACTTCGTCGTGGATTATTAGTTTTTTTCGTCTGATTTAGTGCTATCTACTACCGTTTTATTAAGCGTTCTAGCCGCCTCGTGTAATCCTATCTCGGAAATAATGCGCCCTACCTGTTTTTCTGTAAAAAACGGTCTTTCCTCGCCCTCGTTATCCTCGTTATAAATGTCTATTCCCTCGTTAAGCATAGCCGTAAAGCCGTACTTAATATCTTTTGCTTTCGGCTCTGCTGCCTCTTCTACAAGTTCACCCCAAGCCTCAACGCTCCCGTACTTCTCCTGGATCTCTTCCATTACGTTAAGATTAAATACTAACTCGTATTCCTCGCCCCTGTAGGTTATTACGGATTTTTCTACTTTTTCTTTTTTTCTGTTTCCCATTTTCTAAAGACCCCTTTCTATATTTGCAAAAAGGGCGGCACTATACCGCCCTAATTGCGTTAATTTTTATTTACTCGTTTACGTAAACGGCGTAAAGTGTAACGTCGCCGCTCGGTGTATAAGGGCTAGTTACGTTAGGCGTTGTAGCCTCTGCGGACGTTGCCCACCCGCTAAACTCTTTACCACTCGGCGCGGTAATGTTAGTACCGTCGTCAAGTACCACGCTAGAGCCTGCGTTTACGTCTACGTCCTCTACGGTAGCGCTTGTACCGCCCATAAGGTCAAAAGTAACCCTATACTTAGTACCGCTAGCAGCTAACAAGTTCTTAAGGTAAGTAAGCGCGTCGCTCTTGGTGTTAAAAGTCTTAGACTTAGACCAGGTACCGTTAACGTCGTCAAGCGCAGATATAAGACCCTCAACGCTCGGCGTACCAAACTCGATACTTTCGCCCTTTGTATTCTCGTCTTTAGACGGCTCGGAAAACTTAACTTTATAAAGAAACTCTACTTTATACTTGTAAACGCCGTTTACCATCTTGGTAACGATCCTACCCACGCCCACATAAGGCGCAGCGTCGGCACTAGCCTTAATAACTTCTCCGCTTGCGTCTATTGTATGCCCTAAAAGTGGAGCAAATACGGTATCGTCGTCGTCGGTAACTCCAAGGGTAATAGTACCGTTAGAAAAGCTTGTGTCGCTTTCTGCTAACGTGTCGTCGCCGTAAAGCTTAGCCTCGTTATTAGTGATACTAACAGAACAACTAACCGCCTTTCCTAAGTTAGTAGCGCCCTCATAATTAGGCGTACCGCCTGCGCCCTCGGTAAGTTTACTAAACCATATATTAGTTAAACCAATATTAGCCATTTTTTATACCTCGCTTTCCTTAGCTATGCAAATTGTTTTATGAAAAAATTTAGTATCCCGCTCGTATAAGTCGGGGCTATCGCGGCTAGGTTGGTAAGTCCATCCCGCCGCCGTCATTATGTCTATTAAATCGCTTATAACCTTTAGATAGTTGCCTTTGCTATATACGTCAAAGTCGTAATACTGTACGCACCCTAATATTTCGTCGTCGCCTGCTAGTACGTTATCCTTGTCAAGCTCCATATACGTTACGAACGTGTCGGCGTCGCCCTCATAAAACATAAACGCCACGGGTACGCCTAAGGTACTTAAAAGCGTCTCTATTTCTGCGTTTTTGTTAAATATCATAGCTTACCCCTTTGGTATATATTTATCTTGTACCGCTTGCATAGCCTTTTCTATTTCTGATTTTTTAAAGGATCTTCTTAAAAAAGGCTTTTTAGGGTAAGGGCTATTACTTCGCCCGTACTCCGTTACATTTGCTACGAGCGGCGCGGGTATTTTTTCGCCGTTTTGGTTTATAAAATACCCGTAAAAAGCTACTTTCGTGTTAACTCCGTCGTCGCTTGGTGTCTTATAGGTTTTAGTAACCTTTAAGCATTTCATAATCCCGCTACTATACCAACTATGCGGGATATATGCCTTAATGTTTTCAAGCACTAACCTAGCCCCCGCCTCGGTCATTTCTGAAAGCATTTTATCGGTATTTTTCTCCAAGCCCTCAAACTGTTTAATAATATCGTTAGGCAGCTCCGCTTTAAAACTCGCCATTAGTGCGTAACCTCTTTAGCTTGTAGCTCTAGCTCTTCGTTAGCCTCGTCTACGTTGTTTATGTACTGTATAGTATAGGTCTTACCGCGGTACTTAATAATCATATCGTAAGTTATCACCGTCTCGGGGTAACGGATCGTAAAGCGCGTTAGTGCTTTCTCGTAGTCCGTATTATTCATAACAAGCGTAAAGCCTTTAGTCGTCTTTATTTCCGCGTATACCGTAAGTACTAACGTTTCAACGTCCGCAGGAAAGCCCGCCGCGTCTTTGCCTTTTGTTACTTGGTATATCTGTATACGCCTATTATACTTTCCCGCGTTTCTCGTCGTCTTACTCATTATAATAAGTTCCTTTGGTGTAAGCCTAAAATAGTATCTACAACTCGGTTAACGTTGCTATTATCTACGTACATAGCTCTTGTATCGTACATATCTTGGCAAAGAACAAAGACCACTATAACCATATCTTTATAAGCGTCTAGCGTTTCCGCGTCTGCTATTCCCGTATATTTAAGTATATAGTCAATAGCTACGCCTATCGTTGCCGTTATAAAGTTTTCGTCGTTCTGCGTAAGCTCCGCAAGCCTTAAGTAGTCGGCTATATCCTGCGCCGTTATGTCGCTTACTTTTTCAATAGCGCCCATATAGTCGCCCCCTTTTCTTACTCGGCAAGTGAAAGCCCGTTAAGGTTATACTCGTCCTTATACTCGTAACCGTCGATAGTAGTTATAACTCTAAAGGGCTTTGTCTTGTCCTCTATTTTTATAGCTGCTATAAGGTCGTTATCTAAAGCGGTTAAGCCTTTAATACCTACCTTAACGTCGCTCGGGGATACGTCGGGATCAATAATTACAAACTTAAGCGCCATAAAGTTACCCGCTCCCCAATAATCGGGCAGCACTCCGCTAGACAATTTCTTAACGCTACCTACTATAGCTCTATCAACTACGGCAAAGTCCGCGCCCTGCATATCGTTAATATCTACGCTATAGTCGGGAATACTAGACCCCTGCGGCATAGGCAAAACTACGACTTTAGGCACGCCGTTAACGGCTATATCTTCGATTTTGTCGATCATTTCGGCGTCTGTCTGTACGTCTTTAACGTCCGCCATTTTACCGCCCATTTTTAAGTAGAGTAGCTTAAGCTCGTCTACCATAGTTTTATTACTCATGCTTTAGCCCCTTTCTTTTTTTCTGTACCTTTAGCGTCCCCCTTTTCGGCGGGGTCTACCTTTACGATATACCCCGCTCTAAGAAGGTCTTTAGCTATGTTATCGTCGGTAATGTCTACGACGTCACCGACGGACATAGAAAGCTTAATACCGCTAAAGTTTTCTTTAGCTCTGTATTTCATAGCGCGCCCCCTTTTCTTATGCGTGCATAACAAGCTTAGCTATTTTCTGCGCGTCCTCAACTTTTGCGTCAAACTCAAGCCAACCTACAACGCCTACGGCGTGCTGCGTTGCGTACTTCTCTCTAAGTACTTCTATGTTCATTTCCTCGCTAAACTTGGTAGCAAGTCCGCGCATATCGCCATAGTATATAGCGGTCTTTCCTGCTCCCATATCGGGCATATTGTCGGACACGTAAACAGGCTTTCCAAGCAGAGAAGAGCCAAACGGTGTAGATATATCGTCGTTAAGCAGATAATAGCCCGTAGTACTCTTAAGAGTTCTAAGAGCGGTACGAGTAGCGGGCGACATAATCCATATAGCATTAGCCTGGAAATCGTCCTTAATTGCGTCGTGCAAGTAAATTACCTCGTTCGCCGTGATAGCGTCGGCAGCAGCAGCGGTAACGGTCTTGGTAACGCCTCTAAGTCCTGCTACCTTATCGTCTGTACCGTTTAAAAGCTCGCCCTCGATAAAGCGCTTAATAGCGTAAGCCATACGCTCTACGATAAAGTCTACAATGTTAAACTGTGCGTTATTGATAAGGCTACGGCTAATAAGGGTAAGAGTACCCGCAAGGAAACCGTCAAGCTCGATCTTGTCGGTATTACCTACGTTGCTAGTAAGCTCTACAAACTCATCGGCATAGTCTACGGTAATAGCCTTGCTGCTCTCGTCGTAAAAAGGAATAATAAGTTTTCCCTTAACGTTGTACTTTGTGGATCTCTCCAGGATAGGGCAAATATTATATACCATCTTGATTATCTTATTAGCTATCGTAGTAGGAATAACCGCGCCGTTAGCCGCCTTAGTCATGTTTGTAGCGCCGTCCCTCTCGTTAAGTACTACGCCTCTTACGTAAGCCTCGAAAGCTCTACGGTCTGCCTCTTCCTTACAAGCTGCCTCTTTCATAGCCTGCGCCTCTGCCATGTCCTCGGCTGCCTCTTCCTTAAGCTCTTTCTTTTTGTCCTTTATTTCGTCGTGGATCTTAAGAGCCTCTTTAATCCTGCGCACGTCGTCGCGGATCTCTGCGAGTTCCTGCGCCTCTGCGTCGGTAAGCTCGCGCTTGTTGGTTTCTGCGTCGTTAAGTATAGCCTCGGCGCGTGTGATTAGGTCGTTTTTCTTTTCTACAAGTCCCTTGTAATTCATGGTTACTTTTCTCCTTTCATTTCTTCAATGATTTTATGATACTCTGTATAATCTACCGCGCCGTTATCGTTCGCGTGATTATCTGTGGTTTCGGGCTGCTCATCTTCAACCCTTAAATTAAGTTCGCTCTCGATATAATCGCTTATATTTAAGCTCTTGCTATCGTCGGCACTTCTCACCGCTACTAACGTACCGTCGTAAGCGGGTACTCTTGAGCGGTTAATAAGTGATACCTCGTATAAGTCCAGGTCTTTTACATTACGGACGGTTAGCCCGTTTTCCTCGCCCTGCTCTACGTCTCTATCGGTAAAACCAAAGCTCCACCCTCTAAGCTCGCCGCGCTTTGCCTGCTCTACTACTTCCTTATCGGTTATAGTTGCTTTCGCGTGCAAGCCTATAGCGTCCTCGTAAAGCTCTAAGTTACCGTCTTTTATTCCGCCAAGGTCGCGCGTCCAATCGTGGTTAAGCAGTATACGCACGTCGTCCGCACGCTCTAGCGCCCTTTTAAACGCGCCTACTTTAACACGCTCTACAAAGCTACCTAAACGGTCTTTTAACGGCTTGCTTAGTCTTTCTACGGCGTTAACGTAGCCGTCAAGCTCTACGCTATCCTTAGTAACTCTTATATTCATGCTCTAACCCCCTTTCTTAAGTATTTAGCGGTATATGCTCGCTATAGCTTATATTCTCGTCGCCGTCCTCTGATACGGTGACGTCGCCGCCCTTAATAGATCCCGTGTTAGGGGTGTAATACTCATGTGTATTAACGTCGTATAATACGGAGCCTAAGCCAAAGTCTACAACGTCTAACCCCTCTATATCGTTAAGGTTTTCGTCTCTTCTCAGTTCGTTAAGAGTTTTTAACCCTATCTCCTTGGCGATCTTGTAAGCCTCGTAACGCTCTTTAATGTTTGCCCGTATTATTTCTTTTACGTCAAACTCAAAAAAGTATTTATCCTTTTCTTTCTCTAAGAGTAATACGCGGTTTAGCTCCGTCTCGAAAGCTTTAACTATAGGATATATAGCCGTCTTAAATGTCTCGTAGTAGTCGCCGCTAATATGAAAGATATTATTTATTTCATCCTGTAAGGTTTTCTTACTTTCGTTTAGCTGCATTTCTACCGACGTGTTACTAGCCTCTTGAAACTCTAAACCGTTATTAAGTACTACTACGTTACTTTGGTCGTTAGCGTATAAGTTTTGCCAAGCTGCCTTAAGTAAGTCTATTTCCTCTTGCCCTAGCTTTCTAGTGGACTTAATAAAGCCTTTTTTATTTCCGCCCGACTTAACTAACATAAGTTGGTACTTAAGCATATTGTAGGCAGTTTCTAATGCCTTGGAGACTTCGGCGCAAAGCCCTATACCGCTAGCCCCGTCTTTTGTGTTTCTAAGCAGTTTAATAAAGTCGTGCGGTTGAAACTCTGTATCATAGCAAAAGATAGTAAACCACTTATCTAACGGGTTAGGATCTCTATATATACTTATAAATCCCTCAGGGATATATTTAAGCGCTACTACTTCGTTACGCTCTCTCTCGATATAGCAATAGCCGCCCTTGCCTAATAAGTAGTCCTCTACCAAAGCTTTTTTAAGTTGGTAAGCGTTAAGCGTGTCGCCTGTATCTACGTTAAGCATTTTTACGCGTGGGTCGGTGTCCTGCTCTTCTACTTTCCCCTTTTTATACTTGTAAAGCTTAACGGGCATACTTGCTATAGTGGAGCTTATAAAGTCTACCGCGCCACTAACCGCAGGAAGTGTTAAAGCGTCCTCGCGCTTAATAGCCTCGCCGTTAAGTATCGCCTTAAGTAGTACGTCGTCTACTGTGTCCGCGTCTACTTCTCTATCACGTTTTTTAAATAAATCAAAAAAGCCCAAGGTTTAAACCCCCTTTTACTCCATAAGGGTAACATAAACAAACGCTTAAAAATTCCTATATTTTTTCCACGCAAAAAAAGCCCACGGCTTTATAGCCGTAGGCTCTCTAAGAGGGAAAAATGAAACTGTTAGCACGGTGGAGATATTTATACAATAGCACATTATCCCCGCTTAAAATTCCTATATTTTTTCTAAAGCACCTGTATAGTAAAGTCCATCTGATTTAAGAAATAGTCCTGTTCTAACAGGTATACCGCATTTATTAGCGCTACTGTCATATCTACTTTACCTTTAGATTTTTTCTTATTAACGTATAGGTTTTTATTAGTGTCGTAGGTACAACGCGCATTTTGAAAGTTAATCTCTAGCAGCTTATTAGCGGTATACTGAAACTCACCCGCTAAAATCTTTTCTTTAAGCCTTTTAGTCGGCGGGTGTAATACGCTACTATGCTGCCTTATCTCTATAGCGTTATATCCTGCTCTTTCTAGTTTCTGCGCGGTACTAAGGGCGTTATATCGGTCGTAGCCTACCGCCTGGATCTGCACGTTATAGCGTTGCTCCAAGGCTAATATATAGTCCTCTACTACGGCGTAGTCTATAACCTTATCTCCGCAAGCTATAGCCTTGCCCGCTCTTATAAACTCTTTATAGTCTAGCTTTTCAAAGGCGTTTTTTTCTTCTATACGTCCCTCAGGTATAAAAGCCACTACCTCGGCTATTATGTTTTCGTCCTCGTCAACGCCTACCATAGCTACGCTAGTGTTGTCGTTGCTTTCGGATAAATCCACGCCCAAGTATACCACGCGCCCCGACCAATCTATATTATTAACCTTGCACTTTTGGACGTCTTTAACGTCTATATACGTTTCCGTGCCTGCGCCTTGGTATATGATGTTACAATGTTTTGTTACAAAGTTTTCGCGGGCGCTCTCCATAGCTATAGCTTTAGCTCTTTTCTTAAGTAAGTCGTCCCATATCTCGGGTACTTCTAAAGCCACGGGGTTAGCCTGCTTAAGTACTAGGTCGTCACTTTCCCACGCTTTCGGGTCGTCGGGGACGTATAGCAAAGCAAATATACTTTCGTCCTTTATAAGACCGTCTAGGACTTTCTTAGCGTAAGCCTCGTACTCTTCTATAGGGTTGTCTATCGTTGGGTATTTCGTGGATATAATAAAGCCTAGCTTATTTAATATGTTTAACTGTCCCGATTGCATAGCCTCTATAGCGTAAGTATTAGGCAGCGCCCCCACCTCGTCCGCACAATATACGTTAGGTAGCTTACCGTCCATATTGCTATTAGAATAATTTAGCGGCGTATATTTGCTTTCACGCGGTATAAATACTATATAGTCGCGCAGCAACTTAAAGCGCTTAGCCGCCATATACTCATATATAAGCGGGCTACTCTTTATAGTCTTGGTTATAGCCTCTTTTATTTCTCGCGATAGTTTGCCATCGGGCGCCACGCTATAAAACTCCGAAAAATTAGGCTCGGTGATAAATAATATTATAAATAGCGTCCCTACTGTATACGTCTTAAAATTCTTTCGGCATATTTCAAGTATACAGGTCTCGTAACGCCTGCGCTCCGTGTTGGATCTGTAAACGGTACATAATACCGCCGTATATATAAGCCATTGATAGCCCGTGGTACAATCGTAAAGCGTCTGCCCTGCCTTTAACCCTTTTGGCATGATTAAAAGCTTAAGTATCTGCTCTATCTGTCTATACTTAGCCGCGCTAATAATATAGCGCTTGTCTTTGCCCTCAGATATCCGCATAAACTCGCGCATTTGCTTTTTAACGTATTTCGGCGTAGTCTTGGCTCTTATATTCTTTTTACAATACTCGTAAGCCCTGGTATTAGTCACCTGCACCGCCCCCGTTAAGTATTTCTAATAAAGGATCCTTAGCCGCGCCCTTTGCCTTGCGCTCCGCCATAATCTTCCTAAGCGTCTGTATAGTTCGGTTGGCGCCTGCTGCCGTGTTGTTATATTCTCTGATAGCAGGATGTACTATAGTGTTTTCCTGTCCCTTAATATACTCTCTCTGTAAAAGTATATCGTCTGTTTCTATAATCTCGTCTATCTTCTCCCCCAACGCCTTAAGGATCTTTAATTGCTTTAAGTATCGGTCGTAGGTAGTGCTAAAACTCATATCCTCATCTAATCCGCTAGCCTCTGCCTCTTGTCTGATACTCTCGGCGCGTTTCTCAAGCTCTAATAAGTCCATATAGTCGCCCCTCTCTGATTATTTTTTATTTTAATTTGTTTTTAAAGTTTTTCTTTAGTTTTACAGTTTTTTTGTTTTGTTTTCGTCCTAAACGCTTAAAAATTGTCATTAGCGTAAAGGCAATTAGGCCGCATAATGCCATCAGGGAAAACATGGGG
>JAEIGA010004411.1_pt1 | contig 21776 bp, 23 predicted proteins | sample 9270691 | NCBI WGS metagenome assembly JAEIGA01 (sample SAMN17057246, study PRJNA624740) | gut metagenome | biome: biome; isolation source: fecal sample | host: Bos grunniens | place: China: Xizang | collected 2019 | reverse complement strand
TCCTTCCGAGGAACTGCTTGAGCACCTGGTTTCTATCCCTGGAATGCAGCAGCACTTGAAGGAGGGCTTAAAGATTCCCTCTAACATGAACATCGTGGCAACAATGAACAGTGCGGATCAGGGTGTAATGCCGATGGACTCTGCATTCAAACGGCGCTGGTCTTTTAAATACACACGAATTGCTATCAGCGGTGCCGTACACGAAAATGCTCCGATTACATATGCACATTACGAAATTACCTGGGGAAATCTGGTTCGTGCAATTAACAGCAAACTGGTTAATCTCGGCTTTGATGAAGATCGTTTGATCGGACCTTACTTTATCAGACCGGAAGAAATCGGCAGCAAGCGTGCAACTGACAAGCTTCTGTTGTATCTCTGGGATGATGTTGTACGCCACAATCGGGAGTCCTTCTTCAACAGTAATATTAAAACATTCGCCGATTTGTCAGATTCTTTCGCTGAAGCAGATGTCTTTGAACTGTTAGCTGACCCCACCACCAATCAATTGTTATCTCATCAACAGGAAACCTCCGTTCTAACAGAAGACAACGAATAAAGGAGTTGATAAAATGCCACAGCCCCTATGCTTTATTGATAATAAATACTACGACTGTGGTCGCTACGCTGATATTGTGCGTGATTTATCATCATATCCCGAAATCTGTCAGACTTATCAAGGGAAGTTTAAGTTCACCATCGTTGGAGTCATCTGTGTTAACAGTCAGCCGGTTGTCGTCTTTCCCAAAAATTATTGTACCGATATAGATTCCGAAAAAGAGCTATTGCCGGATGCAAAGACGCTGGCCAAAGTTCTTATCCGTTATCGTAACGAAGCCGGCCACGAGCCGGAGGAAATGCGTCTGCTATACGGAGATGGGAAGATGAACAGCAGTCTCATCGCAGTCGCAATGTTTCTCCTGGAGGACTATTGCCAGAATGGATATTTAAGAAGGCAATCCGTTATTACAACAACACACAGCTCCGGCAGGATAGACTGGAAATCAACCGTTAATACCGTTTTGCCCGTTATTTCAAATGGCAGCCCGCTATATCCGGATCCGGTTCTTAAAAAGCGCAAAGACAACGAGAACAATATTGTTGTACTCGCCCATAAGTATGTCATTAATAAGTGCTTTTCTGAATGGGGCTGGCTCTTGGGATATGACGACTATAAAACCGGCAGTACTGCACTTCCGTATCCTCTGACTGAGGTAATTTTTGCTCTCCGCAAAGAGTTGCGACAGACATTTCAAAGCCGTGAAATCCGTGTTATTAAAAGTCTGATACAATATCTTGAAGAGCAAACTTCCAACCAGGAAAGCGGGCAGATCAGAGTCATGGCCACGCCGTATTTTTCCTTCGTGTGGGAGTCTATTTGCGGATATCTGATGGACAATCAATACACCCGGCTAAAAAGCCTCTTGCCGCAGCCAGTCTGGGAGAGCCATATTGTTTCCGGCCACATTTCGCAAAGGCCTGATATATATCATGTGCGCAAAAATGTATTGTACATTCTTGATGCCAAGTATTATGACTACAATCATAATATTCCGGGGTGGCATGATGTAGTGAAACAATTGTTCTATCGCCATACCATGAAAGCAATTGAGCACAGTCGGGAATATGTAAGAATGCTTCCCGATACAAAAGAAATCTTCAACGGTTTTCTTTTTCCTGGAAACGGCGACGACTGCTGCTATGTCGGCCGCGTTCACGTTCCAACGGTTCCGGATCTGGGAGAAGTAAAAGCGTTTGCAATTAATCAAAAGCAGGCATTAACTGCATATGCGTATCGCAATAATGACAGTTTTATTTCTACCGTTCGCAATGCAGTTCAAAACGAGTTTTCTCGAGGTAATTAGTCTTTTTATCTTTACATTTTTTCTCATTTGTGATAAAATGAGGACAGTTTTGTCCTGGGAGGTTCACATATGAAGATTGCAGAGCAAATCAAAACCAAGCGTCAACAGTTAGGACTTACCCAAAAGGAGTTCGCTGACGCTCTGGGTCTTGGAAAATTCGGTGACCGGACGCTTCGTCGTTGGGAAAACGGCGAAACCTGCCCTTCAGCAGTAGAGTTCAATAAGATCATCGAATTTGCCAATATCACCCCTTTCCCCAACACACCTGAAGATGTGTGCGAATTCAGATTTATCGACCTCTTTGCCGGTATTGGCGGCATTCGAATGCCCTTTCAGGAATTGAAGGGACGCTGTGTATTTTCTTCGGAGTGGGACGCTCCTGCTCAAAAAACCTATAGAGTTAATTATGGAGAAACGCCTGCCGGTGATATTACCAAAATTGCTGCCGGCAGTATTCCGGATTTTGATATTCTTCTTGGCGGCTTCCCTTGTCAGCCTTTTTCACAGGCCGGCCTGCATAAAGGTTTTGCCGACACCCGGGGAACTCTGTTTTTTGAAATCGAACGGATTATTGAAGGAAAACGGCCTAAAGCTTTTTTGTTGGAAAATGTAAAGCAACTGGCAGGTCATGATAAGGGGCGCACTTTAAAGACCATTTTAGATCATCTTGATGCATTAGATTATCATGTAGATCACAAGGTATTAAGAGCTGCTGATTACGGTGTCCCGCAGAATCGGGAGCGTATTTACATTGTTGGTTTTGATGCTCGATATTTTGATCTTCCGAAAGACTATCATTTCCCATATCCGGTGCCTGCAAAGCTTAAAACCCGCGTGGGTGATATATTAGAAGAAAATGTCGACCCCAAATACACTATAAGTGATACTCTGTGGGCAGGCCATCAGCGCAGAAAAATTGAGCATCAGGCCAAAGGAAACGGCTTCGGTTTCTCTCTGTTTACTGCTGATTCTGAATATGCAAATACAATCAGTGCGCGGTATTATAAAGATGGAAGCGAAATCCTTATTGACCAGGGACCTGATAGAAACCCAAGGAAACTAACACCGCGCGAATGCGCCAGATTGCAAGGATTCCCTGAAAAATTTGTAATCCCGGTTTCTGATAGTCAGGCATATAAACAGTTCGGTAATTCCGTTGCTGTCCCTGTTATCCGGGCCATTGCAATTGAAATGCTTCGGGAGCTGAAAACATTACCGGTGAAATAGGGTGATGTTGTGGCAGATAGTTTAAGCGCAGAAAAACGGAGCTGGAACATGTCACGCATAAAAGGAAAAGACACTGCTATCGAAGTGAAAGTGCGCAAAGAGCTTTTCCGTCTTGGTTTCCGGTTTCGCAAAAATGTCAAAGTCCTTCCTGGAAAACCGGATATAGTTCTTCCTAAATACAAAACTGCCGTTTTTATTCACGGTTGTTTCTGGCATAGACATAAGGGTTGCAAGGATGCAACAACACCGAAAACCAGAACTGATTTCTGGATAGGAAAATTCCAGAAAAACGTCGAGAATGATTTAAGGCATTACGAAGAGTTATCTAATGCGGGATGGCGGGTTTATGTTATGTGGGAATGCGATATTGAAAAACATTTTGATCAATCCATTGAAAACCTCATTGCGTTCCTCCATGCCGGGTGCTAACCATTCTTCTCAGATTCTGCTGTATTTGAATTCTCTAGGAAATTAGTATATTTTTAACGACCTGTTTGCTTCAGCAGACAGGTCGCTTTTCATCTTCTGGTTTTCAATATTTCTCAAATATTTGAGTAATGTTTAATTTTTATAAATTATACGCTTGACAAATATTGGACTTATATGTAAAATATAGTCGAAATATGTGTTTAGGAGGGTAACTATGAAACCTGGTGAAACAAATAGAGAACGATTTATCCGCATCGCTGAATCAAGAACGCAGAAAATCATCGATATGATAGTGCTGCTTGGCAATTGTTCCAACCAATACAATTATGAATACACACAAAAAGATGTAGACAAGATGTTTTCCGCAATTGATGCCGCACTAAAAGCAAGCAAGGCACGATTTACCGCAGAAAATTCAAGCAAGGATACTCGTTTTAAATTTTGATGGGGGTGTTATTAATGAGTTTAGATTTAAAGAAACTCCTGCTCGACTTATATAATGCACCGAATGCAGACGCCCTGTACCGAACAGTACTTTCTTATGGTTTAGATGCTTCAGAGTATTGGAAGCCTTACGGCGGGAACTATAACAATGCTGGTACATTTGAAAATCAACAATCATCGCCTGAAAATGCATTAGTTGAAAAATTAACAAACTCGATTGATGCCATTTTAATGAAGGAGTGTATGATAAGAGGAATCAAGCCCAAGGATAAAAACGACCCTAATGTTCCTCAAACAATAAACGCAGCAACAAAACTGTTTTTCAATGTAGACAACGGTAAATGGGAGAATATTTCTCCCAGCGAGAGAAATAGAATCGCGCAGGATATTCAAATTATTCTTACCGAAGACAGAAAAACACCTAATGTTGCAATATATGATAACGGAGAAGGGCAAAATCCCTCAAACTTTGAGAACACCTTCTTATCTATCGCTCGCGGCAACAAAAATGACGTTCCTTTTGTTCAAGGTAAGTATAATATGGGCTCCACAGGATCTCTTGTGTTTTGTGGTGATAAACACCGTTATCAGATGATTATCTCAAGAAGAAACTCCAGCCTTGAAGATAGTGATGGGTTAATCGGATTTACACTCGTTCGCAGACACATATTAACTCCGGAGGAAGAACCTAAATATAAGCTTACATGGTACGAATATTTAGTGATTAATGACCAGATTCCCGCTGTTGATGAAGAGCAACTCGACTTAGGTTTAAATCAGGCTGCATTTACTAGCGGCTCGGTAGTTAAATTGTATTCATATCAGTTAACCCGTCCTTCTGATGCAACATTGGATTTGTGGCGCGAACTTAATCCCTTGTTGTTTGAATCAGCGCTGCCAATACTTATTTATGAAAACCGCAATTTCGGAGGACACTCATCTACTAAGCCCATGTTAGGCAACAGAACGCGGCTTGCCCTAGACTCAAATGAACATATTGAGTTCCAAAAAACTTTTCAAATCAATTTATTTAACAGCAACATTCCGATGCAAGTATATTTGTTCAACCGGGAGACAAAAAACACAGAATTTATTTTAGGCAAATCGGTAGTATACACCTTAAATGGCCAAACGCAAGGTGCTGAAAACAAATCCTTTATTTCTCAAGATCTGGGGTTTAGAAATCTAAGAGAATACATGCTTGTTTGCATCGACTGTTCTCAAATAGGCACAACCGCACGGCAAGAGCTATTTATGGCATCGCGGGATAGATTAAAACAAGGCAGATTTTATAATGAACTCCGTCAAAGCGTAATTGATCTCCTGTCAAACGATACTCACTTAAGGCAAAAAGAGCAAGAATACAAAGGTAGAGTGTTTAGAGAAACAGGTGAGGATAAAGACATGGTACAGTCCTTATTCGCCAAATTAAAGGGCAATCAGGACATCCGGAAAATGTTTTCCGGCAACAACGGTGCATTCTCGTTTTTTACAAAGAAGGTAAAAAAGCCCGCCCCTCCAGAAGAACGAAAGGACGAGAAAAAGAAGGAAGCAAAAAAACTGAAACGTTATCCTACTTTACTCAAAATAAAAGGCTTTGAAAAAAGTTCAGAAGATTTTGTTCGTGTAATTCGTAAAGGCGGAAAAGGAAAAATCATCCTGGAAACTGATGTGGAAAACACATTTCTTTCCCGTTCTGATGATGCCGGTTCTATTGAAATTACTACGCTGGATTTTGGCAAACACGGCGGCAATGGCGGAGGTCAGCATCTACCAAGTGAAGATGCAACAAAATTGCGCGTCCAGTTTTCAGGCCCCTGCGAGGGTGAGATGGAAGTAATTATCGAACCACGAGAGGAAGCAGAAGTTGGGGACAGCATCCAACTCTCAATCAAAATGATTTCTTCTGCCGGAGAACACGAAGTAATTGCTTTTATTAAGATTGATGATGAAGCCCCAAAGCCAAAAGAACCCAAAGAAAAAACAGTGGAGGAACCAGAACTCTCGCTTCCTAAACTCACAAGAGTTGTTCAATCCAGTGATGATCCGGACCAGGCCAAGTGGGCTGATTACGGAATGACTTCTGACAGCATTGTAAAGACCCAGATTAATGGCAACGGCGCGATTGAAGAAGTGCTGATTAATATGGATTCCAATTTGGTAAAGAAACTTATAAATGCTAAAGGAGCAAATATAGAGCGTGTTCGAAATAAGTATATTTCCTCTATCTATTCACACATATTAATGGTTTATACTACTATGTATGGCTATTATTCAAAGGATGATATAGAAATTGACGACCACGTTCGTAGAGAAATTCAAGATTCTCTGAACGATGCTGTTGAGTTCTCCTTCCAATACTATGCCAATTTCCTTTTAACCTACGAAGATTTTTCTGATTAATCATTTGGGCAACGCTCTTGCTTAACAATAAGAGCGTTGCTCTTTTTGCATATAAAAGCAAATAACGTATTTTTGTTGTTATTTGGCGAGAAAGAGAGTATAATATTTCCAGGTTACATTAAGCCACACGATGTTTGGGAGATTTTGGGTAATGAGAGTTTGCAGTTTGTTCAGTGGCATAGGCGGAATTGATCTTGGTTTTCAACAGGCCGGGTTTAATATTGTATGGGCAAATGAGTTCGACAAAGATGCCGCCACTACATATCGCTATAATTTCGGTAATGAACATTTAGTTGAAAAAGACATTAGAAAAGTTGATGCAGATGAAATCCCAGATTTTGACCTTTTAGCCGCAGGATTTCCCTGTCAACCTTTCTCTATCATGGGATTCAGGAAAGGTTTTAGAGATCCTCGAGGGAATTTGTTTTTCGAAATCACAAGAATTGCAGAGGCGAAGAAACCAAAAGTAATTTTTCTTGAAAATGTCGCGAATTTGCTTGATCACGATGACGGCAAATCTTTCTTAACTGTTTATAACGCATTAGCTCCACAGGGATATGTTTTTCGCTATCAAGTAATGGACGCAATAGAATATAGCAACATACCACAATATCGAACCCGCATCTTTATTGTTGCATTTCAGGATGTCGAAGCTTGTCGCAGATTTGTCTTTCCCGACAAGGTTGATCTTACTACCCAATTAAACGACTATATAATTCGGGATAAAAAACACGATGATTGTTATTATTACAATGCCTCCAGCTTTTATTATGATGATTTAAAAAGAATCGTCACCGACAAAAAAGCACTGTATAAAATTTATGATTCCGGCGTATCTAAAAAAGCACATTATTTATGCCCAACCTTAACCGCGAATATGGGAACCTATCCTGACCGGGTTCCAATCGTATTGGATGACTTTGGAATCAGGAAAATAACCCCTTACGAATGTCTTGCATTACAAGGATTTCCCAGCGACTACCGGTTCCCTAAAATCCCAATAGCAAGCGCATATAAACAATGCGGTAACAGTGTTGTTGTGCCGGTTATTCGAAGAATTGCAGAAAACATAAAGAAGGCCATACAAGATGATTAAAACGGTAGTACACGATCCGATTTTGCTTTGTATCAAAGCAGAGCAGGCATCAAAGGAAGATTTACAGATCGCTCAAGATCTGATAGATACGCTAATTGCCAACAAGGATGCCTGCGTAGGGATGGCAGCGAACATGATTGGTGTGCATAAGCGGATCATTGCCTTTGATAACGAGGGCACGTATATGATAATGTTCAACCCGGAGATTATCAAAATGTCGGGTCCCTATGATGCGGAGGAAAGCTGTCTTTCCCTGCTGGGTGGTCCTCGTCCTTGCAAGCGCTATCAAACCATCAAGGTTCAGTGGCAGAATGAACAGTTCCAAACTCGTATCAAAACCTTCACCGGGTGGACAGCACAAATCATCCAGCACGAGATCGATCATTGTAACGGGATCCTGATATAGCGTATTCACAAAAGCTACCGTTTCTCTTTTGCAAAGATATTTCCCTGATGCCGGAACTGTCGTAGAGTGTGTTGGAGGATCCCGGCTAGAGATACTTCATTCATTGAATCTTTGGACCATAAGGTTCTATTTACTCCCCGTCTTACAGAATTATGGGAGACATTTAATCAACACTATTATCGATATTGTAAAGATTTCCCGAACAATAGCACCGCAAAACGCTGCTATGTGTTCGGGAAGTTTATTTTGCAATTTCGGTTTGCATAAAAAGTTTATAACGCAATTGCATCTCGTTAAGCCTGCACATATTCAGGAGCATGCATTTCAGTAGAAACTATACTAACGTACCCTGCATGCACATTAAACACAATTTTCATGCTTTGAATATAATGATTACCCAAAATGTCATCAAATGCAAATTCAAGGTCCCTCGTAACCGTCCTGCAATGATCGTCGACCCCTTCTCTACTTGCAAAAAACATTATATTGGCTTTGTGAAATTCATCACATCTCAACAGAAAAGACGGCAATCCTTCTTTACTGGGATCGTATTCGCCTTTCCAATCATACATCATATCGGTTGCCAATCCTAACCCTATATTCTTGATAACTATACTGTATCCACCTGCAACATTGTTCTTAATATCTGTTTTTTCAATATCAAGATATTTTTCTGCGAACGTGTCACCATTCCGCTCATCCTTAGTCATCCAGTCTTGGAATTCTACTCTCAGATAAGGCATTTTTTCTAATCTCTTTGTTTCTATATCTCTATGCTGCCCCTCTTCAATCGTCCATGCCACACCAACAAGAGCTATAAATCCGCCATACAATGAGCTAATGATAGCAAGCACAATCTGCTGTAATTCAGCATTAGGTATTTCAAAAATCAAATAAACAGTTAACCCGATGGCCGCTATAAAATCGTGCAGCAAAAAGCCTGTATATCTAAACTTTTTTCTCAAAAATGCCGTGGCTACACTTGTCAACTGGATTGCTAATGCCAAAGTGCCCAAAATAAAGAATGCTGCGCTCCATTTGTTAAACGCAGAAATATAAAACGCATCAACTATTAGATAAAATACAGCTGTCTTAGACACATTCTTTTTTAATTGTTTTAATTTTTGTTTATCTAAATCGGTGAATACTTTGATAATTTGAAACAGCTTGACAGGGCCCAAAATTGCAACAACTAAAAGTATTAAAGCACCTGCCCACCACCAATTAAATGGGGTATCAAAATAGTTAATTATAAAAGCGCTGCTAAATACCGGCATTATTATCCCTGATCCATAAGCTGAAAAAACATCACACAGGTTTTCAAATGTTTTAATATCTTTGCTTATATGTACCTCTTTTTTGACAGCTATCGTTAGTCTAATGTCATATATAATCACAAGAAGTGCTGATGGTACCCAAATCCCTAGTGCAAGCCACTTATTAACAAACCCCTCTAAAAAGGGCATAGCAACGGTTGAAACAAAGGCAGAAAGCACTAGAACTGCAACGAAGAAATCCCAACACCGCAGCAAGAATTGTTTAACTCTTTCCTTAACACTAATAATTTCGTCTTTGTTTCTGACATACCAATTTTTAAACTTTTCAAATAGTACAACCTTTTTCTTTTTCATATATACCTCAAATTGCCCCTATTGCAGTATTATATAATCATCCTTTAAGGGATTTCCTTAATAAAAATGACCGTACAAATGCAATGTACGGTCATGTGTGCTGGGCACACAGCCCACCGTGTATTAATTATAGCAGAAGATTTCAAATATAGCAATATTTTGCAGAAAGCTACCGAAATAAACATAACGACCCTCTGATAAATCAGGGGGTCGTCGTTTTTGCCATCAATATGTTATAGGTTCACTTTCTCCACATCAATAACAGAATTCTCCCCTTCTGTTAATGCAAAGATTCGAGATTCTTTCTCAAGAATAAATCGCTTACAATAAAACAGCTCCGCGTACTGCGTGATCTGTACCATTTGAGCAGTATCAATGGTAGCACCAATGAATGCACCGATATAGGGAATTGCTTTGCCAATTGACTTTTGTGTCAGTTTCTTTCCAATTTGCTCAAAGACTTCTGTAAAGGCAGTCTTTTCAAGTCCCTTCTTGCCCGCCTTCTCCAATGCTTTCTTGGCAGCTCCATTTGCAAGCGCTCTCATTTGAGCTAAGAGCAGGGGCACTCCACCTTTTTGCGCCATAGCAGTCCAACCCTTTTTAACCGTCTGCTTAACCGTGGTTGCGCTTGTCAGAAGCATAACCTTAGCAATCGCACCAGACAGCTCTGTTTCTCCCTTGCTTTTCGGGTTTAATGCACTCATAAACACTTCGGATGCAATTTGAAGCTCAGCCGAGTCGTTCTTAATATCATAACCGTAGAACAGCGCAATGGACTGAACTGCCCGATAAAACAAGAATGTACTTAACACAAGATTAAACGGAAGTCCCACAAAACCCGGTGCTCCGGTAGCTGCGCCTTCCGCAAGAGCGGCAATAATGTCAACAAACTTATATTTACCAACTACCTGTGAAAGATCATAACTCCGCACTAGGCAAATTTCATCTAGGGACGTAATTTCGTTATCCGGAGAAATCTGGTTGACCTGTTTTATAATCTCGGCTTCGCTGATAGTGACCTTTGCAGCAAATTGCTCCAGTGTTTGGAAGCTTTTTGCAAGATACTCCATTGATTTAAGGAAGATCTCTGTTTCAGAGACTTTCTTTCCAGTCGATGCAACCACATCCTCGACTCCCTGAGGAATCATTTCTCCTACCTTACCCATAACCTTGTTAACGACACCCGGCGCAACCATTTTGTTATAGGACTCTGTTAATGTAGTCAAAGCTTTTTCTTCTTTTGCGTCCAGAATCTGCTCAGGAATGATGTATGTTTTCGTACTCATTATTAACCCACCTTTCGTAATAGCGTTTGTTTTTCTCGCGAATTTCATCTTGTTTATTTATATCATATTGGTCTGAAGATGTCGACACTGGAGTACAGATTAATTACCTTTTTCTTATCCCTAACTGCTTTATGTGCATATTGATATGCTCCACCCCATGTATGGGTTATATAAACAACAACATGGTTGGATTGCTTGAGCATCCAGTTGTTGCGCCAGGAGATAGCGTAATGCGGATGGACGGACTCGATTCCCTCCGGGAGCATAGTATCAGAGTAGTCATCGTATTCTGTCTTCCTTCCGGGCATATAAGCTAACACAACTGCGTAGTTGATCTGTGGGTGTTCTTGCTTTAATTTCTTCAGCTCGCTATGAACATAAGCATCATACTGCCCCTGGTGTCCTACATAGAACATATTCACATTGTGGTTGGTTATTAGATCCACAAGAACCTCTCTTAACCTCGGTTTTATTGTCTCCGGACAGTCCCGGTGACCAAAAAGTGTACATGCTGGCATAGTTTCACCCCTTTGGGGTTATTTTAACTGAAACGGGGCAATCTTTTCAAGTACATAAAGGTATCACTTTACTTAGAATGAGGTGATACGAACATCTATCTTGATAAATTACTTTCCAACAACTTACTCGGTTTCCTTGCATTTTCTGACCAAATAATATATAATCGAATTAAGAATTCACATGGAGGAAATAGAACGGGTTATAAAACCACAGACGGTTTAATGCGTCATTTGCGTAATAACAGTGTAACAATTTCATGTATTAAAAAGATTCGTTTAGATCTTGCTTTTTTGCAAAGAGATATGCATAATATATATTAATTGGGGTGTGTGTTTGCGGATGCACACTTAAGAGAGTCGGAGAAATCCGGCTCTCTTTTCATTTTGAAATCTAACAACAGCATATTTTGTATGTGAAAAGCCCACCCTAACAGGAAGAATCCGCTCAGAGTGGGCTTTTTTAGATCTTTAAATTATGAAACTTTTCTAAAATTACTTAACCTGCGAAGAGGGTTGCTTTTTCGGAGTTGGTCCAGAAATAACGGGTATCGCCATCACCATTTCTGCCGCCCCAAATGCAAACATAGGCCTTATAGTAGCGGCCAAGCGTTCCGCTATACTCGATATGGCCGGTATGCGTATAATCATCATAGCCGAGCATACCGTCATAATCTATATAATCAAATGTTTTTACCCAAGTAAAGCTTTCGTTATCCTTGGATTCATACAGCCGAATTTCCAAGGCTCCGATTTCATCCAAATAACCTGTGCCGGTAACATCAAACCAAACCTGCACCTTTCCCCAGCCGGCAGGATAAACATAAGCGCTATAGGAGTTTAAATAAAGACTTGATCTTGATTCGGCGGCCATTGCGCCAACAGGTAGAAGCAGAACAATTGCCAGCAGCAATGCGACAATTCTGAATGCTCTGCTGATCTTTGTGTTATTCATAGAGTGTTAACCTTTCTCAATAGAATCTATCATCATTTTTAATTCTTCGATGGTTACATTACCGGAAATGCTGCACTCATATGAATCAATAATCCACTGTACTTTCATCTGATTAACGTCTGTAAAAATATAGCAAACAAGTCCAGCTGTCTCATATTCTTCAGAGAATCCCTCGTTCTGTTCCACATAAATCGGGATTTTATCCAAATGGTCTTGTATAGTCATTATTATAGATTTTTCCCCATTTATATATATAGCCTTATATACTTTTTTGAAAGGAGTCTGCTCTACTGTAATATCAGTCAGTTTGAATTCTTCCGGGAGCAATATCGGCACCAACCAAGAAGGTGTGTTGCCTTCTTCCAATGCCTCTTGGAAAGAATCAAATTGAAGTTTGTTTCTTTCATCTGTGGCGCCCCACTCGCCAAAATGGAAAGTTTCCTGGGTCCACTGAACGACGGCTTTCCAAACATTGAAACCAAAAGCTTTGGCGGTAACAGAGCCAGCCAGCAGGATTGCAATCACCGCGGCTGTAGCCGTCAGGGCGCGCACCCAACGGGGCATTCTGCGAGTGGGTTTCGTAGGTATTACATTATCTGTTTCAGGCATATAGTTCTGTTTAAAGGATTCATATGCTTCGAGTGCTGTTTTTCCGGTGTGACTGGTATTTCTTTTTCTTTCTGCCAGCACCTCCATTATATAAAGAATCTTATCTGTATCCGATTCCTGCCCTTCGGGCATTTCAGCATCCAACCGCAGAATTTCCTCAAGCTCTTCCGTTGTCATAGTATCGCAGTATGACAAGTCGCCGGTTCTGTCGATTTGATTTTCGGACATCTTTGTTCCTCCTTTCACCTGTATGTGTACTTAGTGTGTCACTTGGTGACACCTTGTTTTATTTTCTTTTGTAAGGTTTCTTTTGCTCGTTGTACACGCTTTTTGCAAGCATCAACTGAAATGCCGCGGGCAGTCGCCATCTCTAAGTGAGATTTGCCCTCTATAGCCATTTCTACCAGAAGTTTAAATTCTTCCGAATCTGAAATATCCTCATACATAAGCTGCAAAGGCAGCCTGTCCTCTGAATATGTAACAGACTCGTCTTGTTCCATCAGAGATAGAAGTTGCCGCGCACTTTCTCTGCTGCGCTTCATATTGCGGATCGTAAATTTTAATGTGTTCACCAACCAGCCTTTTGGATTAATACTTTCGCACAATTGGTCCGGCTTTTGACAGGCAATTTGGAACGTGTTCTGAACTGCCTCTTCCGCCAGCGATTCTTTTTTAAAGGAGCATCGCGCATAGCAAATCATCATATCGTACATTTCAAGATAGAGCGTTTCTATTTGCTCACTATATTTCGGATTCATCTCTGGCTGACACCTCCTCACATTTTACCCCTATATATTACCAAATTCTCCTAATTTTTGCAAGGATAATTAGAAAACAGTGTCACTTTACAACTTTCGTACCACATATATTTTTGTTGCGGTAGCATACGCAACAAAAAATATAACGCCGGAAACCGGCGGATGATCCTGCATTTATTGTGTCTTACAACCCACACTCCATCCTCTGTTGGAATCCCTGTTGGCTTTCCGGTAGAAGAGGAGTAAATTATGAAAAGTGAATTAGAATCCCCTATTACGGAGCAAAAGTATACCCCGCGCCTGTTTATCAAAGCAGTGTCCTACAGAATTTCGTTGCCTGTAACTAAGATAATCGTTTATGCGGACAATACTTCCTACCCACTATGCCCAAGATGTGACAGTGCCATTGAACGAGAGTATGTGTTCTTTTGTGACCAATGCGGACAGAAACTTAACTGGGATCTCTTCGAATACGCAAGAGTTGTCCGCCCGGGATCTAAAAGAAAATAATTTCAAAAAAGATGTCACCTTTTGCCTCAATGAAACATATTAATTTAAATGGTATTTCGGAGGTTTCATTTTGGAAAGAGCAGCATTAGGCAAGCGGATACGGGAATCCAGGATTAGCAAGGGATATACACAACAGGACTTGGCTGATCGGGCAGAGATTGGCGTTGTGTATGTCAGCGAAATTGAACGAGGAATCAAGATGCCGAGTTTAAATATTTTTATCAAAATTGTTGATGCGTTGGATGTATCGGCTGATTATGTATTACGGGACGAACTCCCCTCCGGCAAGGAATATATTTGCACAGAAATCACGGAAAAGCTACTCGTTCTGACTCCCAATCAACGCAAGACCGCTTCGGATATTCTGAACGCTTACATTAGCAACCTCGCATGATGCCGTTCCCCTGAAAGGAGATTGCAAAAAGTGTCTCCTTTCTAATTTTTAAGTTATTATTCGACAGCCTTCGACTGTATTTGCAAAACATCCACAGTAATATAAGCGTATAGCATTACACTTATGCAATACACTTATATGAAAGGATGTTAATAATGTTATCAGCAAACACTTTGTTCGAAGAAATCAGCTATAAGGAGATCGTTGCTTCCCTAGTGAAAGTAATGGCAACAAATTTTGAAGACTTTTCTGCAGATCAGGTACAGTTCTGGGAAACTGTTTCCTGGTTTGAAAAAGAGTCCTGCTCTGTGGGTGAGGTCGTTGATTCCATCGAGCAGCAAATTGGTTCTATGGTATTGTTTTCGTTTTTTCTAGGCCTCAAGGCAAATTTAGATCATTTTATTGATCCCATTGGTCGGACTTTTTTGGATGTGGATACGGAGGTATACCTGCGGGAAGACATGGCAAGACGATTACCGGATTATCAAAATGCGCAACGCACGCAAGAGCAGTTTTACACTTCACTGACACCAGTGCAACAGGAACGATACGAGGATATTACTTCGTACATCTGCCACTTAGAAACTGTTGGCCCTAAATTGGCGCATTACTATGGCTATTTGCTCGGAAATCAGCTTTTTCCGCATGTGATACCAGGATATGCAGCAGACTATCAGCTCACATTAAGATATCGATATATGTTGGAGGATTACTTTTGTATTCGTTTCAACTAAATCTATAGCCAAATAATGTAAATTTCAATACTTTTCATCAAAGATCAATACTACCAAAAACAACAAAGGGGGTAACAATGTGTACGATTGTTCAATCGAATTTAATAAGTTCTATCGCGATAAAGTTGTGCTACCAGCCCTTGAACAGCAGGAGCTCCGCGAAAAACGAAAGCTAAATATAGAGCGTTTGAAAGATGGCTTATCTGAGTACAACGACGAAAAAGGCACTGATTACAAAATAGCAGAGAATCGGATACAGGGCAGCATGGCTATGCACACCACTGTCCAAAACGACAAAAATGACTACGATATAGATGTAGGTGTTGTTTTTGAATCAAATGCCCTTGGTTCATTAGGCCCTCTTGCTACGCGAAACATGGTTGCAAATGCACTAAAAAGGAAAACAAAACAGTTTGCAGAGGAACCGGAATTAAAAACCAGTTGCGTTCGCTTAAAGTATTCATCTACAGGCTATCATGTAGATTTTGCTGTTTTTAAAAGACATAAAGAAAACAGCCAGGACACAGACTATATTTATGAACACGCGGGAGCAGATTGGTCGTTGAGGCACCTTAAAGCATTGGAAGAATGGTTCAATAAACAAATAAAAGAAAAAGGCAATGACCTCAGAAAAGTAATTCGTTTGTCAAAAATGTTCTGCAAATCGAGAGATGCGTGGAAAAATATGCCGAGCGGCTTGATTCAAACCGTTATATGTGACGAACAATTGCTTACTGAGTATTCCCGTATAGACGAAATCTTCTACTACACCATGAAAGCTATTGTCAATCGAATTGACGACAGCACCGAGGTTGCTGCACCAGTTGATAATGGGCGGGCGTTGGTGACTCGCGATATCGACCACCAAAGAATGACAAACTGGAAAAATAGGCTTTCATCAAAACTATCTGAACTTGATGTGCTATTTGAAGAAGGCTGTACCTACAACAAAGCCGTAAAAGCATGGGGAATTTTTTTCAACCATTCTTTTTGGGACGAATTGGAAGATCAGTCAGTCAACGAAAGTTGTAATTTTAGCAAGGGTAACTCCTATAGGGATACCGAGGAATTTATCGAAGATCTATACCCCGTATGTGAACAATACGATGTAACCATTGATTGTAGAGTAATGGGTAAAGGATTCTCCTTAATGCCGATTGCGGAGTATCTGGATAGATTTGCAAAAACATTCAGGCGATTTATTCCCTACAACTTTTCTGTAAGATGTAGCATTGGAAAAACAAATTGTCCTTCGTACGATAAGGTTTTGTGGAAAGTTCTTAATGTCGGATCCGAAGCTAAACGTCTAGACCAGATTCGTGGAGAGATCAAAGACCGAGGCAAAGAGATTACTGAAAACACAAAGTTCTTTGGTCCACACTATATTGAATGCTACTTAATAAAAAATGGTATATGTGTAGGAGTTGGTCATGTGGACGTACCTATCGGGACAGATTGAGGGGAGTGATATAATGGTGGGAATATTGAAAATGCTATGTCTGCTTCTGCTTTCTCTTGCATCTTTAGCTGTAGCAATCATTTTTGAGGTTTGTGAGATTCCTGTAGGACCTATGGTAGGAAGCTTAATTGCAGGCGTTGCAATTCCTTATCTAATACCAAGTTTTGCTGACTTGGTGGACAACGAGAACTGGAAAGTAACTCAACGAAAACTCAAACGTGCAGGTATTTTGCAAAAGGACACCCCTATAAGAATTTCCTTTGCCTATTTGTTCCGAATAAAAGTTGACGGAAAGTACTTTCTCGTGCGAAATGCACGGACAGGTAAATATCAACCCGTTGGTGGAGCATACAAATTCCAAAAAGCCGAAGCAAACTATCTTAGAGACAATATCCCTGTTGAAAATGATGACAGAATACCAGTAGATAAAATTACAAGACGTGATTATAGACTTTGGGTAAAAAACAAGTACCTGAGAAAGTTTATAAGGCGGTTCGATAAAACAAAACTACGTGAGGACATACCAGACTTAAGTCGAGAATTTATTGAAGAATTATTTACATCGAAGATTTTAGCAAAAGAAACCTTCGGCTCCTTATCATACAAATACTGCGGTCGGCACATAACCAATGTTGAGTTAAGTGATGTATTCAAGTGCTATGAGGTGCTGTTGGCTGACATCGTTGAGGTTCAGTTATCAGATGCACAAGAACAGTTATTCCGAGATCTAATTGCCAAGCAGTGCGAAGAATACTGTTTCGCAACTGCAGATGAAATCAAATCCTTGGGTGTACAATACGGCACCTACGAGTTGGCTGATACTATAGCAAACCACACACCCAAAATTCTAAGCGAAAATACAGATTGCCTCGTAAAACCAAATAAGCACAGCGAGTTAATAACGCTTGACTTAAGTTAAACCGTTTATTGTTCAATCATAGCCCACGGTGGGGTAACTAGTATGCTCGAATTTTCTTAATAGCCTCTCTATTTATAATTGGATTGTAAGAACTCTCTGTTCTCCACTATCGACTTTCACTGTCTCATATAGGCAACATAGTGTCGCTGAACCCCACGAACAATGTAAGGCTTATCTTTTCACCTTATCTATTGGACAGCAATCGCAATGCTTGTTGCCGACAACTAAATGCTACACCTCGTTTTGCAAATATATCTTAAATAGAGTCTATCAATCATACACAAACAAACGAGCAGCCCCCATCACAAGGAGAGGCTGCTCGTTTCATTCTCATATGACGATCTTATACTGTTGTTTAAGCGTGGAACAGCGGTTTGGTGCTATAATGCCATCATGCTGCAAACGGCCGGCGACAACACCAGGATGTATACCGATTTGTCTGGAAAAGGCAATGATTTCTGCGTCAGACGTATACTTCGAAGGAGCAAACTGGCGGTATTCCTTAGCCGGAATAAGTATGTTCTGTGCAAAATAGTCTGCCTCTGTCTCCAGCCTGTCATCAATGGCTTTTATTTCTTGCTTATTAGCGCTCACAAATACTGTTTTTGTTTTCTGTTGCAGTACATGCTTAATTTCATGGAACAAAGAGAACCAAAATGTATCAGCATTAAGTCTTCTATCATTCATTGCTAACACCACACGGTCCTGATTGATCCACTTAACGGCGCCATTAATTCCTGAATTTTTGAGATAAGGCAAAAGAACAAACGCTACACCACATTCAGAAAAAATCTCTCTCAAACGAGGCAGAAAAACCTCCGGATCCTGGAGCGTCATCCTTCTGATTTCAGGCACATAACCTTTTAGCTTTTCCACATTAAATGGCGCAGTTTCAATTTCAGATGCTACGTTGAGTGCGGTCTGCAACCAAGCTCGCGAATTAATAAGGTTCTTCTCTTCTACAGTTGCTATTCCAGAGCGAAAATTCACCAGAAAATCATTCTGTTTCAGAATCCTAAGATCAGCTATTTTGAAGAAACTACACAAGTTTTCAATTTTTTCGCGCATTGATCTAACCGCAGGCAAATTGACAAGCTTTACGAAGTAAGAGTAGTCAATTACTGCAACGATCTCCGCTTGCTCATCAATAGCCTTCGTCTTGCTAATCTCAATAATTTTTTCATCAAACGCCGACTGTAGGTTCAGCCAAAATTCAATGCTTGTGCCAAGCATAGTGGACAATTTTTGTGCCAGATCATTGGAAATATTAGCCTGGCCATTAATAAGTTGACTCAACGTCTTGCTGGTAGTTCCCATTCTTATAGCGAACTCTGCCTGCGTTATACCCATATCCTCGATAATTTCAGCCACATAGTATCCAGGATGAAACGCCATTATTTCCTTATAGTTCATAATATTACTCATAATGGTTCGATACCCCCGTTACTAATACTATTTTGATCGTTTTGCACTGAGCTAATATATCGCCACTCACAATCTCTTTTCCCGCAACGTCACATGGGATCAATGTAACTCTATAGCCGGTATTTCCTATATAAATGCTCCACTCGTGCTTCAGGTCGCCTTTTAGGGAGTGAAAATGGTATTGTGGAAGCTTTGCAATATCCTGCAGGCATGTTGCTTGACGAATTGCGTTCTCAATCGAAAGCAATTTAATCTTCACCTGCTGTGGATATTTCCACTTCTTTTGATATTCAGGGGAAAACTGCTCTCTAGCAGATTTGTTTTTATAAAGAATCTCCATCCATCAGGTCTCCGTTTTTATTACCTTTTTGGTAATAAAATTATAGCACCTTTGTAGAGATTTGTAAATAGGAAAAGCACAGTTTTTGACATTTTTCTTCTTTGTTAACTATCCCCCAAGTAATTATTATAAATAACTTATGCAAATTCCAGCGAATTCTGCCTCTGTTTTACCCGTTAACTTCATATAAACCTTGTGTTTCAGAAAGCCGGTATCTACAATTTCCCTGCAATCTTTTATTGACTATTCCTTGTTTATCTGTTATGCTTGCAACGCAAACAAATAAGGAGGAAACATATATGGATAAATTTATCCCTTACGAGAAACTTTCAAAAAAAGAAAAGCGCAAACTCGACCTTACCAAGCGGCAAACCTGGGGCGAGTTAAACCCCATCACAAGAAAACCTGCTAGCAGCAAGGCCTACAACAGAAATAAATCCCGGAATTGGACTCGTGATTATCACGGCAAAACCATTTCCGGGAATTTTCTTGCTTATTTACCATCGTATATAACAGCACATATCGTAGCAAAACGGCAATAAAGCTTGTTTGCTGCCGTTTTACTATCGAGAATTAATTTAGGGAAGCCGGTTGGCTGCCCTGTTGCGTTGGGAGATTAAGCGTTTAGTTCTTGAGCGAGTTGGAGGCCGAGGCGGATGCCGTCAGTAAAGCCAGTTTGTTGGTGCAGGCTACAGAGGCGGCAGGTGGCGTAGATGACCTCATCTTTTTCCTTGAGGGTTTTGCCAGTCATAGACTGATAAAGCTCGTCAAAGGCTTGCTTGACCTCGTCGGTGTCTGCATTACAGTTCAGCTCATAATATGTGCTGCATAGCATTCCTAAAACTGTTTCGGCATCGTTGCCGAAATTTGCCTGCTGGGTGGCTTCCTTTGCCTGCAGGACGGTTAAGTATTTCTTCATATCCATTGTGATTAGTCCTCCTTATAATCAGCAGGCAGGTACAGCTGACCTGCAGCACGGAGCTTCTGCAGCTCCACCTGTGCCTCGAAACGGTCTTGGGCTTCCATTACAACATCTACCAATTCGTACCGCTCATCGTGCCACTCTTTGATGCCACGCAAGTACCGGGATCGGCGTTTGTCGTCGATGATGAAAGGCATAATATCGTGGCGCAGGCATTCCTTAAACAGAATGAGTCTACCAATACGACCGTTTCCATCCTCGAAGGGGAAGATCTCCTCAAACCGGACATGGAAATCCAGGATGTGGTTCCGTTCAATTTCGGTCTGGCGCTCGTAACTTGCGATCAGTTCTCCCAGACTGGAATGGATTTGACCAGCTGGCAGCAGGTGACGGTCCCGGGCGCGAGAGGTTGGTGTTCGGTACTCACCGGGGCGGACCTGTTCCCGATACTCGTCCACGGTACCGGTCATCAGAATCTGATGGAGTTTGCGAATGAGTTTCTGGCTTAGGGGCTCCATCACATGATCCAGGATGTAATCCACGCAATGAATGTGGTTCAGAACCTCGATCACATCGGATACTTTCATAGGCTCGAAGGATTCGCGGATCTTGCCTTTTCGGAAGATCGTTTCCACCTGCTGGCGTGTCAAACGACAGCTCGCCATTCGGGAAGAAGAATATGTAAGGTCAATTACCGCAAAATCGTACAATCCGTGAAAATTCCGCTTTTTCTTCTGATTTTGCAGCTTTTTGGCCAGTTCTGGCAACTCGGTCTCCGATGTATACTCCAAAACTGTCCGTGTAGGACGGATTGCGTCCTCTGGGATGCGCCAAACGCCATCCCGGTATACCGCGCCGGGGATTCTGCCCTGCGTGCAGTATCTTCTGATCATAGTCATGGAAACGCCCCATTTTTCAGCGGTTTCCCTTGCAGATAAGTATTCCATAGTTTCGTCCTTTCTTGTGCTGGCAACCCGCAACACTTGCGTTAGCCCGCAACTTTTCTTCTTGAATTATTCTTGAAACACGACGAAACACTGTATACCAGTTATCACATAATGTATTTTTATTCTTGATTTTTAGACTATTTAGACCATTTTATCCAATAATATTCATTTTGTCCACCGCTGGAGCACATGGCATTCAAGAAGTCAGCGGTTGGTTATTTCTTTTTTGCAAAAAGTACCGCAAAACCTTTCAAATCAGGTTTTGCGGTACTTGCTATTTTCTGTTAAGGTTTTGAATCATGCTCTTCTGCGCTGATAATGTGCAAACCGGTATATTGTTTGGCTTTTATGATTCTGCCCCCGGCAGGAGATCAGTGCTTGTGCGCAGCTACTCTTGATTATGCGCGTTTCCATTGCAGTAGCGCGCCGCCTTCTTCCAGCGCATCACCTTCAATAGTAAGTACACCGTTTTCCCAGGTATACCCACGGCTTTCAAAGCTCC
>JAEIGA010004410.1_pt1 | contig 21776 bp, 45 predicted proteins | sample 9270691 | NCBI WGS metagenome assembly JAEIGA01 (sample SAMN17057246, study PRJNA624740) | gut metagenome | biome: biome; isolation source: fecal sample | host: Bos grunniens | place: China: Xizang | collected 2019 | reverse complement strand
TCAGTCAGCTTCCACGATTGTCCGCATTACTTGAAGAATCATCTCAGCCTTGTCTTCAGGAACAGTCTTCGCAAACTCAATAAGCTTACGTTGATTTTCCGACAACCCATCGTCTTGAACGGTGGGTTTTTCTTTTTCTTCAATCAAATCAGATTTCAGGATGCCGAAATAATCAGCCATGATCTCAATTCTGTCGATCCTGGGATATTTTCTTCCATTGATCCATTCTGTAACGGTGGAATACGGGAATCCCCAAATATCAGCCAGTTCCCGTCTGTCTTTTCCGCTTCTTTCAATATAGTATCTAAGATTCTTAGAGAAGATTTCCTTGTTTCCTATCGAACTCATGTCTCACACCACCTTTCAAACACATATTACACCCAAAGCGATAATTTTTCAACCCAAAAAGAAAAAAATTACGCTTTTGGTGTTGACAAAGTTATTCTGATATAGTATTCTAACATCAGAAAAACGCTTTAAGCGTTATACGGAGCGTGACAGGCCACAGGCCGGAAAGGATTAAGATTATGGCAAGAGAAAAAGCGAGTTTTCTGGTCTCTTATATTGATGACATTTGCGTTGACAAGGGCCGAAGCGAAAAAGCAAAGAAGACAAGAAAGTGCAAGAGAATTGAAGAAGCGATTGGAGTTGCTATTTTGCAGGGCGATCCTAAAAGAGCGATAGACTTATCTGAAAAATATAACATTCCCCCGCAAGAGTTTGGGAAGTTAGTAGCAAAATATACTTCGTTTATCACGAAATAACGATGAATAAGGCTGTGGGCGGTGTGTAGGAAACACTGCCCACGGAAAAGCCGAAACGGGGCTGTTGCCCCGTCTGCAAGGGATGACCGCCTTGCACTGATGATGGCAGGTCGGAAAGAGTGGTGAAAGGTATGCGAATAACATTGAAGGCAGCGAGAATCAACCGGAACCTGACACAGGAAGTTGTTGCATCGGAACTGTGTGTCACAAAAAAGACGGTTAGTTCCTGGGAAAACGGTAGGACTTTGCCTGCGGTTGACAAGATCGAACAAATCTGCAACCTGTATGGTCTGTCCTATGATGATATACAGTGGAATCTTTAATTTTTTTATCATAAATAACGCTTTAAGCGTTACAGTGTGAAGGAGGGTTCGCAATGAAGGTCACTGTCTATGAAAACTACACCGAATATGACACGGGAAAGGCCATTGTGCGGATCCATCCCGGCAAGCTGACGGCAGAAGAAAGAAGGGCCGTCCTTGAAGAAGCTGCAAAGCAATTTGTCAGAGCATTACAAAAACAAGGGAAAGAAGGTGTGTTGGTTGGTTCTAAGAACTGATGATCCAATCCGTGACTTTGAAACCTGGGATGCGGAACAGAACAGACAGCTTGAACAACTTCCCTGCTGTGCTGACTGCGATCAACCCATCCAGGACGAAGAAGCCTACTACATAAACGGGGAATGGATTTGTGAGAACTGCATGGATTCATACAAACGGGATGTGATGTCGGAATGATTGAACACAAAGAACACGTTTTATCCTTGTCTTATGGAAAGGACAGCCTTGCCTGTCTTGGAGCAATCGAAGAGCTTGGGTGGCCGCTTGACAGAATTATTCATGCAGAAGTGTGGGCGACAGACACGATTCCTGCTGATTTGCCGCCAATGGTCGAGTTCAAAACGAAAGCCGACAAAATCATCAAAGAAAGGTATGGACTGACTGTTGAGCATTACAGAGCAAAACACAGTTTTGAAAGTGCGTTTTACAGAACCAGAGGTGACACAGGCAGAAAGACAAAGTTCAAAGGCAAAATGTACGGTTGGCCAATGGTTAGGGGTCAATGGTGCTTGCAACAATTGAAACTTCCTGCGCTGTCTGCGGCTACAAAAGGGGATGTGATTCAGTACATAGGTATTGCAGCGGATGAGCCGAACAGATTCCACAACTTGTCAGACAGCAAAAAAAGTCCTTTGGTAGAAGCTGGATGGGACGAAAACTATTGCCGTCAATGGTGTGAGGAAAACGATCTTCTTTCTCCTATATACACAACGGCGACCAGGGGTGGATGTTGGTTTTGTCACAACCAATCCGTTGGACAACTTCGGTTGCTGCGAAAAACCTATCCGGAATATTGGGACTTGATGTTGAAGTGGGATGCTGACAGCCCGGTCATGTTCAGGCCGGATGGTCACACGGTTCACGATTTTGACAAACGGTTTCAGTTAGAAGACGAAGGGCTGATTCTTCCAAACAAAAGATTCCGGTGGGATATGTTGGAAGATGGCGGCGTAAATTACAGGCTTTTTTAGGTGGTGAAACATGAAAGTTTTAGAACTGTTTGCAGGAACCCGTTCCATCGGCAAGGCGTTTGAAGCCAAAGGACATGAAGTCTTCAGTGTGGAGTGGTCAAAGGATTTTGAAGACATCGACCTGTATGAAGACATCTTGAATGTCACTGCTGAAGACATCCTTCGGAAATTCGGTAAGCCTGATGTGGTTTGGGCCAGCCCTGACTGCACCACGTTCAGTATTGCCGCAATCAGTCACCACAGACGGAAGAATGCAGAAACAGGGAACCTGGATCCTGTCAGCGACTATGCGAAATTCTGTGACAAGGTTGACCAGCACGTTCTGGATCTAATCAGGGAACTGGAACCCAGATTCTACTTCATCGAAAATCCCCGTGGCGGGATGCGAAAGATGACCTGGATGCAGGGTCTCCCCCGGCACACAGTTACATACTGCCAATATGAACTGGACAAGCCGGTTGAACAAAGACGGATGAAGCCCACGGACATCTGGACGAACCACCCTGATCCTAAGTTCAAGCCGATGTGCAAGAATGGCAGTCCGTGCCATGCGGCAGCACCAAGAGGGGCCAAAACAGGAACCCAGGGGCTGAAAGGCAGCAAGGAAAGAAGTGTCATCCCTGCTGCACTGTGTCAGTACATCGTTGAAATCTGTGAAAACGTATGACCTACATAAAGGAATGACAGGCAGCATTTCTTGATCCCAATAATTTTGAAAGGGGTCAAGTTATGAAGAAGCAACTTGAAAAGATTGAACAGAGAATTGAACGCCTGGAACCTGGAAAGGTTGTTCGTCTCAGCGACTTTACCAGAAATATCAAGTCGAAAAGACAGAAGAACGAAATCACAACAGCGGTCATCATGCTGCTGCAAAAATACGGTATCGAATACCGGCAAAAGGAGGAATGAAAAATGGTGGACCTTCATTCAAAAGAATTTGTTGCCTATGTGGAAGCGAAACACGAAGCGATGCTTCTGAAACGGTTTTTAGCCGAGAAACTCAGAAGCTACAGTGGAATTACCCGTGAAGAACTGGAAAACATCTGCACCACGTTTGGTGTTTCCAGAGAGGATGACAGCGAATGAAGGGATTCTCGAGAGGTGTCAGCTACTACACCAAAGCAACCCTTGAGATCGGGTTCCCCGAAGATCGTGTCTGTTGCGACTTCTGCCCGTTGTTAGAAACATACGCAAGAAAGCAATGTCGAAGAACGGGTGAATATCTGGTGGACACCAGGGCGATAGGTTTTTATTGCCCACTGAAACTTGTGGAGGAGGTAGAGGATGAACAAACCGATGTTCCGTGACCTAAGAGCGGACGAAATCGAATGCCGTGTGGCCCAGGCGAAACAGAACGGCGTTTCGCTTCTGCTTTATAAGGATGCACGGTGTGACCAGAACATCCTGGATGAATCTGTCGGGCCGATGAACTGGCAGAGAGAGCATTGCAGAGACAACGCAAACTGTATCGTTTCCATCTGGGACAAAGACAAGGAAATGTGGATTTCTAAAGAAGACACCGGCAAGGAATCCAACACGGAAGCTGAAAAAGGTCTTGCTTCCGACAGTTTCAAACGTGCCTGCTTCAACTGGGGCATTGGTCGTGAACTGTATTCCGCACCGTTCATCTGGGTCAAGGCCGAAGATTGTACTGGCCTGAAACAGAACGGTCAAAGATGGCAGTGCTTTGACACCTTCGAGGTCGAAAAGGTTGTTATCGAAGACAAGCAAATCAAAGCCATTTCCATCAAGAACACAAAGACTGGAAAGCGGGTCTTCGTTTGGCAGGATAAGGCATGGCAAGCAGCAAGAAAGGAAGGGGCTAACTAATGAACAAGGTGATTTTAATTGGCAGACTGACTTCTGATCCCGAAGTCATGAACACTCAGTCCGGCAAGGCGGTTGCAAGATACAGACTGGCAGTTGACCGCCAGAGAAAGAAGGATGGTCAGCAGGAAACTGATTTCATCAGTTGTGTTGCCTGGGACAAGGGTGCTGAATTCGCTTCCCGTTACCTGTCCAAGGGAACCAAGATCGCTGTGGAAGGCCGAATCCAGACCGGCAGCTATGAAAAGGATGGCGTGAAGCACTACACCACCGATGTCATCGTGGAACGCCAGGAGTTCTGCGAAAGCAAGAATGTGGCGCAGACCACTGCATCTGCCCCTGACCATTTCGCAGACCTGGAAAACAAGGTCTCTATGTTCGGCAAGCAGACCACCTCTTTCAGCGAACTGGCAGCCGATGACAGCGACCTGCCCTTCTGATGAAAGGAGAATTGACCATGAAGAACAACGAAAAGACCAGCACTGCAAAGAACCCGACCACCAACTATCGCATGGACAGTCACAAGGTCTTCTGTGTTCGGTGCTATGACAAGCACGAAGGCATCTGCCCCGCAAGTGGCAGAAAGGCAAAGTCTGCGAAATGCAGTCTTTGACCTTTTGGAAGTTGGTGACTGAATGAGCAAATACCACAACCGAAAAGTCACGGTGGATGGGATCACGTTTGATTCTATCAAGGAAGCGAACAGATACAAGGAGTTGAAGGTGCTGGAAAGGGCCGGTCAGGTACATGACCTTCGGCTCCAGGTTAAGTTCAAACTAATCCCTGCACAGCGGGAATGGACGGACGAAACCACCAAGTCTGGGAAGCCCAAAAAGGGCAAGGTGCTTGAACACGAATGCAGCTATGTTGCGGATTTCGTCTACAAGAACCGTTATGGCCTGCAAGTCGTGGAAGATACGAAGGGCGTAAAAACCAAGGACTATATCATCAAGCGCAAGTTGATGTTATGGATCCACGGAATCCGAATCAAAGAGATCTGAAATGCAGTGGTATGAACTATTAGCAGAACGCATCATTCTGTATGCGGTTTTGGATTACCAGAACGCCTGCGAAAAAATCGAACGGAACAAAACTAAGAGAAACAAAGAAGGCAAAACGCCTTTTGAAATCAAGGAAGAATGCCTTCGGTTCTTCCGTTCCAGATGGTACGAATATCTAACCTGTGTCGATGCCGATTATCTGATTAGTCGGGCAAACACACAAAAAGCAATTAAGGGACAGTAAACATGGAAATTAAAATCAAGTATTTACGGGACATCAAGCCCGTCAAGCAGATTAAGAACGGCGATTGGATTGACCTGTGTGCAGCAAAATCCTTCGCCTTACGCAAAGGGGATTTCGTCAACATCCCTCTTGGCGTTGCGATGGAACTTCCGGCAGGCTATGAAGCCCTGGTTGCTCCCAGAAGCAGCACCGCAAGACATCTGGGCATCCTGATGTCCAACAGCATTGGTGTCATTGATGAAAGCTACAAGGGCGACAACGATGAATGGCACTTCCCCTGCTATGCACTGCGGGAAACCTACATCCGAAAGAACGAGCGGATCTGTCAGTTCCGAATCATCGAACATCAGCCCCAGATCAAGCTGGTGGAAGTGGATCACCTGGGCAACGAAGATCGTGGTGGTCTGGGTTCCACTGGGAGGATGTGACCGCATGGAAAAATCGTGTACAACATGCCGTTTCGGTACGCACGTTCTTACTGATGATCCTTGCCGTAAATGTTTCAGCTTCAGCGAATGGATTGCGAAAGAGAATCCTTATTGGGAAAGCATTTCCTGCCTTGCTGAGAAGCAAAGGGCAAAGGGTATGTCCAAGTATGGGGTTGGCTTGGAAAACAACACAGCGAACGCCACAGAGCGTGTCAGACACATCCAGGAAGAACTGATTGATGCGCTGATGTATCTGACTTGGTTGGAAGAATCCCTGAAGAAAGGTGAAGCGGATGATCAAGATTGAACACACTGAAATCGTTGGTTGGGAAGCTGCTATCCGTGGAATGCGAAACCCGTTAAACAGTTGGGACAAAAGTGATTCGTACACAACTTGCGGAAACGTGGACACACCTGACGGAAGTATGGGTTATACATTCTTTGCTGGCGACAATGACCTTGACCTGATGAAGCGGCTTTCCAAGACCGGGACGGATCACCGAAAGTTCATGCGTATGATCGTTGTGTACTGCGACATCACAGCACCGCTTTACTGGTGGAAGGAATTCGACACCTACAAGGTCGGAACAGTGTCCAATAGCTGTTCCACGATGCACAAGATCCATAGCAAGGAATTCGCACTGGATGACTTCAGTTGTGACCATCTGATTGACGGCGATTGGCTTGATGATGGCGAAAATGTATTCCTTCCGTCTTTTGCTTGTTTGTGTGAAACCATCATGTCCTTGAATTTGTATCGGAAGAAATTCCTTGAAACCAAGGACAAAAAACGATGGTGGCAGATGATTCAGCTTCTTCCCACCAGCTACAACCAGAAGCGGACTGTCATGCTGAACTATGAAGTTCTGGCGAACATCTACAAGAGCCGGAAGGCCCATAAACTTGACGAATGGCGTGAACTGTGCCGTTGGATCGAAGGTCTTCCCTATTCGGAGATTATCACCCATGAAAGTGATTGACATGACCGGCAAAAAGGTCAACAGGCTGACCGTTATCAAAAGGGGTGCTAACAGCACCACAGGAAAAGCGATGTGGGTTTGCAAATGCGATTGCGGAAACATCGTAACCGTTTGGGGCAGCAATCTCAGAAACAACCACACACAAAGCTGCGGATGCTTACAACGAGAAAGGACAATTTCTGCAAGCACTGTTCATGGTATGACGTGTTCCAAGATGCACAACGACTGGAAAGCAATGCGGCAAAGATGTCTTAACCCAAAACACAGACGGTTCAATGATTGGGGTGGCAGGGGAATCACGATTTGCCAAGAATGGAAGGACAGCTTTCAGGCTTTTTATGATTATGTGTCACAACTTCCGCATTTTGGTGAAGATGGCTACACGTTAGATCGGATTGACAACAACGGGAATTACGAACCCGGAAACGTTCGTTGGGCAACAGCAAAAGAGCAAAGCAATAACAGAAGAAAGAAGGTGCAGTATGGACAACTTACAAAAAACTTCAAGACTGGTGCTGCACATCTTAGAGACTGACAAGCAGACCAGAAACAGCGACAGTTTGTTATATCTGCGTGTATTAGAACACGCTGCAACGCATAACGGTTGTGATCTGCATTCTATGTCGGTGCATCACTTCTTGATGTACAAAAACGACTATCCGTTCTTGCCTTGGTTTGAAACTGTCAGACGGGCAAGACAGAAGATCCAGCACAACTTCCCCCACCTTGCTGCCTGTGGCAGGGTGGGGGCCATGCGGGAGGTCAATGAACAAGAATTCAGAGCCTATGCAAAGAAGGTGCTTCCATGAAGAAGAAAGTAAACCCACGGCGAATCCCGGCAACCCATGCGGACATCCAGAAGGCGAAAAAGGATGCAACCAGCGAAGCAATCAGTTTTGCCTGGGCAATCTTATTCACCGCCCTTCACGACAAGGAAGGATGGGGCAAGGTTCGACTGCAAAGATTGTGGGCCGAGGTCGGTGAACTGTCTGACAGCATTGCAAAGGGCTATGTGTCAGTTACAGACCTAAAACACACATTGAAGGAAGAAATGGGGGTGGAATTGGTCTAATGGCAAGTGATGTGAAATGGATCAAGATCACCACAGACATTTTCGATGACGAAAAAATTCTGCTGATAGAAAGCCTTCCAGATGCCTATGCAATTATCGTGGTCTGGTTCAAGTTGCTGTGCCTTGCAGGAAAACAGAACAACAGCGGTGTCTTTATGATGAACAACCGGGTTGCGTACACAGACAAGATGCTTGCAACCATCTTCAGGATGAAAGAAACCACTGTCACAATGGCCCTGCAAACCTTCGAACAATTCGGTATGGTAGAAATCATTGATGGAGTGATTACCATCCCTAATTGGGGCAAGCATCAGAACCTTGACCAATTAGAAAACAGGAAAGAGTTCATGCGGAACTACATGAAGGAATACAGAGCAAAACAAAAGGCACTGACTTCGGGCGATAGCGGTAAACCTTCGTGTAAACCTAACGATAAACCTAACAGTAAACCTAATGTTAGACAGGCAGAAGAAGAAAGAGAAGAAGATAAAAAAGAGAAGAAGAAAAAAGAAATAAAGGTCTTCAGCGATGTCCCTGAACTGAATCAGGCAATCCTGGCCTTTGTGGAATTCCGAAAGAGCATCAAGAAACCGATGACTGACCATGCTGTTGAACTGCTGATCAATAAGTTGAACGGCATGACAACCTACATTCCGGAACAGGTCGAAATCATCAACCAGTCCATCATGAACGGCTGGCAGGGTATATTCCCCTTGAAGAATGACCAAGCGAAGGCAGGATTCCAGAAGCAGACAAAAGCAGAAGAACTGGATGGGTTCTATCGTCTTGCTGCGGAATGGGCGAAAGGTGGTTGACCATGATTGATTGTTGCAAAGGATGCACAGAAAGGGCTGTGGGATGCCATAGCCATTGCATCAAGTACATAGAACAGCGGAAGGCTCATGTAGAGAAAGCGCAAGAAATAAGACGAGCCAGAAAGCAGGAATACGAATGGCGATGCTTTAACAAGGACAGCAGACTTGAGGTTATCAAGCAAAAACAAATCAGAGACGGGAGGCGAAAATAAGTGAACAAAGAAGAATTCTTTGCAATCGCCTCGGCGATCAGGACGTTCTATCCCAAAGAAAACATCCTTCCCAATTCACAGGCTTTGGAACTGTGGTACAGGGAACTTCAGGACATCCCTGCCGATGTAGCAGAAGCGGCCTTGCGGAAATGGGTGGCAACCAACAAATGGTCGCCTTCCATTGCAGAACTGAGGGAAACGGCTGCTGAAGTGCAGAATGGCGAAATCCCTGATTGGGGGGAAGGGTGGGAGCAAGTTCTGCTTGCAATCCGGCGATTCGGATCTTACAGAGAACGGGAAGCCCTGGACAGCCTGGATCCTATGACCAGGACTTGTGTGCAGCGGCTTGGATTCAGAAACATCTGTATGTCGGAAAACATTTCAACAGACCGTGCGAATTTCCGCATGATGTATGAATCCATGGCAGAAAGAGAACAGACCAGACAACAGATGGCACTTCCCCTTCAGGAAGTGATTTCTCAACTAAGACTAGAAGCAACAGAGGAAAACGGATTTTTAAGAATCGGAGGAGGAACCGAAAGATGAAGACTGTGCATGATGTGAAGAAGGCTCTGGACTATGACACCATGATTAATGTGGTACATCAGCACCGGAAGGAAATGGCCCAGGCTGCAAAGGTGGTCAAGCCCAGAAAGAAAAGAAACAAGTGGTACGAAGTGTTTCCTGTGTGTAGATAAGGAGGATGACCATGAGACCGATTGATGCGGACAAGCTGTGGACACGACTTCAGCAGTACGAAGACTTCGAGTGCCCGGCCACAACTTCTGCGTTTGATGCTGTAGTTGGTTTTCGCACCCTGATAAACTGTGCTCCCACCCTCGACCTTGACGACCTGAGACCGAAGGGGCGGTGGATAGAACGATACGGTGTGAGTGAGTATAAGTATGAGTGTTCGATTTGTCACTTGGGTTCCGATTCGATGATGGATTTTTGCGGTCACTGCGGCGCAGACATGCGAGGAGGCGGATGATGGGAAAACCAATGAGAAAGCCTCGCCCATCAATGCCTAGATGGTTTTGGTGGGGCCAAGATGGTTGCTGGTTTTGCAAGAATCAAAACAACTGCAACCAATGCAAAGCAAACAGGGCGTTTGCAAAAGAGTTCCTGCCAAAGAAAACGAAAGGAAAGAGGTGAGCGAGGATGGCTGAGTGGATCAACGTGAATGATAGATTACCTGACGAAAGCCTAGTGGGACGAGAAGTCCTGGTGTGTATTAGGGTTAGAAGAAAGCCTTTTCTGATAGTTAGCACAGCCCACTGGTGGGGCGGGGATCTACGAAACAACAAAAGTGTGTGGAAATCTGTCTCCTACTGGATGCCATTACCCGAACCACCGAAGGAGGATGTGGGTTGATATGGATGATAAGGAATTTCAGCGATTACTAAACACAGTAGGGAAGAGTCTCTACCGAATCAGAAAAGATGCCGATGTTTCCGCAGAGCGACTGCAACAAAAGACCGGCATACACCGAAACACCATTGTCAGGTATGAAAACGGAGCAGCAAGCCCAACACTCAGGATTATCGCTGTGCTTGCGGATGCCCTAGGGTATAAGGTCAGCATCGGTTTTTCTAAGAAAGAGGAATGACTATGGAATGGATCAACATGGACACCGATCCGCCGGACAGTTCATTCATTGGAAAACAGATCATCGTGTCTGTGATTCCAAGATACGGTGAACCGTACACTGAAGCGATTCGGTGGGCTGGGTTACATAATTATGTCCGGGCATCCTGGCCCATCGTGACACACTGGATGCCGCTCCCGGAACCTGCATCCTACGCAATCAAGATTTAACGAAAATCAGAAAGGAGAACTATCATGAAGAATCTGTATATCTGGTTATGGAACCACATGAAGGCCGTTGCTATCTTTTGGATCGTCCTGCCGCTGCTGACCGCTTTATTCCCTGAACTGGCTGTCTCTGTTTTCACGTTTGTTGTCCTTTCGTCTGCGTTTTTTGGTGTTGGGGACACCCTGTGGCTTGACGAAATCCCCTACGAATTCGACAAGGAGGTGGAATGATGACCAACACGGTCATCACTTCCGGCAGAGTTTATCGGAAATGTTGGAAGTGCAGGCACGAATGGAACGTGTCACGGTTGGAACCCTTTGATAGGTACGACAAGTACATCTGTCCCAACTGCGAAAAAACTCAAATCCTGAAGGAACGACTGAAGAAAGGAAGATGAAAGAATGCCTGGATGTAAGCTGTGCGGCAAAACTGTTGCCACCGGAATTGTGTTACATAGCGATTGTGTGAAAGAAGTGGTCAAAGAAGTTTGTGTATTCCAGTGCAAATGGGCCTGGATCTGCGGGGATAGAAAGCTGCTTGCCGAACGGCACTGTCGGCGGTGCGAAATGAAAAAGCTGGCAGATCTGGTGAAGGGAGGTTGAAGTGATGCGTGAGATCCTGTTTCGAGGCAAACGCCTGGACAATGGCGAGTGGGTGGAGGGTGATATTTGCCACCATGATGGCGTAGTCAGTTACATCGGGCAGCACCCGGCAGACGGGTCTATGGTCTGCTATGACCTTGACCCCGCCACCGTGGGCCAGTTCACCGGCCTGCAGGGCAAGAACAAGCGGATTTTTGAGGGGGATATTGTTCGTATAGAACACGATGATTACAGCTTTGACGGCGAAACCATAGAGCATCGTGTGGAGGAAGGCTTCATAGATTATGATGGATCTATGACGATTGGACTTACCGTCGGACGGTACAGCGGCAATCCTGTTGGATCCCCTTTCTTTCACATTCTGGCCCTGACAGACCAGATAAAGGATTGGTCCATCGAGGTCATCGGCAACATCCACGACAACCCCGAGCTGTTGAAAGAAGGTGATAGCGGTGGCTGAAAAGCACAACGGAGCGAAGGAATACCTTCAACAGGTGAAACGGTGTGATGTTCACATCAACAATCGGTTGGAAGAATTGGCAAGGCTGAAGGCACTTGCAACAAAGATCACTTCCACATGGTCATCCGAACCCGGCGGCGGTTCTGGCAACCAGGATAAACTAGGTGATGCTGTCGCAAAGATCATCGACATTCAGCAAGAAATCAACGAAGCTGTGGATGCCTTTGTGGATAAAAAGAACGAAGTGCGAGAACTGTTGGAACAGATAACGAATGCGGATCAACTAGATCTTCTGTACAAGGTCTATTTCCAGTATCAGACTTTGGAACAGGCGGCTTGTGAAATGGGTTATACATACAGGAACGTGTGCTACATCCACGGAAAGGCACTTCAGGAAGTGGAACGACTGCTGAAACAGTGAAGTTTTCATTGGATTTCATAGAATTTCACTACTTAGGCGGTGTATTATTAGGATGCGAAAATTATAAATAACTTCTTCTGACCAGACAGGGTTTCACCTCCTTTCCCTGTCTGGTTTTTGTTTTTCTTAAAAGGGGAATCTGTTTGAAAGAAGGTGATGATTGTGGCAAACATGACAGAGAAACAAAAAAGATTTTGTGACGAATATCTGATTGACCTGAATGCAACACAGGCTGCAATCAGAGCCGGATATTCAGAGAAAACAGCATACAGTCAAGGACAGCGAATATTGAAGAATGTTGAAGTGAAATCATATATTGACAAACAGCTTGAACAGATTCATTCTTCGAAGATTGCGGATGCAGAAGAAGTGTTGAAATATCTGACTTCTGTTCTGCGTGGAGAATCGCAGTCTGAAGTTGTGGTCATCGAAAGCACAGGTGATTTCATGTCACAAGCCAGGACGATGCAGAAAGCACCGGATGAAAAAGAACGGTTGAAGGCTGCTGAATTGATTGGCAAGCGATACAGTCTATTCACTGACAAGGTGGATCTGAAGGGAACGACAAAGGTTGTGATTGTTGATGACCTTGAAGAATAACGAAACAACCACAAAGAAGATCAGTGACTTTGTTGGCGGTGGTTACAACGATTTCTGGAAGTTCAAAGGCCGTTACAGAGTTGTAAAAGGAAGTCGAGCATCCAAGAAATCGAAGACAGCGGCATTGTGGTTTGCTTCATGGTTAAACAAAAAAGGCTATGAGAACGCAAATCTGATCGTGTTCAGAAAGACATTCAGAACCATCAAAGATTCCTGTTTCACTGATTTGAAATGGGCTTTGGATAGGCTCGGATTGATAGATGATTGGAATATAACACTGTCGCCTTTGGAGATGACAAGAAAGGAAACGGGGCAAAAAATTCTGTTCCGTGGTCTGGACGATACACTGAAGGTGACATCAATCACAGTCGAAAAAGGTGTCCTTTGTTGGGCGTGGCTTGAAGAAGCCTATGAGGTCATGAACGAAGATGACTTCAACGTGTTGGACGAATCCATCCGAGGTGAATGCCCAGCACCTCTGTTCAAACAATGGACGATCACCTTCAATCCGTGGAACGAACACCACTTCCTGAAGAAGCGGTTCTTTGATGCACCACCTGATCCAGACATTCTGGCACTGACCACCAATTACATGTGCAATGAATGGCTTGATGCAGCAGACATCAAAGTGTTCGAGGATATGAAGAAGCGCAATCCAAGGCGTTATGCTGTCGCTGGTCTTGGCGGTTGGGGCATCGTGGATGGCCTTGTCTATGAGAACTGGAAAGAAGAAGCCTTTGACATTGAAGACATACGAAGCAGACCGGGCATCATATCCGCTTTCGGTCTTGACTTTGGTTATACAAACGATCCATCAACGCTTTTCTGTGGTCTGCTTGACCAGAAGGAAAAGCGTTTATTTGTGTTCGATGAAATGTATGAAAAAGGTTTGTCGAACAGAAAGATTGCTGAAAACATTCAGGCTATGGGCTACGGAAAAGAGCGGATCACAGCGGATTCTGCTGAACCCAAGTCCATTGATGAACTGAAGTCCTTGGGCCTTCGTGTCAAGGGTGCAGCAAAAGGCAAAGACAGCATAAAGAACGGCATCCAATGGATTCAGGATCTTGAAATCATCATCCATCCAAGGTGTGTGAACTTCCTGACTGAAATCAGCAACTACACCTGGGACAAGGACAAGTTTGGAACAAAACTGAATGTTCCCATTGATGACTTCAACCATCTGATGGATGCCATGCGCTATGCCCTCGAAAAGTACATTGCAGGCAAGAAATGGCTTGTATGATTTGATTGCAAAGAAGGTGAAAGGAATGATCAGAGGTACAACGCCAACCCTGGAATTCACACTTCCGTTTGACACCGACATCCTGGCTGAAGCATGGGTCACGATGGCGCAGAATAACGAAGTGGTTCTGGATAAGAAGATGTCCGAATGCCAGTGCAGCGGGAATGTGCTGACCGTGAAGCTGACACAGGATGAAACCCTGGCTTTGAAGTGCAACTGTCTGGTTGAAATCCAGGTCAGAGTGAGAACCAAAGAGGGGGAAGCCCTGGCATCTGAACCCATGCTTGAAAGCCCTGATAGAATCCTGAAGGACGGGGTGATTTGATGCGTTTCAAGGTGAAGTTCAAGCAGACCAACCAAAAGCTGAAGGTCACATTCAAGAATTTACAGGTGGCAACAGAAAGGCTTGGTGCTGAATACTACGAAGGCGAGTATGAGATCACCCCAAAGGTGGAATCTCAGACTATGCCGACAGCGCAAAAAACTATGATGGATGATGTGACTGTCCATGCCATTCCTTACTTTGACGTAAGCAACCAGGCAGGAGGAAACACCGTCTATATTGGAAGTGAGGTTTTAACGTATGGCAATTAATAAAGTTGTGTATGGCGGCAATGTGCTGATCGACTTGACCGCTGACACACTGACCAAAGACAAGCTGCTGAAGGGATTCACGGCGCACGGTGCGGATGGCCTGCCCATCACCGGCGAATGTGAATTTGATGTCAATTCTCAGGATGCAACCGTTGCTGTCGCTGAAATCCTGAACGGAAAGACAGCCTATGCCAGGGGCGCAAAGATGACCGGCACGATGCCGGACAACGGTGCTGTCAACGTCTCTATCAGCAGCAAGGATGAGCAGTTCACCGTGCCCCAGGGTTATCATGACGGCTCCGGCAAGGTCAGCATTTCTTCCACCGAACAGGCAAAGTTGATTCCCGGCAACATCCGTGATGGCGTTACCATTCTTGGTGTTGAAGGCACTATGTCTGGTTCTGAAGACATGAAGGCACAGTCCAAGACTGTCACGCCTTCCACGGAGGAACAGGTGGTTCTGCCTGACAACGGATATAATGCATTGACACAGGTCACTGTGAAGGCAATCCCCTATGTGGAGAGTGACAACAGTGCTGGTGGAAAGACTGTAACGATTGGGTGATAAAAATGGGTGTAAATGTTGTAATTTTCGGAGACAGCACTCTGATTGACCTGAGAGAGGACACTGTGACTCCTGAAACCTTGTTCCAGGGTGAAACAGCCCACGGCAAGGATGGCAACAAGATCGAAGGAACCTTCACCATTGAAGAAGAACTGACCACCCAGGATGGGCTGATCGAGGACATTATGGTGGCACTCGCCGGGAAAGCGGCTGGTTCTGGTGGGTCTGGCGGTGCTGCCCCTGTCGTCCGTGCGCTGTCGGTCACTGAGAACGGAACCTACACAGCACCCGCCGGGGTAGATGGCTACTCCCCTGTTGTGGTGGATGTGCCGGACGTTCCTCCGGTGCTGGAAACCCTGACAGTCATAACAAACGGCACCTACACCCCGCCGACTGGTGTTGATGGTTACTCCTCCGTCTTCGTAAGTGTTTCCAGCCAGGAAGCACCCGCTCCTTTGTTGCAGAGTAAAACTGTGTCCCCTGCCACAAGCAAGCAGACTGTAAAGCCCGACAGCGGGTATGACGGTTTGTCCCAGGTCGTTGTCAACGCAATGCCCACGGCAACCCAGGCGACTCCTGCCATCACGGTGAGCGCATCCGGCCTTATCACCGCAAGTGCAAACCAGTCTGCCGGTTATGTGTCTGCCGGAACCAAGTCCGCAACCACGCAGCTTGCTACGAAAGGGGCAACCACCATCACGCCTGGCTCCTCTGTACAGACTGCCGTGGCTGCTGGAACTTTTGTGACCGGGGACATCAAGGTGGCGGCTGCGCCCGCATCTGGAGGAGGAGGAACAGGCCTGGAAATCTGTACCGTTACAGTGAACAACCCCGACTTTTACTCTTTCTGCTGGACGAATGAAAACCAGGAATTTACCGAGTTCGATTTTTCGGACGAGCAAATGCAGATCAATGTTGCGAAAGGCTCCGCTTTTATTGCTTTTTATGGATCCAGTGTCGATTGTTCGGGAGAAATCGACCTAAGATTTGAACTTACTGACGGAAGCTCTGATTATGCCGTGTGCATCGTAAATGGCAATGGCACGATCACTATTTCCTGACAAGGGGGGCTAAACAATGTCTTACAAATCTGAATTGCAGGCAAACAACCTTGACCTCCAGGCCATTCTGAACACGGTCAACGCATTGCCTGAAGCTGGCGAAGGGTCCGGCCCTTCCGTAAGCATCGATCCTGAAATTCCTGCTGGGTACGCACGAGTCGGTTACATCAAGTTTAACGGTTCGCAAGTCATCAACACCGGGATCATTGGCAACCAAGACACCAAGATCCGGGTCATGTTTACCAGAGACTCGTCCGACAGCATGTATCTCTACGGAGCGATTTCCTCCGGCAACACCGCATCCCTCACTGCCTACATGACTTCGGCTGGTGCGTGGCGTTTTGGCTCCAAGTCTATGAATCGAACCATTGCCGCTGACCCGGACATTGTCCGGGTTGCTATCGTGCAAAAATCCGGCATCAAATCTGAGGCAGGTACGACCGCCTACAGTGGCGTTACAGATTTCGTCACTCCCGGCCCCGTGGCTCTTGGCGGTTCCCGAACCACAGAAGGCGACTTCAATCCTCAGCTTATCGGCAAGGTCTTGATTTTCGAGATGTGGGACGGGGACGAACAGGTGCGGCGATTGATTCCCGTGGTGTCCGGTGAGGGTGTCTACCGTTTCTGGGATGCTGTGTCGAAGACCTTCTTTGATTCTCTGACCGAAACGCCTTTGAGCGGTGGTAATTTGTGAGCAATCGAAATTTGAGCCAGCGAAAGGCGGTGAATAAATGCTAACAGTTGAAGAAATCAAAACATTCATTGACAATGACCGGGCAAGCACGAAGAAACAGCTTGCAAGGGTTGGTCAGCGATACTACGAAGCGGATCACGACATCCGCAATTATCGTCTTTTCTGGATTGACCAGGACGGTCAGGTACAGGAAGACAAGCACCGCTCCAACATCAAGATCAGCCATCCTTTCTTCACAGAATTGGTTGACCAGGAAGTACAGTATATGCTTTCTGGCAAGGATGGTTTCATCAAGTCTGATGTTCCTGAATTACAGGCACAGCTTGACCTGTACTTCAACGATGACGAAGACTTTATGTCGGAACTGTATGAAGTGCTGACCGGCTGCGTTTCCAAGGGTTTTGAATATGCCTTCGCCTACAAGAACAAGGATGACAGAACTGCTTTCCAGTGCGCTGACAGCCTGGGTGTTGTAGAGGTCAAGGAAAAGGAAACTGATGACGGCTGTGAATACGTTATATTCCACTACATTGACCGGATCGGCAAGGATGGAAAGAAGATCAAGAGAATCCAGGTGTGGGATGAGAAGGAAACCACATTCTATTGCCAGGAAGACGAAGGAACCATCAAGCTTGATGACTCCGTCAAACTGAATCCCAGACCGCACGTTTTATGGAACGAAGGTGATGGATCCACCTACTTTGAAGGATTCGGTTTCATTCCCTTCTTCCGCCTGGATAACAACCAGAAGCAGTTCAGTGGTCTGAAACCCATCAAAGAACTGATTGACGACTATGACCTGATGGCCTGTGGTCTGTCCAATAACATCCAGGACTCCAATGAAACCCTGTTTGTAGTCAAAGGCTTTGATGGCGACAACTTGGATGAACTTCAGTTCAATGTGAAGACAAAGAAGTTGGTTGGTGTGGGTGATGACGGTGATGTTGAAACCAGAACCGTTGACATCCCTGTTGCAGCAAGACAGACCAAGCTGGAACTGGACGAAAAGAACATCTACAGATTCGGCATGGGCTTCAATTCTGCACAGCTTGGGGATGGTAACATCACCAACATTGTCATCAAGTCCAGATATGCACTGCTTGACCTTAAGTGCAACAAGCTGGAAATCAGACTGAAGCAGTTCATGCGGAAGCTTCTGAAGGTTGTCCTTGCAGAAATCAATGAACGTGATGGCACTGATTATCAGCAGAAGGATGTGTGGTTCAACTTTGAACGTGAAGTCATGACCAATGCCGCTGACAATGCACAGATTGAACTGACGGATGCACAGAAGCAGCAGGTGCAGACCACTACCCTTCTGAATCTTGCTTCTTATCTGGACGAAGAAACCTTGATGCAGAACATCTGTGACACCCTGGACATCGACTACAACGAAATCAAGGACAAGCTTCCCAAGCGGGATGAAGGAGTTGACCGCCTTGCCGCACAGGTTGCCCTTGATGGCATTCAGTCGGAAGATTCCGCTGATTCTGTTGGCGGTGATCTGATTGAATAAAAAGCAAAAAGAGGTCATCCAGGCACAGCTTGATGCAGAAAAGGCTGTTCTGAAGAAGCTGGAAACACAGTATCAAAGGGCCTTACATGACATCAACCAGAAAGTCAAGTTATTTGATTCTGACATCAAGGGCCTTGATACACTGCTGAACATGGAAGGTCTGGATGATGACCGCAAGGCAACACTGGAATCCATGAAGCAGGCAAAGATCTATCAGAAGCAATATCAACAGGCTTTGAAGAAACAAGTCGCAGGAATTCTGGACAAGCTTCACGGTGACACCTATGCCACAGTGGAACAATACCTGAAGGAATGCTACTATGACGGTTTCCTGGGGACAATGTATGACATCCAGGGCCAGGGCATTCCCATTGTGGTTCCCATTGACCAGGAATCTGTGACAAAGGCCGTGGTGTTGGATTCCAAGGTTGTCAAAGGCTATTATGATGCCTTGGGCGTTGATTTCGACAGATTGAAGAAAGTGATCCCCGCTGAAGTATCACGGGGAATCGCTTCTTCCTTGCCCTACATCGACATCGCCAGAAACATCAATAATGCCTCCAAGAGCGGCCTGTATAACGCATATCGAATTGCTAGGACAGAAGGACACCGCATTCAACAGTCTGCCACATACAATGCACAGAAGGCTGCAAAGGCCAAAGGTGCGGATGTGGTGAAGCAGTGGGATTCCACTTTGGATGGCAGAACCAGACCGACACACAGAAAACTTGATGGTCAACTTCGTGAAGTGGATGAACCGTTTGAAATGGACGGTAAAAAAGCCATGATGCCGGGTGATTTCGGCAGACCGGAAGAAGACATCAACTGTCGATGCGTTTCCTTGACCAGAGCAAGATGGGCATTGGATGACGATGAACTGGAAACCCTGAAGAAACGTGCTGAGTTCTTTGAATTGGATAAGACGAAAGACTTTGAAGATTTCAAAAAGAAGTATCTGAAGGCGGCAAAAAAAGAGTGAAGCACTGTGCAAAATCTGCATGGTGCTTTTTTCATGCCTTGAAGGGGGTGACGATATGGCGACAGGCAAGCGCACTTCCAAACGAAAGAAATCACATAAATACTGCTTCAGCAAGAAACTTCTGATTGCAGATTATGTGATTCTTCTACTGATGATCATTTCGTTCTTTGTGTTCACTATGAACGGGCATGACACATCGAACTGTGCTGTTGTGGTTGGTGCTTGGATCGCACAGATCGCTATTTCCAGTGGGTGCTATTACTGGAAAGCAAAGAGCGAAAACCTGATCAAAATGCCTATCGAACTACTGGAAGACCTTGACGATGAAATGAGGGCAAAAGCAGATCCCAATCAAATCATTGCATCCGTCTTGGGAATCGGTACACATCAATAAAGAAAGGAGAATAAAGCATGGAACAGATTATTGACATCATCATCAAGATCGTTGCAACCCTGCTGCTGGCTGGTGCTGGCTGGCTTGGGAAGTATGTGATCACCTATCTGAAAAACAACCTGGACGAAAAGAACATCGTCTTCCTGGACACCTTCATTGCTGAACTGGTGGCTGCTGCCGAACAGCTTTATGCAGAAGTAGACGAAGATGGCAGTATTCGCCGTGAATATGTCTGGAATATGCTGATTGAAGCAGGATATGAACTCACTGAAGCTGTCAAAGCAATGGTCGAAGCAAAGGTCTATGACATCAACATCACGAACAAGTCTGTGAAGGCGGGTGAAAAGAATGGCTAAAATTTGCCTTGATGCCGGTCATTACGGCAAATACAACCGTTCCCCTATCGTTCCGGAATACTACGAAAGCGAACGGATGTGGAAGCTGACAGAACTGCTTGCTGCTGCACTGAAGAAGCGTGGTGTGACTGTGGTGAAAACCAGAACGAATCAGGCATCTGACCTTGCCCTGGTGAGCCGTGGCAAAAAGGCACAGGGCTGTGATTTGTTCCTGTCTATGCACTCCAACGCATCCAGCACCGCAACGCCTGATTTCCCTGTTGCCATTGTCTTCAGGGATGACACGAAGACGAACCTGGATGAACGGTCTGAAGACATCGGACTGAAGCTGGCAAAGGTATGTGCTGATGTCATGGGAACTGCCCAGGATGGCCGAATCATGACCAGGGCGAATTCTGGTGATCGTGATGGCAACGGGTACAAGGACGATGAATACTACGGTGTACTGCACGGCGCAAAGCTGGTGAAGGTTCCGGGTGTCATCATGGAACACAGCTTCCACACGAACAAAAGAGCGGCACAGTGGCTGCTGTCTGATTCCAACCTGTCCAAACTGGCTGAAGCGGAAGCAGATATTCTGGCTGCATGGCTGAAAGGCACTGCACAGAAGCCCACAGCACCTACTGTGAAGCCAACGGCAAGCAATACCAACTATCGTGTCCGTGTGACCATCAAGGATCTGAACATCCGAACTGAGCCGAGAGTGAGCAATGGTAACAGCAAGGGCTACATCAAGCCCGGTGTATACACCATTGTTCAGGAAAGCAACGGCTGGGGCAAGCTGAAGTCCGGTGCAGGCTGGATCAAGCTGTCCTATACAACTAAACTTTGATGAAAGGACTACTGGAAACAGTGGTCTTTTTATATTTCGCCGGGGACGGCGTAAAACATCTATTTCTTACATGATGCGACCATGTAAAAAGCGTATAGAAATCACAGAAAGGAAGAACAAGTATGACTATCTCTGAAATTCTGAAGGCAAAGGGTGTTGCTGATGAAGTCATCACCGCTGTCCTGGAAGATATGAAGGCAAACAAGATTTTCACCGCAAGTGAAGAAAATCTGGATGTCCGATATGGCAAGCTGAAGACTGACCACGAAGGCAAGGTGAAGGAACTGGACGAAGCGAACAATCTAATCGCTGAACTTCGCAAGTCCAACAAATCCAACGAGGGAATTCAGACGAAGATCAGTGAATATGAAACCACTGTCCAGAATCTTCAGGCTGAACTGGAACAGACCAAGCTGGAATCTGCAATCAAGGTCGAACTGCTGTCTGCAAAGGCGGTTGATGTTGATTACTTGGCATTCAAGTTAAAAGAAAAAGGCGAACTGGCCCTGGATGAAGACGGCAAGATCAAGGGTTGGGATGACAAGCTGGCAGGTCTGAAAACTCAGTTCCCCAATCAGTTTGAAGCAGCAGCTAAAAAGAACATCCTGGAAAACAAGCTTCCTGATGCTGGTGAAGATCCTACCAACAGAGTTGTCACCAAAGAAGAATTCGACAAGATGGGCTATAACAGCAGAGTTGAGTTCAAGAGAACCAACCCCGAACAGTATAGCCAGATGATGAAAGGATGAATGAATTATGGCAGAAC
>JAEIGA010004409.1_pt1 | contig 21777 bp, 23 predicted proteins | sample 9270691 | NCBI WGS metagenome assembly JAEIGA01 (sample SAMN17057246, study PRJNA624740) | gut metagenome | biome: biome; isolation source: fecal sample | host: Bos grunniens | place: China: Xizang | collected 2019 | reverse complement strand
GATTCCGGTGACTTTCAGGAAGTAACCATTGAACAAGAAAGAAAAGAAAGAGGAAGATAAAAATATGAGATATGCAATTACAGTAAATGAAGTAAAAGGAAGTAACAACGGTTTGAAGGGATTTGCAGCCCTTACGTTTGGAGATTCGTTTAAGATTACGAATGTAGCGATTATGCAGAACCAAGATACAGGGGAACTCTTTGTGTCTATGCCAAGATACAAGACAAACGAAAAGGATGAGAATGAGAAGGATGTCTATCAGGACATTTGCAATCCAATTACCAAGGAGTTCCGAGAAGAATTATACGGAGATATTTTGAAGGCATTTGAGGAATGCAATGAAAAGAAAGATAAAGGTGCAGATAAAACACCTGCAGAAATGCCGGAATTCTCTGTTAAAGTAGTGCCATATACCCAAGAAGGCAGCAATGTGATTGGTTTCGCCAGGATCTATTTTGAGGATTGTTTTGTCGTAAGTAACGTTACAATTATTCAAGGAAAAGAGAGTGCATTTGTATCCATGCCATCCTACAAGACAAAAGATGTGGATGAAAATAACAAACCAATTTATCGTGATGTATGTTACCCGATTACAAAAGAGTTTCGCGAAAAACTCTATACGGACTTGATTACAGAGTGTGAAAAACAATTGGAGAAAGCAAAAGAAATCAATCCGGAAACGGGAAGACCATATAACAGAAGAGAGCAAATTCAAAGAGAGGCTCAAGAGCAAGAGAAGGCGGAACAGAATAAAGCTGCAAAGCAGACTAAAAAAGACAAGAAAGCCAGATAGGAGGTTTGCCCCACATTTTGGGGCAAAACAAAACAGAGAGTTTATTCACAATGAAAAACTCTCTGTTTGCTACATAAGTAAATTAGTATTATCTATTTTTAAGTTATATGTATGGCTATGTGTCAGTCTAATAATTCATCATATGTAGTCTCAAGGCAATCACGAATACCTTTTAACTGAGATATAGTAATATGTTGTATGCCACGCTCGATTTTAACCAGTGTTTCGCGTGTCATGTTCACGTTGCGAAGTTGAAGTAATCGCACTAGTTCAGTTTGACCGATACCTGTTGCCAATCGTATTCGTCGAATGTTGCTTCCAATGATGTTTTCGAATTGTTTAATTTTTTGTTCCATGTTTATATCCCTCTTAATGAACCGAAATTAGTTCACTTTTTACTTTATCATAACTGTTAAAAGTGATATAATGGGACTAGAACTAGTCCACTGTTTAAAATGATTGGAGTTTATGGAATTTATTTCAATTCGCCCTGTTCTGATTCGTGTCGTGTAATGGCACGTCTAATGATATATAGTACTTCGCTGTTGATGGAGCGACCATCATATTCAGCAAGGCTTTTTAGTTTTCTATGAGTTTCTGAATCAATTCTCAATCCTAAATGTTTGTCTTTATCCATAATAATTCCTCTCTAATAATAAAAAGTACAAAACAAGTTCCCGTATAGTACATTTTAAGTTCAAATAGTGTTACAATGTTATAAATGAACTTATTTTAAGTCCGTTAAATTTGAAAGGAGTTTTTGAAATGAATAATAAATATAAAAACATTCGTTATTATCGGATTCGAGCAAGTGTTGTTTGGTTTACGGTTTTTGCAATCGTAGCATTGTTAGTGTGTTGCTATTATAGGAAAGATATATACAACGCATGGTTACAACTTGGAGGAAGAGAACAGGTTTCTTATGTGGGCTTGGAATCCAAGTTAGATAATGTTGCTAAGTGTCGGCTCTGCGGAAATTCTGATGATAGTATGATGGACTATTATCACAAATTTAATACATTGGGAGTTATCTGTGTTAACGATTGGAATGTATTTGAATTAGCAACACGAATACATGATGAATATGGAGTTGAAATTGGAAATCATCTTGGCTCAAGAGAGTATATAGGCTCAACAGAAGAATATGAGTATAAGACAAGTAGTATTTTAAGTAGAGGTATGTCAGAAGTGACAATTACATTACTAGAAGAATATAAACTGGACCTAACCAGTATTCAAAAACGATTGTGTCAGAGATGCCTGGATAAGATATTAGAATCGTTAGAATATGACAAGTGGAAAAATGAAAAGAGAGAAGCACTTCCGATATGTTTGGTGGATTATGAGGAACTGCAACCGGGTGATTTGATTTTCTATAGCTACTGTCATAACGAAAGATATAGAAATATCAGTCGTGTTGCAACCTATGTGGGAAATAGGAAAATGGTAGAAGCATAGAATGAAAGCATAGGGGTTGTCTATAGAGATATATCGAATCTAGAGTGTGTTCTCACCATAGGGAGATCATAATATATATAGGCACTTGGTAAGCGCTATACGGTATCGCTTATGTTACATAAAAAAGTCTTTCCTTGCCAGTCTATAAAAACTTTCCGTATATAAAAGTACAAACTAAGTCTATACGTAGTACTTTTTTCGGTCAAAGGCTGCTACAATGTTTAAAATAAACTTATTTTAAGTCTGTGAAATCCAATCAAACATTATATTTCTTCTCGTAAAATAACAACCTACAAGAAGCATTACAGTGGTCATAATAGAAAACATAAATAATTCCTCTCAAAATAAATATACTAGGAATTGTTTGTCTGAGTGGTAGGAATCCGTTATCTCATTCATGGAATGCTTTGAATTTGAAAGTAAAGATGCTACAATAGTAATTTGCTTGTAAGATACTAATAAGGGGGATGTGGCAACTCTTTATAATTCGAAAAAAGTTAAAAATATCGCAAAAATGTATAGTAAACATTCATGTGCGCTCTGATATATAATAAAGTTATCATATATTGTCAGGAGGCGATTTGCGTGAAAATAAATAAGAGAAAGTTTAAGGAAGGTATTGCATATCATACCATGGTAATGCCTATAAGAACTATTTCGCTTATTTTTACATCCTTGAATTTATCCGATGTAAACTTTAGATAAATTAGAGCAAAAGAAACACCTTCATCTGCATCTGAAAAAAAGATGCACTTTTTAAAATTTCCCATCCAATTCCTGAGTTGTTAAACAAATCTCTGAATAATAATTCATCATCACTGGTTGTCTGTGCATTCACATAATTTGAAACATGTTCCTGCTCACAGGCTGCAATCACCTTCTCCATTACTGTTCGAAACTCTTGAATGTTAATTGGTTTTAGCAAATAATAAATGGCTTGCAGACTAATCGCCCTTCGCGCATATTCAAAATCGCTATAGGCACTGAAAACAATACTTTTTACCGCAGGGTTAATCCTTGCTGCGATTTCAATTAAATCTAATCCATTGATGAAAAGAATCTCGATATCTGTCATCAAAATATCAATATTTGTATTTTCCAAGATATGCTTTGCCTCTTCTCCATCTGATGCGGTATAAACCGTCAGCGGATATTTATAAAGACGTATCGTCTTTTTTATTCCAGCGACAACAATATCCTCGTCATCTACGACAAGTATGGAAAACATGATATCTCCCCCTTCCCTTTATTTTTTTCTATTATAAATCGTTTCCGTTGTTTTCAATTATTTTTTTATACCAATAAAACGAATCTTTAGGTGTGCGCTCAAGCGTATTATAATCTACATATATAATTCCAAAACGTTGAGCATATCCATGTCCCCATTCGAAATTGTCCATAAGAGACCAATACATGTAGCCAGTTATATCCACTCCATCTTTTATCGCACGCCCGATTTCAGATAAATATCCCTGCATAAAGTTAATTCTACCTGAATCATGTACTTTTCCGTCTGCTGTAATCACATCATGACACGCCATACCATTCTCGCTAATGATAATAGGCTTGCCGTATCGTTCATACAAGAACTTTGGTCCCCAATAAACACTCTTTGGCGTGACTGGCCAAGCCAAGGAATTAATTGGTGTTTCTACTGGGTTAGGCAACCGTTCATAACCAGTTTCTGTCGCTTTAGTTGGATAACCTTGATAAATGTTCTGACAATAAAAATCAATCGGTTCTGAAATGATTTTTAAATCTTCTTTATAAGTCTTAGGTAAATATTTTCCATACAGTTTAAATGCTTCCGTATGCTCTGGATAGCGGCCGAGCATAACCGGGTCGCTCCACCAAGATACACACCACGTCCACTCAACTGCACTCGCATCAAAGTAACTTTTCCTTGCCGCTTCGATATCTTCCGCCAAATCACTTACTGGGATAGATACAGCACAAGTCGGTGCATAACCAATTTGCCCATCCGGAATCATTTCGCGGAATAAACGCACTGTTAAACCATGTGCTAATAATACATTGTGAGCTTTCAGAATCAGGTCACGATTTGAACATCTAAGTCCCGGAGCATGAATCCCACTTCCGTAACCACATGCAATAAAACATTGAGGCTCATTAAATGTAATGAAATGTTTTACACGGTCTCCAAACTCACGGAATACTACTCTAGCATATTCTACAAACCATTTTGGACTATCTGGATTACTCCAGCTTCCTCGAATCTCCAACTCATATGGGTAATCCCAATGGAACAATGTGATGTATGGTGTGATATCGTTTGCGATCAAGCAATCAATCAAACGATTGTAAAATGCTATTCCTTTTTGATTAATTTCTCCAAAACCTTTCGGAATAATACGTGACCATGAAAGAGAAAAACGATAGGCTTTCACACCCAACTCTTTCATTAATTTCACATCGTCTTCAAATCGATGATAATGGTCGCACGCTACATCTCCTGTATGCCCATTAAAACAGTTCCCATCGGCTGTAAACGTGTCCCACACAGATAATCCACGACCATCTTTGTGTGCCGCTCCTTCGATTTGATACGCTGCTGTCGCAACTCCCCATGCAAAATTTTCCCTAAACATACAATATATCCTCCTATCCTTTGACGGCACCAGCTGCGACACCCGAAATAATTTGCTTCTGCATAATAAAATAGAAAATTGACAGTGGTAAAACTTCCAACACTAACATTGGAAACATACTAATCCAATCAATCGAGAACTGTCCAACATTCCGATGCACCTCCAAAAGCAATGTGGCATTTTCTCTACTCTGCAAAAACAACATCGGATTCAAATAATCATTCCACGTTCCAAGTGCTATGATAATAGCTGCTGTGGCCGCAACCGGTTTTAGTAATGGCAATACAATATAGAAAAACCTTTTAAACAATCCGCATCCATCGATTTGAGCTGCCTCTTCAATTTCAACAGGAATAGAGGTTGATATAAAACTTCGAAATAAAAACAATGGAAGCATTGCATTTCCGCTACAATTGATAACTACAATACCCAAGATATTATCAACAAGTCCAAAACTTCTCACTAAATTGTAGAGTGAAACCAAACTCACCTGCCCAGGTATCATCATTCCTGCTAAAATAAGTGTAAATACAAACCTATTAAATTTACTTTTATGACGCGAAATAGAATATGCAGCAAATGCTGCTAATAAAATAGAAGCTACTACCGTCAAAGCAGTGATAATAAGTGTATTCATAAGTGCTCGTGGATAAGTCATATTCTCCCAAGCTGTAATATATCCCGAAATATCAAAGGTTTTTGGCAAAGCAAATGGATGCAAAGTCACATCTTCCGCTGATTTAAATGTTGATACAATTAAATAGTAAACCGGAATAATAAAGATAGCGGCAGCAATCCACATTAGTATAACTAGTAAAATATTCTTTTTAGTCTTCATTAGTTAATTGCCTCCTCCCATTTATTTAATATTTTTGTTACCAATTGAGTGAGTGTGAGGATAATAAGTAAAAATACAACGCTAAGAGCTGCACCCAATCCATACTGACCGCCACCAATTGCCTGACTTATGATTGACTGGACAATAGTTGTTGTTGCATAGAATGGTCCTCCACCTGTTGTAGAAACAATGATGTCGTAAACTTTTAATCCACCAATAATTCCTGTCACAATCAACACGTTCATAGACGGATATAACATAGGCAAAGTAATATGGAAAAATTGCTGAATCTTACTCGCACCATCAATAGAAGACACTTCATATAAGGTTGGATCTATACTCTTTAGATTCGCAATGATAATAACCATAGAATATCCCGCCCATTGCCATACTTGCGTAAACAGCACAGAGTATAAAGCAATATCTGGGTCTCCAAAGAAATTAATTTTCTCTAAACCTAAACCTTCTAATATGTTATTAATTGGTCCATATGCAGATGTTGAGAACAAGAAACTCCAAAGATAACCAACGACCAAAGGGCTGAGAACCGCTGGAAAGAAGAAAATGGTACGCAAGAAATTATTTGTTTTAAATTTAGCTGTCAATGCTAATGCCAAAATCAGTGCAACAATTGTCTGTACTACTGTTATAATTGCTGCATATTTTAAAGTATGTACAATTGCATCAATCTGATTTGCAGACTCAAAAACCCCCAAATAATTTTTCAAACCTACAAATTCATAATCGAACAATTTTGAACTGGAATAGTCTGTAAAACTATAGAAAATTGTACTACAAAATGGGTAAATAACAAAAAGAGTAAACATTATAAACATACATTATAAAAAGTTTCAAGTCAATAGTAGGGGGTGAGATTTTTGAAAATCTCACCCTCGATGTGTACTTGACAGCATCTTGGAAATGAAAAATATAAAGAAATGTATCGTCGAAAGCAACTTGAGTTAGGATATCTTGTTGGGAGAGAGTTAAGATGAGAGAGTACGAAAAATTACAAAAAACCAGTGAAAACAGAATGAAACCACGAAGTTATTATATTCCAGCAGGTGTATCGGAATATAAACTTTTGAATGGTGAGTGGGATTTCGCATATTACAGTAGAGACATTGATGTGCCAGACAATAATCCATGTGGTATATATAAGAGAACATTTGATATTGATAAAAAGTGGGGCAAACTGTATTTCGTGTTTGAAGGAGTTGCTACATGTGCCTTTCTTTATATAAATGAACATTATGTGGGGTTTACGCAAGGAAGCCATTTGCAAGCAGAGTTTAATATTACTGAGTATGTAACCGAAGGAAAAAACACTGTTGTAGTCAAGGTTTTGAAATGGTGCTGCGGAAGTTATTTGGAAAGTCAAGATTGCTTCCGTTTTAACGGAATCTTTCGAGATGTCTACATTCTTCAAAGACCAGAAAATCATTTGGGGGATATAGAAATTATACCAAATGATAAAAATATACGTATTAAAACAGACAAAACTTTTAGAGTTAGTATTTATCAAGAAAACACATTGTTAGTTTGTAGAAATGCCAATGAAGAATTCTCCTACAAAGTGGAGAAACCGATATATTGGAATGCAGAGAACCCATTTTTGTATACCGTTGTATTAGAAAGAAATGGTGAAATTATTACGTTAACAACAGGTCTTCGCAAAATTGAAATATCGGACAAGTATGAACTTCTGATTAATGGGACGTCTGTCAAATTGTTCGGTGTAAATCATCACGATACACACAAGTATAATGGTTGGTGTCAAGCAGATGCAGAGTTGTATCAAGATTTAAAATTGATGAAAGAACTCAATATAAATTGTGTCAGAACATCGCACTATCCACCAACACCAAAGTTTATTCAAATATGTGATGAACTCGGACTTTATGTGATTTGTGAAACTGATATTGAGACACATGGAATTATTCGCCGTTATCCCAATGTAGAATATATTGTTCTTTTGATTCCTAATGGATCAGTATAAATATAAGAATATCTACCGTCCGTCTTTCGGTAATGCTCACCCTTTCTTAATACTCTTCCTTTTCCGTCTTTTCTACTAGGCATTTAAACTCCTTTCCAAAGAAAAGAGCCTACTCTACTGGTCTGGTTGTCTCTTTAGCTGAAGTTCAACCGCCATGCGTATTGTTTGGGAAACGGTAAGATTATGTTGGTCAGCATACCGTGACAAAAGTTCGTATTCTTCTTCTCTGAACTTTACCGTAACCACATGCTTAATCGGCTTATCTACTTTGGGTCTTCCGGTTCTTGTCATCGTACACCTCCTCCATATCTTACTCATATTATACTTTTGGTATTACCAAAAGTCAATACTTTTTTTCTATAAAGTAGGCTCTTTTTTCTCTTATTCAATTTTTCTTATCCTTATTTATAAAATTCATCGTCCACAATTCGTAATTCTCGCAATCGTTGTCCAACATCCTTTTGATTATATTCAATCTTTTCCATGTTCTGCCAACACCTCCTCTCTTGTTTTTTCGTTTATTTTCCTTTCTTGCTTCTTTAAATGTTATGTATTAATACCTACAGAAAGCAAAAACCACCCTAATAGTCTACTTACAGAATCTGTCGATGAACGGCATTCTGCAATGTCAACACATTAGAGTGGTTATTGCCTTATGTTATTATTCTCATTTAGTCATTTAATATATTTCTCCGTAAACTGAATCACTCCAATCAGTTTCTTACATCTGCTACATTTTATTTCCAAACACATATCTCCTGCCACATAATCAAACATACGATTATTACAGTGCTTGCATCTGATAGTAATCTTTTCTTTTGCACTATCCATCAAAATCCACTCCCTTCTTTACACGACCTATATATGTACTCTCAAAGGAAAGGGAAATCACCTTTTCAAGTATCTAAAACTGATTTTGAACTCCCAATATAAGCACAATGATAATCAACACTATTTTTAGATATTTCAACCAATGTATTGCTTTTTCTTCTGTTTCTCTTATCGTCAACTCAATACGCCACAAATTTGAAATATTTTGCAACAAGTCTATTGCAAAAATAAAAATCAATAATAAATTCAGCATACTGTTATTGATAATGTATAAGACCATGAAATAGAAAAGCATAAAAAGCGATGTCATTTGTTTTGTAAATTTGGAGTCCTCTTTTATTCTTGTTTGAATATGAATCCATAAGGATTCCAAATTGAATTTTATCATCTCTTCTAGCGGTTTATTTAATCGCTCAGAAACTTTCCTCATATTATCATCCGTAATTTCACCTCTGTATGCTCTATAAAGGGTTGGTTTTGACAAGCCCGCGACAACTGTATAGGCCTCTTTTATAGTATCTGGATTTTCCTTTGCCCATTCTTCAGAACATTTCTTTAAATGTACACCAAACATACACTTTTGCATTTTATTAAACTCTTGACTCATTGGGTTGTCCTCCTTTCTTTTGAACACAGTTTACACCTTGTAGGATTCTTTTAAAAGAGGTTATCCCCCTCTGAGACGTCTCAATCACAAGATTTTCTTTCCATAAACCACATATTATTATCTTCATAGAAGAGAAACACTTCCTTTCCCTTCACTACGCAGGTGTATCTTTCTCCCACACCACCTGCTTTTGTGCTGGCAGCTCGTCTTTTATCTTTCACCCGGTCAATCTGATACTCTCTACCATCTTCCCAAATGAAACTTTTAGGTAATAATACACCCTCATTTGAAAACACTGCCACAACGGTTACGTATACTTTATTTCTGTTCACGCTTCATCGCTCCCTTATGCAAAATATCCTCTTGGATGAATTGTGTGTTCCGCTTTCGCGTTTACTGCAGATAATTTTCTATCTTGATACATCAAGCCACGCTGCACACTATAGAATCCGAATCGCTTTCGAATCTCATCCACTGCTTCATCCATTCTCATTTGTTTTTCTCGTTTCTCCACACTGGAGAATAAGTCAATCTGCTCCCAATAATTATCAGTTACAAGGTCTGCGCCCCGGACTCCCAAACTGCGAACGGTTTTATTCCAGTTATAATTTTCTTTAAACAACTGAAATGCCTGCTCCGCTATCTCCTTTGTAATATTGGTCGCATTCTTTATCTTTCGTTGGCAAGTAAAAGAACATAAATCTTTGTCTCTTACGCTAATCTCTACTACTCTACATCGAAATCCATTTTCTCGAAGTCTTGCAGCTACGCTTTCGGCTAAGATATATAGAACAATCTTTACATCTTCATCTGATTCCAAGTCCCTTGGTGCTGTTATTCCGTTTCCCACTGATTTAATAGGTGCATCCTTAATCTTCTTTTTCCCAAATGTTTCTCTAACAAAATGGTCCCATGTGTACATATAATTAGATTGCGTTGTGCTTCTTAGTTCTGTCTTCGTAGATATATATCTGTCAAACAGAAAATTGACATCTGCTTTTCCTGCTACATACACATCCAAACCATCCATTTGGTCTCGGATTAATGTCTCTTCTTTTTCTCTCAATACAGCCAATGATTTTGCGTATTCTTTACATTCTTGTTAGGAACAGGATGCCGTATCGGAGAAGCAATCGGAATGCGGTGGGATGATGTTGATATGGAGAAAAGACTGATTGATGTAAATCACAGTTTGACATATTATCAACGTTCAGACGAATCTTACAGATGTGAGTTTCGAGTATCGAAGCCAAAGACCGAGGCGGGTGTAAGAGTAATTCCAATGATGAAACCTGTGTATGATGTATTAAAGGATGAATATGAGAGACAAAGCGAAGAGGGATTTTGTGTTGCCAATGTGGATGGCATGACAAACTTTATATTTACAAATCGTTTTGGTAATCCACATAATCCTGCGGCAGTCAATCGGGCAATCAAAAGAATTGTAGATGCTTACAATGCAGAAGAAGAGGTTAATGCAAAGAAGAAAAAGAGAGAACCGGTGTTGATTCCAAGATTCTCTTGTCACATCTTCCGGCATACATTCGCTTCAAGATTCTGCGAAAACGAAACTAATATTAAAGTAATTCAAGAAGTAATGGGGCATGCTGATGTATCGACTACCATGAACATTTATGCGGAAGTGAATCAGAGTGTTACCAGAACAGCAATCGAAAATTTAGCAAAAAATATGGATGTGTTTTAGAAGAGAGTCCTCTATATGATTAGTGCCTTTTCTACACGCCATGTAGACAATTTCATAGTTGACCAAAAAAAATTGATTTGACTATTTTTTGACCAAAAAAAGTAGAAATCTTGACTAAGAGTGTGTAAGAGTGTACAATATGAAAAGTCAAGAAATACAAGGGTTGGGACGTATTTGAATGAGTAGCGAAAGAACCCAAATAAATTCCCAACGATGAAGTCAGAATAAAGTTAAATCGTTGTGAAAGAATGTTTTATCCCAATTAAATAGAAAAGCATTACTTAGAGGATATTTTCTAAGGAAATTTAGAGAATATCCTCTTTTTGCGTTACCGAGAAAAAATCAAAAGGAGCAGAATTATGAGTATGGAAAAAATAAAAATGAAAGCAAATAGAGTAGAGATATGAAGTTTTTTAACTATGATAATCCTATTATGAGTTTTTTATCGAAGATGGCAGATTTATTCGTTTTGAATTTATTATCGATTTTATTTAGTATTCCGATAATCACAATGGGAGCAGCTATAACAGCAACGCATTATACGGCATTAAAATTACGCCGTGAAGAAGGACATGTGTTTAGTTGTTTTTGGAAATCATTCAGAGAAAATCTTAAACAATCCACCTGCATATGGATTGTGTTTTTGCTACATTCCTTTATTCTGTTTTGGGCTTATAGGCTTTCGCTTCAAATGGATGATTTTATGACAAAAATAATACAAGGTGTTATTGTGTCTGTTGGATTGGTAACAGCTTTGATTTATGCATGGATAATGCCGTTGCAGTCTAGATTTATCAATCCTATTTTAATAACTTTAAAAAACGCTTTTTATATGTCGTTTAAATATATTTTGCGTACAGTACTAATGATGATAATTAATCTACTGCCAATAGGACTGCTTGTATTTATTGTTTTTCAATGGAGATTTAAAGGATTTGGTATATGGTTACTGTTTGGAATATCCGTACCAATCTACTGGTGTGCATTGTTATATGACAAGGTGTTTGAGAAAATTGAAGAGCAAATTCTAGAAAATTCACAACATGAATTAGAGTAAAAGGAATGCCGATGTGTTCAGAAAACTGAATGCATCGGCATTATTTAATTAATAATTATGTTATTTTTAGTATCATGCTAGGCAAGGACAATTACATCCAATAATTCTCCTGCAGTTTCTTTCGATACTGGCTTGGCGTTTCCCCGGTCGCCTTTTTAAATACATGTGAAAAATATTGTTGGCTTTCAAAACCACATTTTTCTGCAATATCTGCCATATTGATCTGCGTATGGCACAGGATTTCTTTTGCAACGTTAATGCGCCTTTCTGTGAGATATTCTAGTGGCGTTATACGGCAGATGGTTTTGAATACTTTGTGAAAATGAGTGGCGCTTAGGGAAGCTGAGTTTGCGATATCAGACAACGTAATTGGAGAAGCATAGTGTGTATCTATATATCTCTTTGCATATTCAACAGCATTTAGATTGCCCTGTTTTTCAACATCTCGAAGGGCAGAATCCTCCTCTAACAGATTCAAAAGTTCAAATAATTTCTGATAAAAAAGCAATTTTTTCGATGTATTGTCTTGTAGAAGAATAAGTTCACCAATTAAGTCTTTGGTTTTTTGATGGTTAACAGATAAAAAGTATTTTGGTATTGCCTTTATTTTATCCGCAAGAAGTCCGTTTGCACTGAATTTCACATAAAGACTTCTAAAAGGGAGCTGCGTGTACACCTGCTGACCTGCAAGAACGATTCGCACATGGTCTTTACGTATTGGATATTCTATGTCATCTACAAAAGTGGAACGGGCATCGTCTAGATAATATTCGATTTCAAATCTTGCCAAAGTTCGAAGTGGTGAAATCGTCAGACCATCAAAATCAGTACAATTATTGGAGTCAAAATAACCACAATTCACATCGTTAGGTAATGTATTCATATTGTTACTCCTCATAATAAGATTTTGTAAAATAACCACAAGAATTTATATATAAAAAATGCCTCTCTAAATTTATAATATAATAAAACATTGAAAACGTAAAGAGGAGAATGCTATGGAAGTGACTTTTTTGGGTCAGGCGGGTCTATTGTTTAAAACTGAAAAACAAACGATAATGATTGATCCGTATCTGTCGGATAGCGTAAGGGAAATCAATCCGAAGAATTATCGAAGAGTTCCAGTAGATAAGAGATTTTTTGATGTAAGACCGGATGTGATGATTTTTACACACAACCATTTGGACCATTACGATCCGGAAACTGTCAAACAATTCATTCATTCAGAATCGGGTGTTACGGTGTTGGCGCCAACGTCTGTGTGGAATGAAGTAAGAAAAATCGGAGGTGACAATAACTACGTGTTATTCAATTGTCATACGGAATGGACACAAGATGATGTTTGCTTTCGTGCAGTGAAAGCAGAACACAGCGATGCTTCACCAATTGGAGTGCTAATTTGTGCGAGGGAAGATGAACATAAGAAAACGTATTATGTAACTGGAGATACGCTATACAACGAGGATATCTTTCTAGATATTCCGGAGAATGTTGACGTTGTATTCTTACCGGTGAATGGTATGGGCAACAACATGAATATGGTTGATGCCAAAAGGTTTTGCGAACGGATTCGTGCAAAGGTTGCAGTACCACTACATTGTGGCATGTTTGATACAATTGATATGAATGCTTTTGGTTATGAACCAAAGATAATTCCTCAGATATACCAAAAAATTCTGCTGTAGCAAGAGGTTGCAATAGGAGAAAGTTGCAATTTATATAACAAGAAAGAGAGTGAAATGAATATGAAAGTAACGGATGTAAAAACATTTGTTGTAGACTGTTTTCGCACCAATTGGGTATTTATAAAAGTCTATACGGATGAAGGAATCGATGGAGTAGGAGAAGCAACACTGGAGTACAAGGAAAAAGCATTATTAGGCGCAGTGGAACACATCAAAGAGTATCTGGTGGGACAGAATCCTCTGGATATTGAAAAACACTGGCATGCTATTTATCGTGACGCCTACTGGAGAGGTGGTCCAGTACTCATGTCAGCGCTTTCCGCAGTGGAGATGGCCTTGTGGGACATTTTAGGAAAGACCCTTAATGTTCCGGTGTATCAACTGCTTGGCGGCAAGGTAAATGAAAAGGTGCGCATCTATGTAAATGGATGGTTTGCAGGAGCAAAGGAGCCGGAGGAATTTGGTGCAAAAGCAAAAGAGGCGGTAAAACGTGGTGTGACCGCTATGAAATGGGATCCATTTGGCAAGAACTATCTGAACATCTCGAATGCAGAACTGGATAAGGCACTTCGCAATGTTGCAGCTGTGCGTGAGGCAGTGGGAAGTGAAGTAGACCTTTTGATTGAAGGGCATGGTAGATTTAATATTGCAACCGGAATCAAGATTGCGAAGGAATTGGAACAGTTTAAGCCAATGTTCTTTGAAGAACCAGTACCACCAGATAACTTGCAAGCACTGAAAATGGTGCGTGACAAATCACCGGTTGCCATTTCAGCAGGCGAAAGATTATATACACGTTGGGATTACAAGGAAATGTTTGACCTCATGGCGGCAGACTATATCCAGCCGGATATTTCACACGCTGGAGGTATTATGGAACTGAAGAAGATTGCAGCAGAAGCAGAGTGCAGATATATTCCATTTGCTCCGCATAATCCGTCAGGACCGGTGGCAAATGCGGCGACCTTACAATTGGCAGCGACCTGTCCGAACTTCGAGATTTTGGAAATCATGTATTCCGATGTGGATTGGCGCAAGGATGTAACGAATGAATCTTTAGAGTATAAGGATGGATACATGACTATTCCGAACAAACCGGGACTAGGCATTGAAATCAACGAAGAAGCTTGTCTAGAGCATCCGTATCAAGTGCATACACTGAGACATTATACAGGTGCACTTACGGACATCAGACCTGCGAAGACAGAATTTTACTTTTAGGAGAGGTGGTATACATGAAAAAAAGCGTTTTAGTTACAGGAGCCTGTATTAACACAGGTGTTGCAATCGTAGAGAAATTTGCCGAAGAAGGTTATAGTGTCGTATTCACCGGAAGAAATCAAGAGAGTGTTGAAAAGGCGGAACAGAAGTACCAACAAAGATTTCCAGAAATAAATATCAAAGGACATGTGCTTCGTTCTTTAACAGAGCATGGAGAAGTAGATGAGAAAGGTGTTATTGACTTGTTTGAGGAATTGGATGCGGAGGGTATCCAAATAGAAACATTGGTTTTGAATGCATCAGACCAGGGACTTGGTATCACCGTTTTTGAAAATCCGTTAGCAGATTTCATGCGTGTGATTCATACTAATGTTGTATGGAACTATTGCCTTAGCGAGCATGCAGCAAGACGAATGAAAGAAAATGGAGGTGGCAATATCGTATTTGTTAATTCCAATACGGCATACCGTGCAATTCCGAATCGTATCGCGTATTCGGCTTCTAAGGGAGGACAACTAGGGATGATGCGTGCTATGGCACTTGACCTTGGGAAATACAATATACGTGTTAACGCTGTTCTTCCAGGGATGATTCGAACAGACCGATGGGAAAAGAATCCGGAGTTTTATGCGAAAGTTCCGTCTAAATACACACCGATTGGAGATGTGGCAGATGGAGCAGATGTGGCAGATGCAGTGTATTATTTTGCGGCACATGCAAGAAATACCACAGGTGCAGAACTTGTAGTGGATGGCGGAAATACCATTCAGTTGTACCCAATTATACCGGAAGATTAAGGTGAATTTGTAGCAAAAAAGGAGTAGGAAGACATTATTATAAAGCAATTTATGAAAAAAATCAGTAAGGAGAGCAATTAAAATGAAAAAATTTGAAATTGAAAATCACGAGCCGAGTTTTTTGCCTGAAGGAAATTGGAAACTTGTATGGGCGGATGAATTTGACGGACCGGAATTGGACAGAACGAAGTGGGATTACAGACTTCATATGGTAGGAAAACGACATGAATGTTTTATTGAGGATGCAATCAGTTTTGACGGAAACAGTAATATAGTTTTTCATTTGGTTGAAAAGAACGGTCAATATTATTCATCAGCATTGCAAACGGGCGAAAATTACACGGATAAGCCAAACGGCGAAAGTAAATCTACGAAGCCAAAATTTAAGCATAGTTACGGATATTATGAGTGTAGATTTAAGTCACAGAAAGAAATTCCGTGGTGGTCTGCATTTTGGCTGCAGTCCCCAACTGTTGCTTCGGGTGAGGGAATAGATATTTCTGGGGCTGAAGTGGATATTATGGAAATGTTTGACCCAGATGTGCTTTATCCGCATATGATTCATTCCAATGGATACGGAAAAGACCATATAGGAACAATGGCTGAAAAATATGAAAATAATTTTGAAGATGTGTATGGAAAAATTCTTTTACAAAAAGATGTTTTTCACAGATTTGGTTGTTTATGGGAAAAAGATGGTTATACATTCTTTGTTGATGGCGTGCAAATTGGCGCAAAGGTAACAAGCGTCTGTACGGCTGTTGAAAATTTTGTTTTACTATCAACAGAATGCAAGGGATATAGGGAGGCACTTGTTGTTGAAGCAGGTATGATGAAAAATTTATTTCCATCAGGGCTAAAGGATTGCTTTGTGGTTGATTATGTAAGAGTATTTGATAGAGTGTAACAACATATCAAGACTCATTTCATTATTTGATCTGAACACATCAAGAAATTGGAGGAAAATCTGAGATGAATGGAAGAGTTTTAACATATCATCCGTTGGGCAATTGCAGACGTGGCTATCGTCAAACACAGTTTGAGTTCTCAACATTCAACATTGGAGATCACGGAGTAGAAATTGAGGAAAAATTAGTGTTTAGAGCCATCCGTAATTTGAAAAGATTGGGATTGACTAAAGTAGAAACAGGACATGCAAAATCTGAGACAGTAAAACATGTATTAAAAGCATGTGAAGCAGAAGGAATGGGTTTGATTCTTCAAGACTTGAGTCGATTTGGTGGATTTCAAACTAGAGAGCCAGCAGAATTAACAGAAGATGGGGTAAAAGCACTTGTAGAAGAAATGAAGGATTACAAGTGTATACAAGGCTTTTACATATGGGATGAACCATGGAAAGATAAAGATATTGCAGCGGCAGCTCAACAGGTAGAATGGTTTGATAAATATGCGTATGATAAGTTACTCTTGGTTGCGGCTAATCCAAGTTATAATCCGGATTACACATGGAAAAACCAGTTATATCCTCGCTTGATTGAGAGGGTTTGTGATGAGATACAACCATCTGTCTTATCGATGGATTTTTACCCGTTCAGCGGAGATGGAACACCATTCAATGATGAGGAGCAGCTGGATAATTCTAACTTGTGGAAAGACATTGCTGTATCAAAGAAAGAGAGTATAAAACGGGATTTACCATTTTGGTTTTATTTTCAAGTTGTTCGTATGTGGCAAGGCCCACAGCTTACGATTCCAATGATTCGTGTGCAAATGAATTATGCTTTGTTATATGGGGCAAAGGCATTACAGTGCTATGGTGTACATGGAACGGCATGTAGCCCATATAAACTAGAGGAAAAACGCCGTATTTTAGAAAATGACTTTTCGGAGGGATGTTTCTTTGAAGAATGTAGACAGCAGATTGCACAAGTGAAACAGTGGGGAAAGACTTTAATGGCTTTAAAATCAGAGCATGTATATCATAGTCCCGAACTGCTACAAGATGATTTGTATTTCAAAGAGCATTTTAGAGAAGATGTTACTGAGAGTTTATTGGATGTAAGGGAACTACCATTCCGTTGTAGTGTGGGTATATTGTCAGACGACTACGGAAATCAATACATTGGTATCTTGAATCGAGATTATGAACGTGCTCAAAGTTTTTCACTCCCATTAAAGAATAGCTACAGAGTATACGAAGTATCTTATGCAGATGGAAGACAATATAACATTAATGATTCTACTAAATGTTTGAATGTTACCCTGGCAGAGGGCGCAATGGTATTATACAGGCTTCAGGATTGCGAAGAAGAAGCATATGAGATTGAATATGTATGCTGTGAATCGTAGTTAAAAAATCAACATTCAAAGACGAGAAGGGAATATTATGAGCAAAGAGATAATTGAAAAACAAGTTGAAAAGGAATATCGTTCTATGCCTTTTTGGTCGTGGAATGATAAATTAGAACCTGAGAAACTGATAAAGCAAATACACTGGATGAATAAAAAAGGTATGGGCGGTTTCTTTATGCATGCAAGAACTGGGTTGCAGACGGAGTATCTATCAGAGGAATGGATGAAATGTATTGAAGTATGCGCCAAAGAGGCAAAAAAACTCGGTATGAAAGCTTGGATATATGATGAAAACGGATGGCCGAGTGGGTTTGTGGGCGGAAAACTTTTAGAAGAGGAGAAAAACAGGGACAAATATATTTTATCAAATATTGGTGAGTTTGATGCAGAAGCAACAGTCAATTACTTAATAAAGGATGAAGAATTAGTTCGTGTATCTAAAAAAGAAAAAGAAGAAACTTACCTAAATCTTTACATTCATACGGCTGTTTCCACGTCTGATATTTTGAATCCTGAAGTGGTAGAGCAGTTCTTGACATTAACTCATGAAAAATATCAGGAATATTTTGGCGCATCATTTGCTGAATATATTGAAGGGTTTTTCACAGATGAACCACAGTATCATCGCTGGAACACACCTTATACTGATGTAATAGCAAAATATTACAAAGATGAATATAAAGAAGATATTTTAGATGGATTAGGTCTGTTGTTTGTCGAAAAAAAAGGTTACCGTCAATTTCGTTATCGTTATTGGAAAACCATGCAAAAATTGATGCTTCAAAATTTTGCACAACGTGTCTATTCGTGGTGTGATGAACATGGTGTCAAGTTGACCGGGCATTATATAGAGGAAAGCACGATTGGTTATCAAATTATGTGTTGTGGCGGTGTAATGCCATTCTACGAGTATGAGCATATTCCGGGAATTGACAAACTTGGAAAACATACACCACGTATTTTGTTATCAAAACAAGTCGGAAGTGTGGCGGCACAACTCGATAAAAAACATGTACTTACAGAGAGTTACGCAATGTGTGGATGGGATGTAAGTTTATCAGAACTACGTCGCATTACTGGACTTCAGTATGTGCATGGCGTGAATATATTATGTCAACACTTGCTACCATATTCAGAAAGAGGGGTTCGCAAGTATGACTATCCGGCGCATTACTCAGATATTAATCCTTGGGTAGAGGAGGAGTTCCAGACATTTAATAAATATTTTTCAAACTTAGGCGCCGTTTTGGGTGAAGGAAAACAGCATGTGAATGTGGCAGTGCTTCATCCGCTTCGGAGTGGATATTTTAATTATAAGCGTGAATTGATGGATGAGGGCTTTGGGATTGGTGATTTGGACGAATCTCTCAAAGAAACGTGCGAACAATTGGCAGCTTCTGGAATAGAGTACCATTTCCTTGATGAAACCTTGTTAGAAAAATACGGTTTCGTAAAGGATGGACGTATTGGTTGTGGTCAGTGCGAATATGAATTTTTAATTCTCCCTTATATTTTAACTATGGATGAAAGTACGGAGAGGTTGCTTTTTGCTTATGTTGAACAAGGTGGAAAAGTACTCATCTTGGGAGATAAACCAAGTTATCGCGAATCACAGGAATATGAATACGAGTATTTGCAAAACAATGTAACGTTATCTGAAATTATGAATGCACAGGTGTATAGAGTGCAGAATTTAGCAACAGAGATTCAAAGTACATATCGTACATTCAATGACGAAAGTTACTTATATGTAATTAATGGTTCGGAAAAAGAAGAGCAAACACAAGTATATGATTTTGGTACAAATGTTAAATCATTTCGAAAAGTGGATTTGTTGACGGGAGAAGAGAAGAAAGTTCCTTTATCAGTAACTCTGAAACCGGGAGAGGATGCGCTTCTTTGTCCTAGCAGTGAGGAATTATCTTGCGTTGAGAAAAAGAATTTGTATGTGTTGCAATTCCAGAATGCGGCTATAGCAGTAGATGAGAATTATATGCCTGTAGATAATCTTCGTTATTCGACAAATGGAGAAACATTTTCAGAACCATGGCCTTGTCCAGCGTTATTTCAGAAATTACTACGTGAACGATATGAGGGAACCATTTTCTTCCGTTATGAGTTCGAGATGCAAAGTATTCCGGAGAAAATATACTTAAGAGCAGAAAAAAGCAATGATATTGCGGCATGGTTCAATGGGCATTTATTGCAGGAGACTGTTTTTGATAAAGAGGATTACGTGAAACGATACGACATTTCTGACTATGTCAAAAAGGGTGTAAACGTCTATGATGTACAGGTTGATTGGCATGAAAATGAGAATGTTTACTATGCTTTGTTCGGAGAAAACGTCACAGAATCGGTTAAAAATTGTGTTGTTTACGACACGGAAATTCAACCAATAGAAATCGTCGGTTCATTTGGTGTTTATCCGGTTAATGGATATGAGCAAGATGAGGATGAACATTATGTAAAAAGTGATGCCTTTTATATTGGAGACTTGCCAAATTGTGTATCGGAACCTAGTATGGAAGGATTTCCGTTTCTTTCAGGGCAAATGATCTTAAGACAAAACGTAACCTTTGAGGAAAAAGATGTTTTATTGGAGGTGACGGGAGACTATCAACTTGCAGAGGTGAAAGTGAATGGAAGAACAGCGGGGAAATTACTGTTTGACCGACAAATAGACATTTCAGATGTAGCGAAGGCGGGGGAAAACGATATAGAAATCCGTTTCTTGCTCAGCAATCGAAATCGCTTAGGTCCACATCATTATGCAAAGAATAAGAATGGTCCGGTTGTTCCTGGGTGTTTTGGTTTGGGATGTGATTGGAAAGAGGATAAATGCGAGCAATATCATTCTTGTTATTATGTCAAAAAAACACATTGAAATAGTGGCAATTTATTCCAAAAAGGTCGCATTTTGACATGTATTAAATCACAAAAAACAATGTTGGATGTTTTTAAGAAGTGATATAATTCTTTAAAAGAAAGGAGATAGCACCATATGAAAAAGAAATTGATTTATGGAATGGCATTACTACTTGCTGTAACAGTTTTAACTGGAAATCTAATACAACCATTGCAAGTATATGCTACAAAAGAGAGCGACGTTAAAGTCAGCAACACTGCATATGAGGTGCAGATAAATAGTGGAAAGACATTTATTTGCAATCAAACTGCACTTGATGCAAAAGTGGGAACAGAGATGTTTATAACCTATACGGTGAGCGATGTGGAACAAAACGGAACGATGCAACATGGTCTTGCCGGCACATCAAATTTAAAGGCTGCCTATCCATATGATGATGGTGGATTCATTCGCTATATAAATGGTAGCAAAGAGTATTTGCTAAAGGAAGGTTATACATATTTTGTTAAGTTTACTGTTACAGAAAAAGGTTTTGATTATACGATTGGATGTGCAAAAGATGACGAGTCGGAATATTTATACATTAAAAATGTAACAGGAAAGGGAACTGCAAAGATGAGTTATATGGGAATTTGGTTCGAAGGTGGTGTTACAAAGGCAACACTTACAGATGTTCATTGTTACGATAGAAATGGAAACGACTTAGGACTTATAGGACCGGGTTTCACACTGAAACCAAAATATTCGGCACCATTTCCGAAAGCTACACGGGTGAACCACATATATACTGTGACAGCAGAAAAAGCTACAAATTTGCAGATTTTTAATGGCATTAAAACGAATTCTGATAAAGTTTATTTCGAATATACAGTGGCATCATCTGAATCTAAAATATATCAGTCAGGAGTGGTATTGAACAATAGTGCGCCGACAACCGCTTACGGTCAAGGACAATATGTGTATGAGCTTCTTCCAATGAAAGAGCCTGGAAATGG
>JAEIGA010004408.1_pt1 | contig 21783 bp, 19 predicted proteins | sample 9270691 | NCBI WGS metagenome assembly JAEIGA01 (sample SAMN17057246, study PRJNA624740) | gut metagenome | biome: biome; isolation source: fecal sample | host: Bos grunniens | place: China: Xizang | collected 2019 | reverse complement strand
GTAAATGCTCTCGTCGCTACCTTCGCCACCTTCTCTTGCGCCCATAGAGCCAACCTCTGCTTCCACCGATGCGCCGTATCTTGCAGCCATATCAACTGCCATACAGGTGTTAGCGAAGTTTTCCTCTGTGGAGAGATTTGAACCGTCGTACATAATAGAGGTAAATCCGATATCAAGACCTCTCTTGAGATAACTGAGGTCTGTACCATGGTCAAGGTGAACGCATACGGGAACAGTAGCTTTATCTGCGAGGAGAAGCATGATTTCTCCTATCTCATCAAGCTTACAAAGTCCCATTTCCTCGTGAACCTGGGCGTGCATAATAATTACAGGCTGATTAAGGTCCTCAGCAGCCTTGATAACCGCTTTAAGACTTGCAAGGTTAGGTGTGTTGAATGAGCCAATGGCGCATTTTTTTGCATCTGCATACTTTAAAATTTGTTCCAGTGTTACAAGCATTATAAAATCTCCTCAAAAATCTTTTCGTTGTCTGTAAATGTGAAAGTAACGTTAGTTTTATAGGTTTCTCCGGGAGCTATGAATTTCAGCTCACCATTCTTCCTCAGCACGTCTCTTCCGTCAGGCGTACAGTTTCCAGGCTCAAGTCCGAGAACATACTCAACCTCACCCATCATTTTCCATTCGGTGAAGCGGTCAAGCGTGTCTTTATTATAACTCAATACAAGCCCTTTTTCAATATCCGGATTGAAAATTCCGCATTTTGCAACGCCATTTTTTTCTCTTATGTCGTGATAATAGCATCTTTCTTCAAAGTCAGCCTGAGGCTTTTCCATTTTAAGGCAGTTATCAGTATCCTCTGCAGCGTGCTCGTTCCTCGGAGTTACCTTTTCTGCGTCTATTACAACCTGTGAATTTTCGCTGAGAAGCGGATAACCCATATTGCAGTGATAAAGTATCATTATGGGACTTTCCTTTGAGCCGACGTTTTCGATGCAGTCAGAAAGTGTGATAACGTTTTCCTTTTTAGAAATCTTATACTGCCTTTTCAAAATGAGCTGATGTGAGAAAAGAGAAGCGTCACGCACGGTAGCTTTGACCGTTATAAAATTCTCGTCCTCCTCGTAAGCATAGCATTCCGCAGGAGTATTGGAAATGCTGCCGTGAAGCGGCAGCTCCTCACCTTCGTCGCAGCAAGGAGAGCCAACGGCAACAAGTCCGCAGGTAGTGAAGAACCCCGCAGTAAAGGATTTTAAGAATTCGCCGCCGCGGTTTACATAGTATGCGGGATGCACGTATCCCGAGGGAGCAAAGTAGCCCATATTTGCGCCACCGAAGGAAAGGGTGGAAATATCAGCGCATCTGTCTATCGAAATATCAAAATCGAGCCCTGCGCCGTTTCTTATTCTGAGCATTCTCATCCCCTCTGCGCGGCCGCCCGAAAGGCGGTATTCGAGAACGCCGGAAAGCTGATAAGGATGTCCTATATACTTATTCATAAAAGCCTCCTTATACCAGTGGCCTTACGGCATCGTAAAGCCTCTTGTAGCGGTTGTAAACATCGTTATACTTTTCTGTAAGCTCTGTGTTTGGGTAATATGTTTTTGTCTTTTTAACCATAAGAGCTGCCGCCTCTTCAACGCTCTTAAAGCAGCCGAGAGCAACACCCGTAAGCATAATAGTGCCTGCGGCGCCTACCTCGGGAGCGTCAAGGGCAGTGATAGGAAGGCCGAAAATGTTTGCCTTTATCTGGAGCCACACGGGGGAGGAAGCACCGCCGCCGGTTGCGAAAAGCTCATTCGGGCGTATATCCGCCTCTGAAAGTTTTTCAAGGTTAAGCTTCATTTCATAGCAAATTCCCTCAAGCACCGCCTTATACATATCGGCTCTCGTGCTCTCAAGTGTAACGCCGACAAATGCGCCCTTCGAGCCTGTGTCCATATAAGGGTTGCCCGAGCCTGCAAAATGAGGAAGCACGAGTATATCTCCGGGGGTCGCTTCTATAAGCTCTCCAAGCTCAACGTAGGAAAGCTCCTTTGCGAGCTTGTCACGGAACCACTTTACCAATGCTCCGCAAGTGAAATTCACCGCATAACAAGCATACTGCCCCTTCTTAATAAACGGAACTATAGCATAATTATTGTCAAAAATCGACTTATCCTCAGGAATTTTATCAAATACCGGGGTTATACATTCAACCGTTCCCATACCGTCAACAGCCTCTCCCGCATTGAGAACACCGGCACCTGTAGCTGCTGCAATCTGGTCGTGACAGCCGTTTACGATTAAGGTGCCTGAAATTCCAAGCTCCTCTTCAAGCTCCGCTTTTACAGGACCTGCAACTGTTCCGGAAGGAACAAGCTTTGCCATTTTTTCAATGTCAACTCCTGCAAAATCGAAAAGCTCACGGCTCCATTCGAGCTGTCTGATATCAAGCGCCATAGTTCTTGATGCAAGGGAATAGTCAATTTGAGCAACTCCCGAAAGCATATAAACTATGTAATCCTCGTAAAGAAGAATTTTTTCGGCCTTTTCGTAAATTTCGGGGTGGTTCCGCTTTATCCACATGATTTTTGGAAGGGAGTACATAGAATGAGGATTGATTCCGGCAATTTCCTTAACTCTCTCGGGGTCAAAGCTTGCCGCCTCCTCAGCGCCTCTGGGATCTGTATAAAGCATAGAGGGGTACAAGGGCTTATCCTCTTTGTCAAGCATAACAAAGGTTTCTCCGAAGGAAGTAACGCCTATCGCATCTATGTTGCCGACCTTTTTTGCGGCTTCCTTGATTATGGTTTTTACGCCCTCAAATATTACGTCGCCGAAAATCTCGTGCTCGCCGGCAGAGCGGCTTACCTCGTAACTGACGTATTCCTTGTGCAGGTATTCACCCGCATCGTTATAAACGGTAATTTTACAGCCGGTAGTACCAATATCTATTCCACCGATTTTCATAAGCAAATATCCTTTTTGTCAAGTTTTGTTTTATACGTCCATTACGTCGTAGCCAAGATAGGAGAATGCTTCCTTGAGCACCCTTGCCATATGTCCGACGCCTATTGTGGTATGATGGCGGAAGCCTGCCTTTGCCATATTTATGAGTTTTGGCTGAAGGTTATCTATTTCAGCAACGCCGCCGCAGCCGAAGAATTCTTCTTCAATTTTCTCACCTGTAAATCTTCCCTCGTCAACGTAGAAGGTAAGCTTGCCGTCCTCTGTCTTGCAGTTGGAGAAGGTCATGGGGAATGCAGCAATTCTGCCCTCGTTGCTACCCCATCCGCATCCGGGACAGCCCTTTGCGAACATCTTGTGGTCGGTAACGAATCCCTGACCTTCCATAAGGCTCTGAGCAGTGGAACCGCAGTGGAAGAGGATAACTTTGTTTTTGTCATCACCGTAATTGTTATTCCAGTCAAGACAAGCGGTGGGCTTTCCTGATGCAAGCTGCATAGAATACATATTTATAGCAGAGCAAAGGTCTATTTCACAGGAAGCAACGATTCCTCTGTCGTTAAGTTCGGAGAGGAGAACGCAGGGAGCTATGCCGAGAACGGTCTGCATTTCTTCCCAGCAGCGAAGAGCAATAGCGTCAAGCTGATAATCGGCAATAAAATCGTCAATAACAATGGAAACCTTAGCAAGTGTGTTCATTTTGTTGTCGGGAACACGGGAGAAGTCGGTATATCCTTCAAGATACTTACGGCGAGCCACAACCTTCTCGTCGTCATCGGAATATCTTTCAACCCTGTAGAACAGCTCGGAGAGGTCGTAGGAGTCAACGGTGATTCCGTATTTCTGGAGAGTGATCTCGTCGTATCTTACAGTCTTGAATTTAGTAGTTCTTGCGCCGATAACGCCAATGGTAAACTTCTTCATACCGTTAACAACACGGCAAATAGCTGCGAAGTCACGAAGGTTGCCTGCAAAATCCTCTGAGAGAGGGTGAACAACGTGAGGCTCAAGAACAGTGAAGGGAAGACCGTACTGATGGAACACGTCGCACACGGAGAACTTTCCACAATAAGAGTCGCGTCTGTGCTCGAAATCCATCTTTCCGATTTCGTCGGGATATGCCTGAATAAGAATCGGAACGCCGCAATTTTCGAGAGCGGCAATAGCTCCGTTTTCATCTCCGAAGTTAGGCAGAGAAAGAATAACGCCGTCGTACTGACCCTCGTGCTCCTTAAGCCATTTTGCGTAAATCTGACCCTCACGCTTGGTTTCAACTGCGCCGTAGCGGGTAAGATTTGCGTCGGGGATTATGTAATCGTAGCCGGCTTTTGTAACAGCCTCTATCATCTCTTCACGTGCGGAGCCGATAAGACTCTCAGGGAAGAAGCCTCTGTTTCCGAAATAAAGTGCGAAGGTTTGCTTTTTCATAGTAAATACCACCTTTTAAAATATTTTGTTTACTATCTTGATTATATTTAAAACTGTGCTATAATAATAGTAAGATATGTCCTAAAAATAGAAAAATCGTACAAAAAAGTGGGATAATTTTTATGGAACTAAAGGTTAACGCTGAAAAACTTAATGAAATTCTCAGTGCGTTTTATTCTCTTACGGGAATAAAAATAATAATTTTTGACGAAGGGCATAATATAGTTTGCTCTTACCCCGAGGCTGATTGCGCCTTTTGTAAAAAAATGAAGGAGAGTTTTATCGGCAATGCAAAATGTGCGGAAAACGACGTTAAGTTCTTTAATGAAAGTCTTCGCTCGGGTAGTGTTACGCTTTATACCTGTCACGCAGGGCTTGTTGAGGGCTGTGCGCCTCTTCGCCAAAACGGAAGGCTCCTCGGATATATAATGTTCGGGCAGATATCCGATTTGCCGACAAGGGAAACTCTTACCCAGAACGTAAGCGCCGTTTGCCGTGAGTACGGGCTTGACGAGAGGGAGTTTGTAAGAGTTGCAAAATCAATCAAGCTGAAAAGCTACGATAATATAATGGCAGCGGCAAAAATTTTTGATGCGTGTATCAGCTATATGCTTATGAATGAGATGCTTATCCCGAAGCAGGATAAGATTGTTATGGAATGTGAAAGATATATAGAGGAAAATCTCCCCACCGTTACCCCGGATAGCTTATGCCGCAGTCTTGGAATAAGCAGAACTGCGATGTACACCATTTTCTCTCAACGTATAGGGGAGGGCGTGTCAACTTTCATAAGAAAAAAACAGATGTCGGCAGCCAAAGAAATGCTGGAGAACTCGGAACTTTCGGTACGTGAAATAGCAGCCCTCGTCGGCTTTGATGATTACAATTATTTCAGCAAGGTTTTTAAGCGGCATAACGGTTGTAGCCCGAGAGATGTAAGGCGGTCGCATATTCTCCCCGAGGGCACGAGGGAAAATACATAAAAAATGCACCAAAGCCTTGAAAATAAAAAAGCTTTGTGCTATACTAATGTCATATTTATTCTTTGGAGATATATTATGGAAAGAGAACTTGTAAGAAACATTTACGCCTCTGCCGAAAAATTCGGAGGCTCAAAAGTAGTTATAGGCGGTTGGGTAAGAAACCTTCGTGATTCCAAGGCTTTCGGTTTCATTGACCTTAACGACGGCTCCTGCTTTAAGAGCATACAGGTAGTTTTCGAAAGAGATAAAATAGAGAATTATGACGAGATAGCTTCTCAGAACGTTGGAGCGGCGCTTGTTGTTGAGGGAACAGTAGTTCTCACGCCCGGTGCAAAGCAGCCCTTTGAGCTTAAAGCGGAGGCTATCAGAGTTGAGGGAACGTCGACTCCCGAATACCCCCTTCAGCCTAAACGTCATACGGTTGAGTTTCTTCGTGAGCAGGCTTATCTTCGTCCGAGAACAAATCTGTTCTCCGCAGTATTCCGTGTGAGAAGCGAGGTAGCTTACGCAATTCATTCCTTCTTCCACGAAAGAGGCTTCGTTTACGTTCACACTCCCATTATTACCGCATCCGATGCCGAGGGAGCAGGAGAGATGTTCAGAGTGACTACTCTTGATATGGAAAATCCCCCAAGGCTTGAGAGCGGTGAGATAGATTATTCAAAGGATTTCTTCGGCAAGAGCGCAAACCTTACGGTTTCTGGTCAGCTTGAGGGTGAAACCTATGCTATGGCGTTCGGAAATATATATACCTTTGGACCTACCTTCCGTGCGGAGAACTCAAATACCGCCCGCCACGCCGCTGAATTCTGGATGATAGAGCCTGAAATCGCCTTTGCAGACCTTAACGACGATATGCAGCTTGCCTGGGATATGATAAAATACATCATAAATCACGTAATGGAAAAATGCTCTCAGGAGCTTACCTTCTTCAATAGCTTTGTTGATAAAGGACTCATAGAAAGGCTCACAGCTCTCCGTGATTCCGATTACGCAAAGGTTACCTACACCGAGGCGGTTGATATTCTTATGAAATCGGGGGAGAGCTTCAAGTATCCCGTATATTGGGGCGTTGACCTTCAGACCGAGCATGAAAGATATCTCACTGAGCGTGTATACAATAAGCCCATATTCCTTATTGATTATCCTAAGGACATCAAGGCGTTCTATATGCGGCTTAATGACGACGGCAAAACCGTTGCCGCAATGGACCTTTTAGTTCCCGGTGTCGGCGAAATTATAGGCGGCTCACAGCGTGAGGAAAGGCTTGATATTCTTGCTTCGAGAATGGCAGAGCTCGGACTTAAGGAAGAGGATTACTGGTGGTATATGAATCTCCGTAAATACGGCGGAACGAAGCACGCAGGCTTCGGTCTTGGATTCGAGAGAATTATTATGTACCTGACAGGCGTGTCAAATATTCGTGACGTTCTTCCTTATCCCAGAACGGTTGGAAATGCAGAATATTGATAAAATCAAATAAAAAAAGCGGAAGCTCAATATACGTAGCTTCCGCTTTTTGCTATTTGTAAAAGCTTGGTAAAGTGTGCGGTAAAAATTAGTTTATTTCTTCGCCGAAAAGGGCGTCTAAATTCAACCTTACCTCTTCTTCAAGTGTGGAAAGCAGATGGGTAAAGTCTTCGTCGCTTAAAGTATCTGTACTTGGGTATTCCTCTCCTAAGCGGGACAGAGGCAGAAGAGGGGAGGGGAGGAAAAGCTTCTCGCACCTTTCGCTAATTTCCGTTATTAAGGCTCTGTTTTTGTGTGATTTTTCGGAAAGGTAACACACCGTGTGAGATATTAAAGAGAAAATACCGCCGTGTAGCCTCTCCGATATTGAAAAGTGGGCAGAGGATAGCAGAGCTATCAGCGCATCAGCATTCACTGCGGTAACACATTCTATGGACAGCGCATCCGAAAGCTCGGCTGCCGCTTTTCTGTCCTCTTCTTCGTTCAGCAGAACGGCCAACGGGAGAAGAGCCGTTTCGCAGGAAAGCCGACTTATAAATTCCGTGTCCATTGAAGAATTTTTCGAGGGTATTATCACAAAAAAGTCTTTTTTTGCCGTGGAAGCGCATCTCTTGTAAAGGAAACACAGGTCAGGCATAAGCCTTACCTCGCAGGTCGAATGAAGCTCGGCGTTTCTTCTGTCCTCGCTTGTCCTTGCGCCTATAAAATCAAAGGCGGCAAGTATGCGGTCAAGCTCACACATGCCCCGCTTTCCAACCATCTCCCCGAAGCCTGATGATAGAGCTATAATTCTTTTGTTCATAGCGTCTGCGGCAGATATTACCGCAGAGTAGTAGAAAAGTGAGCGCTTGCTGGTAACGTTCTGGATAAGATTTCCCCCGCAAAGCGCAAGGATATCAGAGGAGGAAAGGGCTCGCTTAATATCGGTCATGGAAAAACGGTCATAACGCTCAACGCCGCTTACCTCGCTTTCCCCGCCCCTTCGCATAAGAATGTTTATCACCTTTACGCCTCTTGAACGAAGGTGCGAGATGGCGATTTTTAAAGTAGCCTCGTCGCCAAAGTTTTTATATCCGAAATACCCCAAAAGGCATACACGAGGAGGGTTTTTTGCGCTTATATATGCAACACTCGCATCTTCCAGCGTACCCTCTGCTCGCCAGCCTTCAAGAACTAACCTCTTGCAAAGAGATGCGGTTCTTTTCTTTAAATCCGAATTATCAAAAAGACGGCGTAATTCGCACAAAAGCTTTTCTTCGCATGGCTTGTCGAACCCTCTGGCGCAAAGATTCCCCGCTTCAAGCTCTGTGATTTTTTCCTCTGATACAATTCCGCCAAAGCCCTCATCGCCGGAAATTATAGTAGGCAGTCCTATTGCCATAGCTTCAAGAGCCGCTCGGCTCACACCTATGAAAACATCTCCCTTCAATAGGTATGGCAAAACATCTCCTGTTCCCCCCGTGAGTAGCACCCCGGCAAATCCAAGCGCAATATTGGCGTTTTTCGCCAATGCTTGTATCTCTTCTGCTTGGTCACCGTCACCAACTATCAGAATCTTATATTCAGGATATTCCGAAAGAAGGGTTGGTGCAATTTTGCAAAGCAGCTTTGCTGTAAGACTTCTGCCCTCGTCAAGCCTCGATACGTGAACTATATATCCCTCGGAGCTTGGGGTGCCGTTAAATTCCAGGGTGTTTATTCCGTTTTTTGTAAGAATTATATTTTGAGGCTCAATACCGTAGCTTTCAATAAGGTACTCACGTATGTCAGAGCTTACCGCAAGAGTTTTGTCCCCCCATTTAGTGTGACGTGTAATCGGTGATAGGCTGAACGGAAGGTGAGCCGTCGAAATGAGAGGAGGAAATTTGCCTTTTCCCCTTAATTTACACAAAAGTGTTGACGTAAATCGGCTGTGGCTGTGCGCTACGTCACAGAGGCGCAGTTCTTTTTTTAATATCCTTGCCGCCTTCAGTATAGCTGAGGGCGTCCTTTTATCAAGAGGAGCCTTTATGCACCTGCAGCCCTTTTTTGAGAGCTTGTCGGAGAAAACGCCTCCCGCAGAAACCAGCGTCACGCTGTGTCCTGCTTCTATGAGCTGCTCTGTGAGCATTTTTATATGAGTTTCAGCGCCGCCTATTCCCATTTTATCCGTGACCATAAGTATTTTCATAATCCGCCTCCGTATTTTGTTATGTAAGGAGAAATAAAAATACATAAATGAGCTTGCAGCCTTTAAGAACTTAGCGGTGATAAACCGAAAAATAGAAGAAGGGGCTGTCGCATTTAGGCATAACCGAATAAAAAACGAGAGGCTTTGTGAAAAAAACACAATGCCCCTTTTGATTTATGTATAGGAACTGAAAAAACAAGGTTGAAACCTTTCGGTTTTCCTCTTTTTTATCATTTTTTATTCTATTGCCGTTTCCTTCCTCTCGGTGTATGTATATACACCTTCGGGTCGGAGAACGACAATTTCTGCTCTAAATCCGTTTGCCCCCCGATTCTGTTCTCATTAAGAATTTGCCTACTATAGGTTTTTACTGTATTTTCTACGGTTTTACTTTGATTTTGCTAAATTCTTAATGAGACAGCCTCTTCCTTCGGTTGCTTGGGGAAATTCAGTATATTCTTACGTAAAATTAAACGATAAGCGTATCGTCACTTTCGTATTCCGCATCGTGCTCGGCGGCAACAAGCTGAACGTGGTAAGCGTCGATAACCGCTCTCTCAAGCTCTGCTCTGAAATCCGAATTAATGGGATGAACTATGTCCCTGTAAGTACCGTCGGGATTCTTCCTTGAGGGCATAACTATGAAATAGCGCTCTCTTGCGTAAATCACCTTAATGTCGTGAACTGCGAGGCAGTCGTCAAGGGTTACCGAAACAACAGCCTTCATAGGGCCTTCGTCAAAGAATTTTCTGATTTTGATGTCTGAAATATGCATACCGGTGGTTCCTTTCAAAATGTAACATTTTATCTTTTATGTGTATATTATACATTATGAATATGAAAAATATTCAGCTAAAAAAAGTTATTTTATTAAGAAATTGTATCAATTTTTTAGGTAAAAAATGGATAAACCGTTAACGGAAAGGAGAATGGTGTAAATGCTTGTCGAGCATTCGGGATTAGCTGTCGAAAAAATAAGAAAAATCTTGTCCGATAAAGGTACGGTTTACTTTCTTGGGATCGGCGGAGTATCAATGTCCGCTTTGGCAGAGCTGCTTATATACAGAGGGTACAGAGTCTGCGGGAGCGATGCGGTGAGGGGCGATGGGGTTTTGCGTATAGAATGCCTCGGTGGGGAGGTTTTTGTGCCCCACAAATGTGGCAACGTGAGAAAAATCTTACCCTCGCTTCTCGTATATTCGTTGTCGATAGACTGTGAAAATGCGGAGTACCTGGAGGCGAAGGAGCTTGGGATTCCGGTGATATCAAGAGCCGAGCTTTTAGGTGCGCTGATGCAGGACTACGAGGTAAAAATAACCGTTATGGGCAGCCACGGAAAAAGTACAGTCACCGCAATGTTAGCAAAAATCTTTTCAGATGCGGGATATTCACCAACCGTAATATCCGGCGCCGATATAGGACACGGCTCAACCCTGCTATACGGTAAGACGGGAATTTTTATAACGGAGGCGTGCGAATATAAGAGGTCGTTTTTGAGGCTTTTCCCCGACCTATGTCTTTTGCTCAACGCAGAGCTTGACCATACCGATTGCTATGGCAGTGATGAGGAGATAATAGGGGCGTTTCTTGATGCGGCAGAGCGGTCGAGGGCGGTAATAATAAACGGTGACGATAAAAATACCCGACACATAGCGGAGAAAGCAAAAAGGAAAGTAGCCATATTCGGAAAAGGTGACGCCGATTTCCTATATGAAATAAAGGCGGGGAGTGATAACGAGGGAGTCGTTCGGTTTAAGGAGGGGGAGGACTTTAAGGAAATATATCTTAGCCTCTCTGTTTTCGGCGAGCATAATTTCGCAAATGCCATAGCAGCCTTTGCCGCCGCATCTCGGGCGGGCGTACCTTCGGAGAGCATAGCTAAATCTCTTGCCGAATTTAAAGGAATACCGAGAAGGCTGGAGTTGATTAAAAGCTCAGGCCGGGGGGACGTATATTACGATTACGCCCATCACCCGACAGAAATCAGAAAAGCAATAGAAGCTCTGCGTAATAGGGGGTATAAGAATATAGGAGTAGTTTTTTGCCCCCATACCTATTCAAGAACGAAATCATTTTTCGGTGAGTTTGCCGAAAGTCTTTCTAAGGCGGATTTTGCGCTTATAACCGATATATACGGAGCCAGGGAAGAGCCTATCCCCGGAATTGATGCCGAAAGCCTTGCGCATGCAGTCGGTGAGGCTCGGGGAAAGGGTGAATATATAAGGTGTGATGGAGCCTTTGAAGCTATTTTCAGCCGTGAATGGGATTGCCTTGTGTTGATGGGCGCCGGCAACCTTGACTGTATAAAAAATGTAATCGCCAAAGAAAAATAAAAAAATATATTGACAAGGGAGAAAAAATGTGTTAAAGTAAACCGAAAATACGAAACGGAGGTTAAAAAACGTGGATTCGGACAGTCGAAGTATTATACTCGCAAAATTACAAAAAATAAATAAGTCCTGTGCGAAAAATTGCGGATTTTCCTCCTTTTTCGGCAAAGTTCTCCTGCGCCATTAAGAGAAAAATCTTTCTTTTCGCATACCTTTGGGTATGCTTTTTTTCGTTATAGGACGGAAGGAGAAGAAAATGAAGGAAATCTTAAATGAAAGCGGCGAGCTTATAGAGCTTGTGATGCCCTCGGCAGAGGAAATAGAAACTCTCATAAGAGAGAAAAAATATTCCGAGCTTAAGGGGAAAATTGCCGCCCTTGAGGCGGTAGATATAGCCTCCGTTTTTGGAGAAATAGACGAGAGCTATATAAACATATTTTACCGCATTTTGCCGAAGGAGTATGCGGCTGAGGTCTTTGTAGAAACCGACGCAGAGCTTCAGCAGAAAATAATACAGAGCTTCACGGACAGAGAGCTTTCCGAGGTTCTTCAGGATATGTATCTTGACGATACCGTTGATGTGATAGAGGAAATGCCTGCAAACGTGGTTAAAAGAATACTTAAAAATTCTTCCGCAAAGGACAGAACTCTTATAAATCAGCTCCTGCGGTATCCAAAGGACTCCGCAGGAACGGTAATGACGGTGGAATACGTTCGCCTGACCAAGAACATGACCGTCGGAGAGGCGCTCTCGCACATAAGAGAGGTCGCAATAGATAAGGAAACCATCTATACCTGCTACGTCACCGACAAAAACAGGCACCTTTTAGGTATCGTTACCGCAAGAAGCCTTATGATAGCTCTCCCCGAGGAGAAAATTTCGAATCTTATGGATGAAAACGTAATATTCGGAACTACTACCGAGGACAAGGAATCAGTAGCGCAAAAAATAGAAAAATACGGCTTCCTCGCCCTTCCCATAGTAGATAACGAGGGAAGGCTCGTAGGTATAGTAACGGTAGATGACGCTATTGATGTCTTGAAGGAGGAAACAGACGAGGATATTTCGAAAATGGCGGCGATAACGCCCACCGAAACTCCTTACCTGAAAACCTCGGCGCTCAATCTTTTCAAGGCGCGTATTCCATGGCTGTTGCTCCTTATGATTTCGGCAACAATATCGGGGACGATTTTAGGATTTTTCGAATCCGCATTGATACCGGTTCTCGTGCTTTTCGTTCCTATGCTTATGGATACGGGCGGAAATTCGGGAAGCCAGGCGTCTGTAACCGCAATAAGAGCGCTTTCGGTAGGTGAAATAACCGTTCGTGACGTTTTTCTTGTGCTTTGGAAGGAAGTGCGCGTAGGCTTCCTTTGCGGCGTGTCCCTCGGGGCTGTGGCGCTTGGAAAGGTGATGCTGATAGACAGACTTCTCCTCGGCAACGAAGCCGTTACAATAGCGGTTGGCGCATCGGTTGCCCTTACGGTTTTTGCCACTATATTTACCGCAAAAATAATTGGTGCATCTCTCCCGCTTTTGGCTAAAAGGTTAGGGCTTGACCCTGCCGTTATGGCGTCCCCCTTTATAACCACCTTGGTTGATGCAGTCAGCCTCATTATTTATTTCTTTATCTCGGCAGGACTCTTCGGTCTTACTATTTAACAAGAAAATATCAGAATTAAAACTTTACGAAAATCAAAAGCCATATAAAATAAAAGACCTCCTCTTGACAAAAAAGCGTCGGAAATGCTACAATTAAAGTACTGTACCGATAAACGTACAGTATCCGACACCTTCCCGAAGAAACGGAAAGCCAAGAGGAGGTCTTTTTATGCCCAAGGGTGAAAATCAGAAATTAAAGCTGGTAAGACTTATTGAAATTTTTATGCGTCGCACAGACGACGAGTGCGGAATAACCGTGAACGAAATTATAGAGGAGCTTGCAAGATACGGCATACCTGCGGAAAGGAAAAGCATTTACAGTGATTTTGCCGCATTGGAGGAGCTTGGCTTTCCCGTAATCCGCTTGAGCGGAAAGCCGCCCGCCTATACCGTCGGCGAGAGAATATTCGAGCTTCCCGAGCTGAAAATGCTCGTTGATGCAATACAGGCGTCTAAATTTATAACCGCCGAGCGAAGCCGAGTCCTTATTGAAAAGCTTAAGCTTTTTGCAGGCAGCCGTGGCGCAAAGGAGCTATCCCGACAGGTTATAGTTGAGGGAAGAGCAAAAACCGAAAATTCAGCCGCCGTCTATACGGTAGACACCATACATAAAGCAATAAATGAAAGCCGCAGAATAAGCTTTTCGTATTTTGACTATAATTCCTCGGGGAAAAGGGTTTTCCGTCACGACGGGAAAATATATAACGTGAGCCCGAAGTGCCTTGTGTGGAACGACGAGAATTATTATCTCGTTGGATATGACGAGGACTTTGGCGGAATCAAGAATTTTCGAGTTGATAAAATGTATAAGACGGTGATTTCCAACACCGAGCCTTCCGCTCTGTCAATGGCATATAAGCTTAACGCCGCCGATTACAGCCGAAAAATATTTGGAATGTACGGAGGCAGGGAGGAGCTTGTAACCCTTGAAGCCAAGGAAAGACTTGCGGGGGTTATAATAGACCGCTTCGGTATGGACGTGACTATGCTGAAAACCGACTTCGGCTTCAGAGCCGCAATCAAGGTTATGGTAAGCCCTACCTTCTTTTCATGGATTATGAGCTTCGGGGCGGATATGAAAATAATCGAGCCCGCATACGTAAGGGAAGAGCTTAAGGGGATGCTTCGGGAAATAGCAGAAAATTACGGAATTTGAGAGGGAAGAATGAAAAATTACGAATATATAGCCTTCGACCTTGACGGAACTCTGACGAACCCTGCTCTGGGACTTGTAAACGGTTTTGTATACGCCTTCCGAAAGCTGGGAGTGGATTACGGTGACGAAAAGCTGCTCTGTCGTTTTATAGGACCGCCGCTTATTGAAAGCTGGGAGAGGGAGTATTCAATGACGAAGGAGGAGGCGGCGCAGGCGGTAGCCACCTTCAGAGAATATTTCAGCGTATACGGTTGGCGTGAAAACGAGCTTTATCCCGGCATAAAGGAGCTGCTTTCAGAGCTGAAGGCAAAGGGCAAGAAGCTCCTTGTCGCAACCTCAAAGCCCGAGGTTTTCGTCCACAAAATTCTGCGCCTGTTCGGCATACACGAGTTTTTTGATTTTATAGGCGCTGCCACCCTTGACCATAGCCGTGACAGTAAAAGTCAGGTTCTATCCTACGTTATGGAAGCGGCAGGGATAAAGGAAGAAGAGAAGGGAAGGTGCATTCTCGTAGGCGACACGAAATACGACGTCGAGGGCGCTCGCCTTTGCGGGATAGATTCCCTTGGAGTCACCTATGGCTTTGGCACAGCCGAGGAGCTGACAGCTGAAGGCGCAACCTATATAGCCGAAAGCGTGGCAGAGGCAGGAAAAATATTGCTCTCGTCAGACTGACAAGATGCTTGTCAGGGGGATAGGAAAATCACAGAAATGGGATATCTGTCAGGGGAATAGGAAAACCACAGAAACGGGATACCTGTCAAAGGAATAGGAACCCACAGAAAAACAAAAAAGGTAAAAGGCGCGGGAATTTCCCGCGCCTTTTACCTTGGCACATAAAAGAACCTCTAATTTAGCGTAAATAAAATTATTTAGCTGCTTCGTTCTTTGCAATAACCTCTTCGCCCTTGTAGTAGCCACAAGCCTTGCAAACTCTGTAAGCAAGATTGTATTCGCCACACTGGGGGCACTTTACAAGGTTAGTGGGAGCCTCAAGCTTCCAAACGCTTGAACGTCTTTTCATTTTTCTCGAATGAGAAACCTTTCTCTTAGGAACTGCCATCGTTGTATACCTCCTGATGCGAGTATGCCGTCACGGCATTCTCTTTATGTTAATTATTTATTTTCTTCTGCTTTCATTTGCTCAAGAATCTTTTTCAAGGGAGCGAGTCTTGGGTCCGGCTCGTGAGCAGGACAGCCGCAGTCCCCCTCGTTCAAATTCTTTCCGCATTTCTGACAAAGCCCAAGGCAATCCTCACTGCAGAGGAATCTTGAGGGAAATTCCATTTCCAGCTGACCGAGCAGCTCATCGTCAATCTCAAGGAACCCGTCTTCGATTAAAGCATAATCGTCTATGGAATCCTCGTCAAGCTCATCCAGCATATTCCTGGTGGCTACGGTTTTCTCAAGATTAAGAGTGAAACTGCCGCTTACGGGAGATAGGCACCTTGCGCAAAAGGAGGAATATTCCGTATTGCAGGAAAGATGCAATCTCATATAACCGGCGGTGTTGGTGATATCACCCGTAACCTTCAGGGGAGAAGGAAAACTTACGCCATAAAGAAAACTGGTGGGGTCTTGCGATAGGGTATCAAGGGATAATTCATAATCAAAGCATAAGAGCTTATCCCCGGCTAAAAGCGGTCTTAAATCGAGCTTCAAACCAATACCTCCGCGCATATTTTTGGACTCGGGCGTGACCCCGATTCCTGATTTTGGGCATAGTTTAGGCTATAACACGCAAAATCATACACCCTATTATAACTACTTGCGCAGACTTTGTCAAGGGCTTTTTGAAATTTTTCCCTCTGTTTTTTTGAATTTCTGATTAAGCTATCGGCAGGTTGCGAGTAGCTCATAAATAGCCGACTCACCATCCGCTCCCCCTTGACAAAAGAGCGCTATGCGCTTATAATATAAATCACCGAAAAACTTGAATTTTAAAGATAAGGACCGTGGAGAATTATGAAGCTGATAATAGCGTCGGGAAATAAGCATAAAATATACGAGATAAAGAAAATACTTGGCGAAAAATTCGACGAGATAGTGTCTATGAAGGAGGAGGGCATATTCCACGAAACCGTTGAGGACGGAGAAACCTTCCTTGAAAACGCAGAGAAAAAGGCAAGGGAAATAGCTGAAATTTCAGGCTGCGCTACCCTGGCTGACGATAGCGGAATTTGCGCTCACGCCCTTGGCGGCGCACCGGGAATATACAGCGCCAGATTTTCGGGCGACCACGGAGATGACGAGAAAAATAACGACCTTCTACTTGAGAAGCTTAAGGACAAGTCGGACAGAACCGCCCACTATACCTGCGCTATGGTTATATGCTTCCCAAATGGTGAGCTTGTATCCTGCGAGGGCTATATGTACGGCGAGATAACCACCGAGCGCCACGGAAGCGGCGGCTTTGGATACGACCCCATTTTCCGCCCCGAGGGAGAGGTGAGGACGGTCGGTGAGATGACCGACGAGGAGAAAAACAAAATCAGCCACAGAGCGAAAGCCCTCTGGGGACTCCTTGAGAAGCTTCAAAAGAGAGAATCGCATTAAGTCCTCGCTCCATACTGCGCCGAATAATCAATATTACATTTGCAAAATCGCATATAATAAGTAAATAAAAAATATTTTTCAAAAACTATTTACTTTTTTAAAACTTTGTGATATAATGCCAAAGGACCTATGACTTCGTTTTGCGTATGGCCTCACTCCGTTATGGGATAATCCTGTAACGTGGTTTGCGCTTTTCACCCGCGCACAACGCAGCATCAGGCAAAAATATAAGAAAGGTGAAGAAAAATGATAAGCAAGGAAACAAAGACTGCAATCATTGAGGAATTCAAAATCAACGAGAATGACACAGGTTCGCCTGAGGTTCAGATTGCTATCCTTACAGACAGAATCAATGCTCTCACTGAGCATATGAAGAAGAATCCTAAGGATTTCCATTCTCAGAGAGGTCTTTCCAAGATGGTTGGACACAGAAAGCAGCTTCTTAACTACCTCGCAAAGAAGGATATCGAAAGATACAGAGCAGTTATCAAGAAGCTTGGCTTGAGAAAGTAATTTCTCGCACAGGGTCATAAGCCCGAAGGCGATAAACGGGGACGGAGGCTTTATTGTATTCGTTCCCGTTTGTTGCGAAAACAAAGAAAACAAAAAGGGCGGAGGAAGTAGCAGTTAAATATGTGTCGGAAGCTTTTTTCGGCGAATATTTAAGTGCTATGTTCTCCCCCGAGAAAAAAGAAAATGGAGGAAAACAAAATGGTAGAAAATTTCAAAACCTTTGATAGCTACAAGGTGTACAAGTATGAATTAGCAGGCAGACCCCTCGTAGTTGAAACAGGCAAAATTGCAGGCCTTGCAAACGGCTCTGCTCTCGTTCATTACGGCGAAACAACCGTTCTTTGCTGCGCTACAGCATCCGCAGCTCCCAGAGAGGGAATAGATTTCCTTCCCTTGTCGGTAGACTATGACGAAAAAATGTATGCGGTAGGCAAAATCCCCGGTGGCTTCCTTAAAAGAGAAGGAAAGCCCAGTGAAAAGGCAGTTCTTGCAGGCAGAGTTATTGACCGTCCCGTACGTCCCCTTTTCCCCAAGGACCTTCGTAACGATATCTCTCTTCTCCTTACCGTTATGTCAGTAGACCCCGATTGCTCCCCCGAAATAACGGCTATGATAGGTGCGTCTGTTGCCCTTTCTATTTCCGACATTCCTTGGAATGGTCCTATCGGCGGCGTATTTATGGGACTTGTTGACGGTAAGATTGTAGTTAACCCCACAGCTGAAGAGAGAAAGGTTTCCGACCTTGAGCTTACAGTTGCTGCTTCTCTTGAGAAGGTAGTTATGATTGAGGCAGGAGCTAACGAGGTAGCAGACGACGTAATGTACGATGCTATTATGCAGGCTCACGAGGAAATCAAGGGCATAGTTAATTTCATCAACGGTATCGTTGCTGAAATCGGTAAGCCTAAGTTCTCCTATCCCTCGGGTGAGCTTGACCACGATATGTTCGACGAAATCTTCGCATATTGCGAGGCTGCTGTTATGGAAGCTCTTGATACAGACGATAAGAACGTAAGAGATGCTAAAATGCAGCCTATAATGGACGATATCGTAGCAACATTTGAAGAAAAGTATCCTGACATCAAGGTAGTTCTTCCCGAGCTTATCTACAAGATTCAGAAGAAGATAGTTCGTCGTTGGCTCCTCGTTGACAAGAAGCGTGTAGACGGCAGACGTATGGACGAAATAAGACCTCTCGCAGCAGAGGTTGGCGTAATTCCGAGAGTTCACGGCTCAGGTCTTTTCACAAGAGGACAGACACAGGTTCTCACCATAGCAACCCTCGGCACTCTTTCTGAAGCTCAGAAGCTTGAAGGGCTTGACGATGAGGATACTAAGCGCTATATGCACCATTACAATATGCCCGGCTACTCAACAGGTGAAGCGAAGGCTCTTCGTTCTCCCGGCAGACGTGAGATAGGACATGGAGCGCTTGCAGAGCGTTCTCTAGTTCCCGTTCTTCCCTCCGAGGAGGAGTTCCCCTATGCAATCCGTCTTGTGTCCGAGGTTGTAAGCTCTAACGGCTCCACCTCTCAGGGTTCCGTATGCGGCTCCACACTTGCTCTTATGGATGCAGGCGTACCGATTAAGGCTCCCGTTGCAGGTATCTCCTGCGGACTTATCACCGCAGAGGACGGCTCTTGGGATACAATGATAGACATTCAGGGTCTTGAGGACTTCTACGGCGATATGGACTTTAAGGTAGCAGGTACTCACAAGGGTATCACCTCTATTCAGATGGACCTTAAGGTAGACGGTCTTACACCTGAGATAATCAAGCGTGCTCTTGAAACAACTCACCAGGGAAGAGATGAAATTATTGACAAGATTCTTCTTGCGGCAATTCCTGCGCCCAGGGAAGAGGTTTCCGAGTATGCTCCCAAAATGATAAGCATGACGATAAACCCCGATAAGATTCGTGAGGTTATCGGAAGCGGTGGAAAGGTTATCCAGAAGATAGTAGCAGACACAGGCGCAAAGATAGACATCAACGACGACGGAACCGTATTTATTGCGGCAGTCGGTCGTGAAAGAGCAGATATGGCAAAGGCTATTATCGAGGCTATCGTATTCGAGCCTGTTGTAGGCGAAACCTATGACGGCGTTGTAACCAGCATAAAGGAGTTCGGTGCATTCGTTGAGTATGCTCCCGGCAAGGAGTGTATGGTTCATATCTCAAATCTGCAGTATAAGAGAACTGAAAAGGTTGAGGACGTCGTAAAGGTTGGCGATGCTGTAAGAGTTAAGTATATGGGCATCGATAAGAAGGGCAGACCCGACTTCTCTATGAAGGACGCAGCACCTAAGGCGTAATTCTGATATATAAAAATACGGCTCGGATAAATCAAAATCCGAGTCGTATTTTTTGCGCCACCTAATATTTTTATCTGCGCCACTCGCTTGGTGAATCCGGCCGTAGCTTGTCAGCTCGCTCCGCTTTATAAATGGCGTTTCCTGTGTTTTGGGCGGCTATGTGTATTACTCCTTTTCAGGAAATATCGCACCTGCCGGTATTTAACTCGCCCCGCCTTATTCGCAAAGAAAAAAGAGCGCAGGAGTTAAAAAGCTCACTGCGCCCTTTGTTATGTATTTATTATCTTGATGTGATATTAACTATGAACCAAATGAAGATATAAGCAAGAATAAGGAAGGGAGAAGACATAAGGAAGATAAGAATACCGGTGGTAATTTTATCCCAAATTTCACGGCGCCTCTTCTGTGCGGGAGTAAGTCCCGTCATTTCAAAATATTCGTCATCAGACAACTCAGCGGGAGCGCTGTTTTCTGCTTCGTCAGCTGCCTTGTCCTCTTCGGTAGCAACGTCACCCTCGGCCACATCAGCTTTGTCACTCTCTTCGGCGATAGTCTCTGCTTCCTCGGTGGCAGCATCAGTGCTTTCTGCAACCTCTGCCGCAGGAGCGTCCTTCTCAGCGGCAATTTCAGCCTCAGCTTCCACTACGTTGGCAATTTCAACAACGTCCTCAGCAGTGTCAATAATATCGTTATTGTTAATTTCTTTTTCTTCGTTTATAATTTTTTCTTCCATAGGAAAACCTCCGTGGTAAGTTAAAAACATATATTTACCCATACATTTTAACATAACAAATCGTTTAAGTCAATAAGAAAAACGGAAAAACCACCGAAAAAGCAAAATTTTAAACAAAAAAAGGTAAAGCCGCACCGATTTTATTGAAAAATTCATAAAAAGGTGGTACAATATAGTCGTCATATAGGCAGGCGCTCTCGTCTGGCGGCAGAACTTTGGGCGCAGTCGAATTTTAGGAGTGAAAGGTTATAGCCTTACACACGGAGGTATATATGAGTATTCAAACGGAAATAGAGAGAAAATATATAATTGAGAAGCCGAGTGAGAGTGATTTGGCAAAAATGCAAGGCTTTACAAAAAGCGAAATTCTGCAAATTTATCTTGAAAATACCGAAAGCGGCGCAACTCACCGTATAAGAAAAAGAGCCTTTGCGGGAGGTGACGTGGAGTATACCGAAAACACAAAGCAGCGCATTGACGAAATGTCCGTTATAGAGTGTGAGGACAGAATTTCCGAAGAGGAGTTTTGCCGCTTGTCGAAGAAAATAGATAAAACTACAACGCCCATTCTTAAAACAAGATACACCTTCCTTTATAAGGGGAAAACCTTAGAGTTTGACCTTTACCCCCTATGGAAAAGCAGCTGTATTATGGAGGTGGAGCTTGAAAGCAGAGAAGAGAGCTTCGAGGTGCCCGATTTTATAAAGGTAATAAAAGAGGTCACGGGAGATACAAGGTATTCCAACCACTCTATGACGAGAGTCTTCCCCAATGAGATAATATAAAGATAAAACTGCCTATGCTGAAGACGGTCGCATTCGGTTGCGAAAATCAGCATAGGCAGTTTTTTATTTATGATATTTTTTCCCCGCAATTATTGTAAATGAGCGGTAAAGGGTTTCGTAAAGAATAACTCGCATAAGCTGGTGGGGGAACGTGAGCTTTGACAGCGAGAGCTTTAGGTTAGCTTCAGCCTTCACCTTGTCGGACAAGCCGTGTGAGGAGCCTATGACCAGAGCGATTTTTCCGCTTCTGTCCGAGGCTTCGCTGATTATCCCTGCGAGAGCGGGGGAATCAAACTGCCGTCCCTCAACGCATAGTGCGATTTTATATGCGTCCTTAGGTAAAAGAGAGAGTATTTTTTCTCCTTCGGCATCAAGGGCGCGGGCAACCTGCGCTCTGTCCTCTTCGTTTCTTATAAGCTCTTCCTTTATTGAAATTTCTTCAACTCTTGCGTATTGTGAAAGCCTTTTTTTGTATTCGGCGAGAGCCTCTTTTAGGTAATCCTCCTTAAGAGTGCCGACGGTTATTATATTTAGCTGTATCATAAGGACGTCCTCGCAAGACTTGATATCCCCTCGCGCAGCGCCGATATAAAGCGCTCGGCATCCTCTTCGGTGTTCGCTTTGGAAATGCTTATTCTTATGGAAGAATCCGCCTCTTCAGAGCTTTTTCCGTAGGCCAACAGGGCGGCCGAGTGGGATTTATGAGAATTTGAAGAGCAAGCGGAGCCGCTTGACACGTATATGCCCTTTGAGGAAAGAAAGTGTAAAAGAGTTTC
>JAEIGA010004407.1_pt1 | contig 21785 bp, 34 predicted proteins | sample 9270691 | NCBI WGS metagenome assembly JAEIGA01 (sample SAMN17057246, study PRJNA624740) | gut metagenome | biome: biome; isolation source: fecal sample | host: Bos grunniens | place: China: Xizang | collected 2019 | reverse complement strand
TCATATGATGACAGGTTACGGGCTTATCTTTATTGATGGTAGTATTGTAGCCCCTGTGTCCTTTCTCCCTGACAATTACAGTGATTGGTACGAGAATGAGTGGTATTACGAAAACAACAAGATAACATTCCTTGAAGAACCGACAGACCAAGACTTTATTGCTTGGCTCAAAGCAAACGCAACAAAGGTTGCATAAGGGGGTGATGGTATGAACATTACCGAATTTGCAATGTTCAAGAAAATGTTGGGCAATAGCGGTGGCGGTGGTGGTGCATCGGCATACACCGCAAAGAGCATTGACGAATTGCCGAGCAATGCGGTTGATGGCTCTTTGGCTTTGGTTGGTGATGATGGCTTTGTTGGGACTTGGAGGCTTGAGCCGGCTCTTAACCCCCCGTATACAGGAGAGCCGGATGGTTATTTCGAGCATTATATTGATGTGATTGTGAGAACCTATAATGGTGAGGCTGTCCTATGCAAATACATTTATTTTTCATTCGATAAGCTTGGTAATTTGATTGATGTTGGTGCAGCAGATGATGACGCGGGTATCGACTGTCCTTTATATTCGAATAAGCAGCGTGATATCAGTTTGGAAAGCCTTACTTTTGAAAGCATTCCCGAAAATAAAGATGTGGAAACATTTATTAGAGAATTTGGAACGAAAACAAAAACCATTTACGCAAGAGAAAATGGCGAATGGGTGTATAAGTCCGATGTATTTTGAAATGTTGACTAACCCCCAACCCATCACGCTCCATGCGTGACACATAAAAAACTATTATCCCCGAGTGACCGAGGGGGGAAAGGAAAAAGAAATTGTTTTACATAAACAAAGAGCAAGAACTCACACACGAACTTTTGCAAAAGTTTATGAATAAGTTTTTGACCTCTACCAAACCGAAATTGGAAAAGAGAAAAAACCAATATGACGGAAAGCACGCAATTTTGCAAAAGGTGTATGCCGATGATAGCAAAGAGTGCAACCACATTGTCACGAACTTTTGCAAGATCATTGCCGACACTTATGCCGGCTACATTGTCGGCAAGCCTTTGTCTTATACAAGCAATCAAGACATCACCGACATTCAAGAGTGCATCAATTACAACGATAGCAACGCCGAGGACATTGCATTTTGCAAAAATGCTTTGGTGTTTGGTGTGGCGTATGAATTGCAGTGGCTTGACAGTGATGCGCAAGTGCGATTTTCCCAAGTAAACCCGCTCAATGCTTTTGCCATCTTTGACAACACACTTGACAGTGAACTCCTTTACTTTGTGCGTTGGTATGAGGTTGATTGCTTTGATGATAACAACGAATTTGTTGTTGAGGTTTACAGTGCGCACACTTGCAAAAAGTATATTGCGCAGGGCATTGGCGGTGCGTTGGTGTTCCAAGAGGAGATTGCGCACTATTTCAACGATGTGCCGGTGTCGGTGTTCTATTTGAACGAGGATGAAAGCAACATCTTTGACAGTGTTGTGAGCCTCAATGATGCATACAACGAACTGCAAAGCGCAGAGATTGACGATTTCCAAGCATGGGTTGACAGTTACCTGCTTTTGCTTGGCGTTGATGCCGATGAGGAGGACATCCGCAAGATGAAAGAAAACCGCGTGTTGCTTTTGCCCGAGGGCGCAAGCGCACAGTGGCTCACCAAGAACGCCAATGACACACAAATTGTGAATATGCTTGAGAACATCAAGGAAAACATTTTCAAGGTGTCGGCGTGTCCCGATATGGCGGATGACAATTTCATGGCGCAGAGCGGCACTGCCCTTGCCTATAAGTTGGTAGGCTTTGAGAATGTGGCAAGCGGAATTGTTGCGCGCTTTACAAAGGCAATCCAACGCCGCATTGAATTGATTTGCAATATTCTCAACCTCAAGGCAACGGATGCAGTATGGCGCGACATCAACATCAACTTTGTGCGCAACCTGCCTGTCAACATCACCGAAACCATCCAACTTGTCAATAGCCTCAAGGGCATTGCGAGTGACAAAACATTGCTCGCACAAATCCCCTTTGTTGATGATGTGGACTTTGAACTTGAGGCAGTGAAACAACAAAAGCAATCCAATTTGGATTTGTACTCGTTTGGCTTTGAGCACAACGATGTTTCACATGAAACCAACACCGAGAGCGAGCAACCGCAGACATAAGCGCAGACCCGCACACAACCCCCACAGGCTCGTTTTGTTGCCCAAGCCTATACAGAATAGGGGAAAGAACAAAAAGGGCTCACAGGGCAAATTTGGGGGCTCTGTGGCGGTGCGGCATTTTATGAAACGAGGAATGGCGGCATGAGCAGTAATTATTGGAAAGACCGAATGGCAGCGGCGTTGGCGCGCGCAACTGCAAAGAGCATTGCCGAGATCGAAAAACAATTGCGCCGGTATTATACAAACACCATGCGCCGCACTATTGCGGATATGGAGAGCACCTATGACAAATTGATGGCAACAATGGAGGAGGGCAAAGAGCCAACCCCCGCCGACCTTTACAAACTCGATAAGTATTGGCAGATGCAAAGCCAACTCAAGCGAGAATTGGAAAAGTTGGGCGAGCGCGAGGTTGAACTCTTTGGTAAACATTTCATTGAGGCATTCCAAAGTGTTTATGGTGCGACACTCCCCGAGGCGGGTGCATTTGGTTTGATTGATACGCAGGTTGCACAACAGATGATCAATCAAATTTGGTGCGCCGATGGCAAAACATGGTCGCAACGCATTTGGGGCAAAATCAATATCCTGCAAGAAACACTCAACGAGGAATTGATTGCGTGTGTGGTAGGTGGCAAGAAAACAACGGAATTGAAAAACCTTTTGCAAGAGAGGTTTGGTGTTTCATACAGTCAAGCGGATGCGCTCGTGCGCACAGAGATTTCGCACATTCAAACGCAGGCGGCGCAAAAGCGGTATGAGGACACAGGCATCCAATATGTTGAGGTATGGGCAGACAAAGACGAACGCCGGTGCGAGTTTTGCGGATCACTGCACCAAAAGCGGTATCCTGTCGGCGCGCAAATGCCTGTCCCCGCTCATCCACGATGTCGGTGCAGCATCTTGCCGGTAATCGAATAATACTACTGTGGGTAGTATTAAAAATAATACAACAATTGTTGTATTAAATAACGAACAATAAAGGACTAAATGAATTTAGCATTTCATTTTGTCCTTTTTATATTGCCATTTGGGGGTTGGGCTCTAACTAACAACCAAATAAAAAAATGAAAAGGGGTTGGCACTTGCCAAAACCTATGGAGGAATTATGAACGAGGAAACTATGAGCACAGGCGTTGAAACCACCGAGGAAAATGCGGCAGTTGAAACTACTGAAGAAAAAGCAACCTACACAAGAGATGAGGTTTTGCAACTACTGCAAAGCGAGGCGGACAAGCGCGTGGCGCAGGCGTTGAAAACCCAAGAGAAAAAATTTCAAAAGCAACTTTCCCTGTCCAAGTTGGATGGTGAGGAGAGAGCCAAAGCGGAAAAAGACGCGCGCATTGCGGAACTTGAGGAGCAGTTAGCCCTATTTAATATTGAGCGCAACAAGAGCGAGTTAAAAAGCGTTTTGGCATCCCGAGGCTTGAGCGCAGAATTTGCGGACATTCTTGCCATCAATGATGACATCGAGGCAAGCCAAGCCAACATTGACCGCTTGGATAAACTTTTCAAAGCGGCAGTCAAAGCCGAGGTTGAAAAGCGGTTGGCAGGCAATGCACCAAAGGGAAATGGTGCGACAACCACAACCGAGATCACAAAAGAAACCGCAAAGAAAATGTCTTTGGCGGAATTGAATGAGTTGGCGGAAAAGAACCCCGAACTCTACAACAAATTATTTGGATAAGAAAGGAATAAAAAACTATGGCAAACACTGTATATGCAAACAAGGTGATTGAGGCAAAGGCAAAGGACTTGCTCCTCACCTCCGTAAACACCCGCTCCATGATGAAAGTTGACACGAGCCTTGCAGAAAACGCAGGCATGACCAAGACCATCAACCGCTATACCTACACCGGCGCCGCAGAGGTTGTCGAGGCAGGCAAGGCAAACACCACTCGCGGCTCCATTTCTCATGTGAGCACCGATTACACTGTTCTGTGTGTCCAACAGACTTTTGATTACAGTGACGAGGACTTTATGAAAGACCCCTCCATTGTTGACAACATGCTCAAGGGCGCAACCCAACTCATGGCAAACAAGATGACCGCCGATTTCAACACCGAGTGTGGCAAGGCAACTGTCAAATCCAACTTTGCAACCGCTATTTCCTACGATGCAATCGTTGATGGTATCAGTGAACTCAACATCGAGGATGAAAGCAAGTTGTTTGTACGCCTGCCCAACAAGTGGAAAGCACCCATTCGCAAGGATGCCGATTACAAGGCGGCACGCATGGGTGAGGTTGTCTACAACGGACAAATGGGCACTGTGTCGGGCTTGCCTGTTGTTCCTACCAAGGCACTCGAGGAAAAGGCATACATCATGGACAATGAGGCAGTAACCCTGTTCCTCAAAAAGGATGTTGAGGTTGAGCAAAAGAGAGATATTGAAACCCGCACCAACACTGTTGTGTTGCGCGCGTTCTACATCGTGGCTCTTACCGATGCAACCAAGATTTGCGAACTGTCCAAGGCGTAAATTTCCCAAATGCGGAGCGGGGATTTTCCCCCGCTCCCAACAATAACCGAAAGGGGGAAAACCTATGGAAACATATATCAACGAAATAAAAATCCTACTCGGTGATGCTGCAGCAAATCACAGTGAGGCGCAAATTGCTTTGGCGTACAAAATCGCGTGCGCCGAGGTCGAGGACTACTGCAACAGGGAACTCGACACAACTTTGGAATTGATGGCAGAGCAAATTGCGGTGATTAAGTTGAACAAACGACACACCGAGGGGCTCGCATCACAATCAATGTCCGGAGTGGCGGAAACCTACATTGCAGGCTACCCGCCGGAAATTGTCGCAGTATTAAACCGCAAGCGCAAAATCAAAACATTGTGAGGTGGTAACGATGATCAATGCAGAAATGCGGGATTATTCCTATTACACCTATGGGGAGCAAAATGGATATGGTCAACCAACGCTCTCCGGAATTGCGGCGGGCTCTGTCAAGATGGCAATCTACACCACAAGCCAAGGCGTGCAGGACAATGTGAATTATTCCAACGCAAACTATGTTGGGCTCACCCATGATGCCAACATCAACGATAAGTGGGTTGTGCAATATGGTGAAAAGAGGCTCAAGGTGCTTTACATCCAACCAAAGGGCAGATACAAGCAAGTGTTTTTGGGCGAGATGCCAACACGCAGAGTGCCCTCACCTGTGCCTCATTGAGTTGCTATGGATTTCAAGTTAAAAGTAAAAAACATCAATGGTGTTGACCACATCATTGAGCGCATGAAACAAGCGGAGGACATAGCAAAGGTGCGGTTGAAAATGGGCAAGGCGTGTGCATTGGTTGAGAGATCGGCAAAACAAAAAGCCCCCAAAGGCAATGGCGCGTTGCGGAACTCTATTTCATTTAGGGTTGAAACTCTACCGGATGGGAATGTTGTTGGCATCGTTTTCACGCCGCTTGAGTATGCCCCCTATGTGGAACATGGCACAGGCTTGTTTGCAGAGGATGAGGGGCGCAAGGATGTTCCTTGGTGCTATCAAGATGACGAGGGCAATTGGCACACAACGAGCGGACAACACCCGCATCCTTTCCTCCGCCCCGCGTTGTATGAGAACGCGCAAAAAATAAGAGAAATATTGAGGGAGGCAAACATAAAATGATTGACTTTCACCAAACACTCGTTGCGGCTCTCAATAAGATTTTGCCCACACATCATGAAATGGTGTTGCATAGCGGGTTGACAACTCCCTGTATAAGTTACATGGAAACCAACAACGCACAACTCACCGAGCCACTCGGTGCGACTGTTGGATATAGCAGCATTACATATCAAATCAAGGTGTGGGGCAATGATATTGCAGCAGTACAAAAATATGCAGTGCAGATTGATGATGCATTGCGCCCGCTCGGTTTTTTGCGAGGCTCTTGCAACGAATTGCATGACCCGCAATCAACTATGATGCAAAAAATAATGACTTATAGTGCGAACGCACGCGAAATCTATTAAACAAGGAGAAAAAGAAAATGGCAGGTACTTTGTCCAAAGGCATTAAATTGTCTTACAAGGCGAGCGGTGACACTTTCACCGAACTCACCAACCTCATGGAAATTCCCGAGATCGGCAACAATGCGCCCGAGAAAATTGATGTCACAGTCTTGAGTGATGATGCGAAAAAGAGCATCACCGGTTTGCAGGACACCGCACAGGATTTGGCATTCAAATTCTTGTATGAGGAGGTGCAGTTTGCCGCACTTGCGGGCTTGAGCGGCTCGCGCGAATGGAAAGTTGAGTTGCCCGATGGCACTGCAGCAACATTCACCGGTGCGCCCTCTGTCAAGTTGGATGGCATCGGCGTGTCCGCCGCTATCACCTACACCCTCAATGTGTCGGTTGAAAGTTTGGTCACATTTGCATAAAAACCTATGGGAGCGGGGGGCGTGTTCCCTCCGCTCCATCAATAATTAAGAACTAAAAGGAGATAGCGAAAAAATGATGTATGTTGAATTTAGCGCAGGCGCAAGAGATTATAAGTTGCGCCTTTCCACAAGGGCAATTGTAACTCTCGAGAAACAGTTAGGGCACAACCCTGTTGGCATTTTTGGGGATGGCAACACCATTCCACAAATTACAACGATGGTGCAAATCCTCCACGCATCCTTGCAAGCCTATGAGCACAACATTTCAATGGATGATGCTTTTGACATTTTCGACAAATGGATTGCAGATGGGCACGCCGCAACCGATTTCATCAAGATTATTCTTGATATTTTCAAAGTGTCGGGCATTATTCGAGGCGGCAACATTGCGGAGGGCAACGAAAAAAACTAATTGGCGGAGCGGATAGACCCGCCGCTCCATTCTTGTATAGTGACCATATTTGGCAATGGCTTGACACTTGCCTTGACTATGGTATCACCGAGGCGGATTTTTGGAGCATGACATTTGCGGAGTTGAACAGGCTTTTGACCTCAAAGCGCCGCGTGCTCAAAATCCAACAACAAGAAAAAGCGCTCTTTGATCATACGCTTGCCGACTTGATAGGGCGCAGTGTTGCGCGCATATATAGCGCAACCGCAACGCTCCCAACTTTGAGTGAGGCATACCCCTCGCTATTCAATGCAGAGGAGGAAAGGGCGCAGATTGAGGAAAAGCGCACACAATTGTCTGTGTTAAGGTTTCGGCAGTTTGCAAAATCTCACAATCAAAAAATGCAGGAGGTGAGCAAAACACAATGACAACCGAAGAATTGATGGTTGTTATAACCGCAGAAATAAACGGACTAAAGCAAGAATTGCAACAGGCAAAAGGCGAGGTCGACAAATTTTCAAAAGATAGCAAAAAGTCATTTGAGAATTTCAACAATGGCGTGCAACAGGTCGGGCAAATGAGCAAAAAGGCTCTCGCGCTCGCCGGCACATCTATTGTTGCAGCAACCGCCGCAATTATTGGCTTGAGCAATTCCACTCACGAATTAAGAACAAATCAAGCAATGCTCGTGTCGGCGTTTGATACTGCCGGCGCAAGCGCAGAAACCGCCGCCATTGTCTACAATGACCTGTTTCGCGTTTTGGGTGATGATACCCAAGCAACAGAGGCGGCGCAGCATCTTGCACAACTCACAACCGACCAAAAAGCCCTTGCCGAATGGACAACGATCACACAGGGCGTGTATGCGACTTTTGGCAACTCGCTCCCCTTGGAAAGTTTGACCGAGGCAATCAATCATTCTTCCAAATTGGGCGAGGTGCAGGGAACTCTCGCGGATGCCCTCGAATGGAGCGGCATATCTGTTGAGGATTTCAACGCGCAACTTTTGTTGTGCAATGATGAGGCAGAGCGTGAGAAACTCATACGCGAAACCCTCGGCGGGCTTTACAATCAAGCGGCAGCAGATTATGAAAAGAACGCGGCGGGCGTGCTCGCAGAGAATGAGGCGCAAGCCAAATTGAATGAAACAATGGCAGAACTCGGGGCGGCGGTAACGCCTATCAAAACCGCGTTTGCCGAGTTTGGCGCAACGATTGCGAAAGAGGTTGCACCGAGTGTGCAAGAGTTTGTTGATGAGTACGGAGCAGAACTTGCCGAGGTGCTTGTTGATATTGCCGAGGGAATAGGTGATGTTCTGTCATGGATCATTGACAATTGGGATGTTGTCGCACCCATTGCCGGCGTTGTGTTGGGCATTTGCGCCGCAATGAGCCTCTTTGCCACTGTTATGGGCGTTGTAAACGCAGTTATGGCAATAAGCCCTGTCACTTGGATTGTATTGGGCATTGTTGCGGCTATCGCAGCACTCACCGCCGCCATTGTCTTGGTAGTTAAGCATTGGGATAACATCAAGCAAGCGGGCTCAAAGGCAGTGCAACCCATCAAGGATGCATGGGGCGCAATTGGCACATGGTTTGACACAAAGGTTGTCAAGCCCATCAAGACCGCCATTGATAAGGTAAAAGGCTTTTTCAATTTCAAGTGGGAATTGCCGAAAATCAAAACGCCGAAACTTTCCATTGAGTGGTCGCAATCCCCAAAGTGGATGGCAGAGGCGGCAAAAATCGTTGGCTTGCAGGGCGTGCCCAAATTCAGTGTGGCATGGAATGCAATGGGCGGTGTATTTGATAAGCCCACAATCTTTGGCTATGGCAATAGCCTGCAGGGCATCGGGGAAAATGGCGCAGAGGCAGTTGTGCCTTTGGAAAATAACCTTGGTTGGCTTGATAAGTTGGCAACGATGCTCAACGAAAGACAGGCCGCGCGCCCAATGTACTTGGTAGCAAAGGGGCGTGTGCTCGCGGAGGTTGTCGCGGATGGCATAAACGATATAACACGCCAAACCGGCGCAATGCCTTTGGTAATTCGATAAGGAGGGGGATTGAATGGCATATTTCAAAATCAATGGGAATGATTATTCATTGTATTGTCATTCCCTCAAAGTAAGCAACAAAGCAACTTTCAAATCGGCAGTGAATGCGGCGGGCAATACTGTTGTAAAGTATGTAAACACAAAGCGCACTTTCACTGTTGGCATCATCCCCCTCAATGATGATGTGATGGCGGCACTCCAAAACGATTTGCAACAATTCAAAGTGATGGTTTCATATCGTGATGCAAAGACAAACGCCCTTGTGGAAAATGTCGAGTGTGTCATCCCGAATGATGATTATGAGTATTATTGCATCAATCACAGTGGCGTGATGTATAGAGCAATGACACTTGTATTTCAAGAACTATAAAAGGAGTGTGGCGAGATGATAAATGCAAACATCACTAATTTTGCCACAGTAAAAGGCAAGGTTGAGTTGTTTGATGGTGACACCCTCATTGCCGCTTGCACTTGTAGTGACCGCCTCGCGGCATTCAGTGTGGAGCGCATCGGTGAGCATAGCAAGTTTTTTGGTTTTTCCTATTGCCAAAAAATCACCATTGACCTCATCGACCTTGAGCGCAATTTGACACTCCAAAAGGGCAACATTGTCAAGGTGATGTTGGGGGATGGCACAACCTTTGTTTCACCTTTCCCGACTTTCTATATTGAGGATGTTGCCCGCAGAGAGGACACCAACGAAATTGTTGTCACCGCGTATGATGCCATTTACAAGGGCATAGGAGGCTCTGTGAGCGGTATTGGTGTTGAGGGTGGCAATTATACCATTGCGGACTTTGCGCGCGCCTGTGGGGCGTATTTGGGCATTGAGGTGGCATTGCCAACCGATGCGAGCGCATTTGCTACTCTATACGAAACCGGCGCGAACTTTGGCGGTGAGGAAAGTGTGCGCAAAGCCATTGATGCAATAGCCGAGGCAACGCAGACAATAGCCTTTGTGAGCCCCGCCGATGCTCTCACATTCAAGCAATTGCCGGTTGCCGATGATGCGGCATTGACTATCACCAAAGAGGACTATTTCACACTCACAACGAGCGCGCCGGTGACACTCGGCGGCATTTGCAGCGCAACAGAGTTGGGCGAGAATGTCGAGGCAACCACCGGCAATGGTGTCACTCAATTTGTGCGTGACAATCCTTTTTGGAATTTGCGCACCGATGTTGCCGCGCTTGTGTCGGCAGCAGTTGGCAGGGTGGCAGGCACAAGCATCACGCCCTTTGTGTGTGATGAGTGGATGGGCAATTATTTGCTTGAGATCGGTGACAAAATAGCACTCCAACAGGAAAATGGCGAGGTGGTCACATCTTACTATTTGGATGCGGTTGTCACTTTTGATGGCACATTATCCGACACTACCAAATGGACTTATGCCAAGACGGATGATGAAACCGCAACAAACCCCACCAACCTTGGCGAGGCTCTCAACCGCACCTTTGCCCGCGTTGACAAACAAAAGGGGCAAATTGAGTTGGTGGCAAGGAAAGCAGATGCCGCCGCAGAAACCCTTGGCGGGCTTGCGGATGATCTTGCAGAATTAAAAAAAGAGGTTGCACTCAAAGTCGATAGCAACAATGTATCAATAGCCATTCAACAAGAGTTGCAAAATGGCGTTGAAAAGGTTGTTACAAAAACCGGTTTCACATTTGATGAGAACGGATTGCACATAGAAAAGACCGACAGTGAAATGACGAGCACCCTTGATGAGGCGGGGCTCTCTGTCAAACGCTCGGGCACAGATGTGTTGACCGCCACCAACGATGGTGTGAATGCGCTCAACATTACAGTGCGCCAATATTTGTTGATAGGCGGGCGCAGCCGCCTTGAAAACTATGAGAGCAACCGCACAGGATGTTTTTGGATAGGAGGTTGATTGAATGGCAACAAGTGGACAAATAAGAGTATATGTTACTGCCTTTGATGATCTCATTTTTGATTGGACACGCACGAGCGTGTCAGAGGTCAACAACACATCAACGATAACTTGGAAATTGCTTTTGCGCTCCACCGAGAGCGGTGACATTTCATCATCGGTGAGCAAGGATTGGGCGGTGCACATCAATGGTACAGTGTATGAGGGCACAAACTCTGTTGCAATAAGCAACAACACCACAAAGACACTCGCGAGCGGCACAACCACTATTGCGCACAATTATGACGGAACAAAATCTTTCTCGGTGTGGTTTTCTCAAGAATTTGCAATCACTTTCGCGGGCAAATATATTGGCACGATAAGCAAAACCGCATCAATCACCCTTGACCCAATACAGAGGCGCGCCAACATCATAAGCGCGGCAAATTTCACAGATGAGGGCAACCCCTCTTTCACTTACACACCAATTCAAGGCGTGAAACAATTGCTTTGCAATGTATCATGGGGCGGCATTGCGTATATATCAAACAGAGTGATCCCAACCTCCGGCTCGTCTTATACTTTCACTTTGACAAACGAGGAAAGGGAAACATTGCGAAACGCAATGGCAACTGTAACAACAAAGACTGTGACTTACACGCTTGTGACAGTTTTCAACGATGGCTCAACAAACACATCCTCAAAGAATGCAACCGCAAGCATAGTCAATGCATTGCCGGGCATCACCTCATTTTCAATCATTGACGATGCAGATGCCACAACAGATATAACCGGCAACCCTTACATGCTTGTTAGGTATAAGAGCACGGCAAAAGCCACATGTGTTGCAACCGCGAAAAAGGGCGCGAGCGTTGTGTCTGTTGTGTGGAAAAATGGCTCACAGACCAAAACCGGTGCGGATGTCATTTTTTATGGCGTTGAAAGCGGAAAATTTGTTATTGAGATAACGGATAGCAGAGGGATTACAAGTTATACAACAATCACAAAGGAGATCATTGATTATTTCCCTGTGACTTGCAACCTTGGCAATGTTGAGGCGAGCGCAGGCGGCAACATCTCATTTAGTGTGAGCGGTGAATTTTTCAATGCCATGATCGGCAACAGCGCAAACTATGCGACCATTGGCTATCGAATTTACGAGAAAGGCACAACCCCGCCGCGTGTAACATTTTTTACACCGGAACAAAGCGGGCACACATTCTCCGCATTTGTCAATGTTGAGGGGCTCGATTACCAAAAGACCTACACCCTCGATGTGTACGCAAGTGACTTGCTCGCCTCATCGCGCACGCTGTCAATGGATGTGAATGTGCTCCCGCTCTTTGATTGGGGCAAAGATGATTTCCAATTCAATGTGCCTGTAAATTTTGGCGCGGGCGCTACAATCGGCGGCAAAGCCATTGGGGTATCATCCGCAGGTACTTGGACACCAACATTGAGCAGCGACGCTGCAGTGACCTCTTACGAGGTGCAAGAGGGATGGTGGCAAAGAGTGGGAAATGTTGTCACGATTGGATGGCAGATCAAAGCCAATTGCAAATCGGGGTATCACACCGCTGCTTTGAGTGTAATGGGTGTGCCTTTCGCACCGAGCGTTGCCGCTTTTGGTGGCGGTATTGCGTTTAACATTTATATTGCAGCCGGTATGTGCTTTGCGGGATGGTCAATAAGCACATTAGGGCTCGTCACCGCAAGATTGCAACCATGCAACAATACAACCGCCGGCAATCTTAACATTTCGAGCACATCCGGTTTCCCGAATGGCGGCGGGTCGATAACATTGGCGGGCACTATATGCTACACAACAGATGAATAAAAAAGGAGTAAAAGAATATGGATATAGCGCAACTTATTTTGGATTTTGGTTTTCCCATTGCGTGCGTGATTGCGCTTGGCGCATTTGTGTTGTTGTTTTATAAAGACTATACGAAACGCACCAACGCCCGCGAGGACAAACTATATGACGAACTTGCCGAATGTCACAAGATCAACCATCAAGCCATTGAAACCATCACAATTTATGCAAATAGTTTGGGTGAGATCAAGACGGATGTAAAAGAAATCAAGTCAATGTTGACCGGCGGAACGCAGAGAAACACAAACAACAACTAACATTTTGGGGAAATTTAGAATTAGAACTGTTCTAATTTTAGATTTCCCCTTTTTTATCCACAGTGTCGTGTAATATGCGCGATGCAGGAAAAACCGCAAGTGGACAATCCGCACCTTTGGTGTTATATTAAAGGCATCAAAAGGAGTGTTTATAATATGTCAGTAATTCGTATACATAAAACTAAAAATTTTACAGTAATGAGCAACCACCATTTCAAGGAGCGCGGACTTTCCCTCAAGGCAAAGGGGCTTTTGAGTTTGATGCTATCCTTGCCGGATGATTGGAATTATAGCATTGCGGGGCTTGTCAAGTTGTCAAAGGATGGCAAAGACAGTGTGATGACTGCCCTTGCGGAGTTGGAAAAGTTTGGCTATCTAACGCGCACACAAATGACAAATGATAAAGGGCAATTTAGCGGAATTGAGTACAATATTTTTGAAGAGCCGCAAAGTGAAAATACGATTGCGGAAAAGCCGAATGCCGAAAATGAGAAAACCGAAAAACAGAATGCGGAAAACCCGCCACAATTAAATACTAATTCCATTAAAGACTTAAAAAATAAAGATATTAAAGAATTAAGCACGAAAGAGGAGGGGGCAGCGGATGCCATTCCCGATGAAATTTACGAAATTTTGATGAATAGTGTTGAGGATGCAGAGTTGCGGGATCTATTTTTAGATTACGCAGTATTACGGAAAGACAATGGCGCACCGCTCACACCAAAGGGAATGCAAATGCTCATAACAAGAACAGAGCGGCTCGCAGAGTACAACACCAATGTTGCAAAGGCAATAGTGGAAACCGCAATCATAAACAATTGGCAGAATGTATATGCGCCAAAGCCCGAGGAATTGATAGGGCGCAATAGTATGCTTGAGGAGCGGAAACGAATGTATTTTGGGGATTGAGTGCAGGTGCAACGCCGCCATACTCGATAACATCAACGGAGAGGGCGCAGACAGCCCCCACAAGGCGTTTTGAGCGCAAAAGGATATAAGTGTTAGGGTAGACAATAAAAACGCGGCACAGAGCGCGCGTGAGCCTCGTTTTTTTGTTGTGCCCTAACCACCGGTGCGCCAATGTACACCAATACTATATTGACTATAAAAATATAATTTATATATTCTCTATTGCTCTCTATACATAAACAAGGTTTCTTTTATCTTTTTTCTTTTTTGGTACTTTTTTCTTTTTTCGTTTTTCTTTGTAAAAATGTTTGTGCAGGACTTTCCACACAGTTTTCCACAGGTTTTTCCACAAGTTTTCCACAACCTCTGTGCCTTTTTACCTACAAATGTAAACAAATTGTAAACATATACCAAAACCTATTGACGGATTGAAAAATGTATGGTAAAATGGTGGCGTCAAAGGGAACAGGCGTTCCTATATTTACAATTTTTTACGAACGAGTGACCAATAATGTATGAACTTGAATAATACAGGCGGCAGGTTTACATTGTGCACTCGATGACAACCTTGCCGCTATTTTTGCATAAAGGAGGATAACGGAAACTTGGAGAATAATTGCAAGCACCAACGCCCCTACTACACAGTAAAGCGGATGCGACTGTTGCAATATTTGAGGGCGCAGGGCTTTGAGCCTTACGAAACAGTCCCCGACCCAACCAACCCGCGTTATTCGTGGTGGCTCTTTGAGAACACACCCGAGTTTGAAAAGTGTGTTGAGAACTATTTTGCATCCATAAAAAACTGAAAATAAAAAATAATAAAGGAGTTATGAAAAATGACAAACATTTTTGAGGCATTGGATAGTTACATCCAAGAACTAAAAAACAAAATTTATATGCTCGAATGGGAGCGTGACGAGCTGCAAAAGAAATTGGATGCCGCCGAGCACGAGTTGCTCACCGCCACCAATCCGGCACGAGGTGAGTGATCATGGCAGTGCGTTATGAAAACGAGTGCGTTGATTGCGCAGCGCCCTCCTATCCTTGCATTGGTGAGATGTGCCCCCGCCGCCGCGTTGCGCATTACGATTGCGACAAATGCGGGAATGAAACAACCCTGTACCACTACAACGGACAAGAATTGTGCGCCGAGTGCATCCTTGAGAGCCTCGAGCAGGTAGAGGGGAGCGGTGATTGATTATGGCAAGAAAGAAAGCAGAATTCCACCGCGTTGTCACTGCTCACAACATCAAAGATTGCGTTTGCCCCATTTGTGGCAAAACATTCATCCCCGCACCTTACCACGCATGGAAAACCCACGAAAACACCCCACAACTCGTATGCTCGCATCCTTGCGACATGAAAGACTTTCGCGAACGCAAGGCGGCAAAAGAAAAAGCAATTGCGGCAAACAAAGAAAAGCGCAAGGCAAAATATAGAGCCGCTCACCCCTTACATATTGAGAACATCACCCCCGACAAATGGGCAATAGCCACCGAGTGTGGTTATGTCAAAATGGTTTTTAATTCCCTTGAGGAGGCGCAACACGCGCTTGATCAATATAACAATAACAAATAATTAAGGAGCAATTATGAATTTTAGGAATTTGACTGAAAAAGAAATCGAGTGCAGAGTGCAAAGCATAAAGGACAACGAAAACTTGAGCAAAAGAGGTGTTGTTCTTTTGCTATACAAAGATGCTCGATGTGATATGAACATCCTTGATGAAACTGTTGGCGCGGAATGTTGGCAACGCGAGCACTACGAGTGCAAAGGAAATCTCTTTTGTCGCGTTGGCATTTGTGTTGAAACCAAAAAGGGTGATGCAATATTCCCCGAATGGGTGTGGAAAGCAGATTGCGGAACGGAAAGCAACACCGAAAAGGAAAAGGGCGAGGCAAGTGATAGTTTCAAGCGCGCATGTTTCAATTGGGGCATCGGCAGAGAACTCTACACCGCACCTTTCATTTGGGTTGGCGCAGACAAGTGCACCATCACCGAAACAAAAAAAGGATTGGTTTGTTATGACAAATTCGAGGTTGCGCAAATCGAAATTGAAAACAAGCGCATCACAACTCTTGCAATTTGGAACAAAACAAAACAATGTTGGGCGTTTGCATGGAAAGAACAAAAGAATGGCGGACAGTGAGCCGCTACCCTCAATATGAGGTGAGCAATGATGGCGAGGTGCGACACATTGGGAAAGATGTGCGCAAACAAACCACAATGAAAAATGGTTATAACTACATATCCATGTGGATTGCAGAAACGCGCAAAACAAAAGTTTTGCCGGTGCACAGATTGGTTGCCGAGGCATTCCACGACAATCCACAGGGAAAAAGGTGCATCAATCACAAAGACGGAAACAAGCAAAACAATTCCGTTGAAAATATTGAGTGGTGCACAGATAACGAAAACCAATTACACATGACCTATGTGCTCGGGCACAATCACCATCCACCCCAAGCAGTCGAGTGCGTTGAAAGTGGCATCACTTATCCCTCGTACTCAATTGCGGGGAAATGCACAGGCGTATCGTGCCGAAATATAAGTCTTGCAGCAAAAGGAAAAAGACCAACCGCCGGCGGTTATCATTGGCGGTGGATCGAAAAAGGAGAATAAAGAAAATGTCAAACTTGAATTTGAATAAGGTTGTACTTGCCGGAAGAATTACACACAATTTAGAACTAAAGCAAACAACGGAGGGCGTTGGCGTGTGCTCGTTTTCAATTGCAGTGGCGCGCAAGTATTCCAAAGATAAACAACAACAAACCGACTATATACAATGTGTTGCTTGGCGCAACACTGCCGAATTTATTGCAAAGCATTTTGGCAAGGGTGCAGCCATTTGTGTTTGCGGCAGCATCCAAACCCGCTCATGGCAAGACAAAGAGGGGCGCAAGCAATATTCAACCGAGATCATTGTTGACGAGGCAATGTTTGTGGATAGCAAGGCAGAGGCACAACCCGAGCCGCAACCATCCCAAACTTTTGTGCAACCGAATTTTGAGAGTGTGCCGGTTGATGATGACCTGCCATTCTAAAGGGAGGGCAACCGATGAAAGAACAGATTAAGGAAATGCGCAAAGACTTGATTGAGGTATTCGATGAAGAATACGAAAAGCGCAGAATGATTACACCCGATTTTACCGCAGAAAAAATGACCGCAAAAGGTTGGCGCAAGCAGAGCGAGGGTGAGTGGATAAAACAAGTTAAAATTCGCAAAGAAGGTAAACCAGTATTGCATCACTATCAATGCAGTTTATGTGGAGTATATCTTGCAACACAGGCTAATTTCTGCCCCAACTGCGGAGCGAAGATGAAAGGCGCACTTGAAATGCAACCCACCGCCGATGTCGCACCAAAGAGCGAGGTAGAAGAAATTATAGACGAGTTTATTCAAAAAGTCTGTGATGAATACGTAATATTAACAGATAGCGACGAACGAGAATACCAATATACTCTTAAACTTATGCAATTTGCAAAAGCCGAACTCAAAAAGAAATATGTGGCGCACCGCCACAATCGTGGTGCTATGTAGAGGGAGGCGGCGCGGAATGATGAAGAAGAAAAAGCAAAAGCAAATTGCCACTCTCTCACTTGGGCTTGAGGTGAAACCCTGCTACAAGTGTGACCTCAAAGCCGAGGTTGAGCAATTACGGAAAGAAAACGAAAAACTCACAATCAACATGAATGCCTTTGGCTTGGCGGCGAAAAGACTTGCCGAGGAAAACAAAAATATTGCGAAAAATATTTTCGCAGAACTCCGCACGATCACTGTAATGTCAAATGTTTATGGCGAGTATGCTATCAATTGCGGCAAACTCGACGAACTCAAAAATAAATATTTGTCGCGCGTTGATGGCACTGTGAGCATCGGTGACACAATCAAAATAATTTCAATGCACAATGAGCCTCAATATGCAGGGCGCACCGGCGTTGTCACACACTTTGACGATGCGGGGGAGTTGCATGGCACTTGGGGCGGGTGCGCTCTCATTCCAGAGGTTGACACATTCGAAATAATGCAATGAAATGCAAAGAATTTAGGAAAGGCAGAACTTTATGAAATACAATCCGGCAATTATGAAAGCAATCCGGCGTTTTCCACCGCTCTATAAAAAACAGGCAATTGTTATGCTCGATATGGTGCGCCACGATGCAGTGCGCCGCACATTCGATGGAGTGATATGCGCCGCAATGCTTGTACTCATTCAAGAGTTTGACTTTGGCACAAGGAAAAACTCAACGCGCCTCAAAAGGTTTGTGGCAGCAATGCAAAAGTATGTGGATTACAATTGCGACTTTTACGATGATGCTTTTGTTGAGGGAATGATTGCACAACTCAAGGCGCACAATGTTGAGTATAGCGGGGAGGATAAGTGATATGGCAACACTCCTACCAAATGAAATTGAAATCGTTATGCACCGCAGAGAAATTGCAATTATAAATAATGATGGCACTGAAAGACTTGCATTCTTTCACAAGTGGAATGTGTGCGGTGATGATGATTATGCACTTGTGGAAAACACAGGCGGGCGGCTTGAATATGTACGCCCCGAAAAAATCCGTTTTTTGTTTGTTGATGATGAGGTGCTCCCCGAGTTGATTGAAAAATCATACCACGATATGGGCATATTGAAAGGCGGTGATTGATATGGGCTATGTTGTATTTGAGTGTCGCAAGTGTGGTCATGATCTCTATGTTGAGAATACAACAGATATGCTCGAGAAAATTGACAAGGTGAGCAATCTTGCGTGCCCACATTGCGGGGAAGATCCCGATGGCAATTGGCTTTTGGTTGGCGCTGCATATAAATTCCCTTGTTATGCGAAAGGCGGTGAATGATATGCCGCTCGCATTTACAATACCGCTCGCACCGATCACAAAGAAAAACCATCAACAAATCCTTGTCAACCGCTCCACCGGCAAACCATTTGTTATGCCATCAAAGCAATACAAGGAATATGAGGAGGATGCACTTTGGTTTATTCCCAAGGTGGGTGAGCCGATTGAAACGCCTGTCAATGTCAAGTGTGTGTTCTATATGCCGACAAAGCGCAAGGCGGATTTGGTAAACCTATTGCAGAGCATTGATGACATTATGGTCAAGGCGGGATTGCTTGCCGATGATAACTACACAATCATTGCGGCGCACGATGGCTCGCGCGTTTACTATGACAAAGACAACCCACGCACCGAGGTTGAAATAGCACCGCTCAAAAGTGATGTGGTATAATATCCCCATAACGAATTGACGAACAATAAGGGATTGGCGCAAATGTGCCTTTCCCTTTTTGTGCGTTTATGGGGGTTATCTTATGAACATAAAACAAAATCTTGTTGCCGGCTCAAAGTATGGTGTCAAGTGTCCATATGCAATGATGCCGCAATACATAACAATCCACAACACCGCAAACGATGCAAGCGCAGAAAATGAAATCCACTACATGATCACCAATGACAAAGCGGTGTCATTTCATATTGCGGTGGATGATGTGGGCGCAGTGCAGGGCATTCCATTCAACCGCAATGCTTGGCACTGTGGGAATGACCGAGGCAATACCAAGAGCATTGCAATAGAGATTTGCTATTCCAAAAGTGGCGGCACTCGATTTGACAAAGCGGTGGACAATGCTTTGGAACTCACTGCACAGTTGATGAAACAATACAACATCCCCGCAAGCAACATAATGTATCACGCGACTTGGAATGGCAAACACTGCCCGCACCGCCTTTTGGATAGCGGTGTGAGTTTGGATGTGTTTCGCGCCAAAGCAAAAGCAAAATATATTTCCATGTATGAGGGAGGCAGCAAACCAATGTATCAAGTTGTGGTTGGCTCTTTCCTGCAAAAAGAAAATGCAAACAAACGAATAAAAGAACTCAAGGCAAAAGGCTTTGATGCCTTTGTGCAAATAAAGAATTGAACGGAGGTGGCACAGTGCTCGAAAAAAATCAACTCGAGGCAATACAGTTGATGACCTACACCAACAAAACCGATGCAGAGATTGCGGATGAGTTAGATGTCAACCCTTGCACCATTTGGCGTTGGAAACAATGTGATGAGTTTGCGGTGGAGTTGGAAAAGGAAACGCGAAAGAAATTCCGCCGCCTGCAGCATGGCGCGCTCAAAGCAATGGAGCGCTTGATTGAGGATAACAATTTCAATGCTGCCAAATACATTCTCGATGGCAACGGATTTGCACCGACAGAAAAGCACGAAATGAATTTGGAGGCGGAGATCAAGGTGGACTATGGCAATTAAGGTTGAGATGAATTCCATTTTTAAGGATTTCAACCAAACCAAATGCCGGTATCGAATTGCAATGGGCTCGGCAGGTAGTGGCAAGAGTGTTGACATTGCAATGGATTACATTCTCAAGTTGAGTGATAAAAAATACACCGGCGCAAATTTGCTTGTGGTGCGACAGACCGAGGCATCACACAAGGACAGTACATTTGCGGAGTTGGTCGGTGCAATAAACCGCATAGGGCTCGCGCCCTTTTGGAGTTACACAACCACACCGCTCACACTTACATGCAAGGCAACCGGCGCAACAATCATCTTTCGAGGTTTCAACGATATGCGCGCAAGGGAGCGCGTGCGATCTATCACATTTCCAAAAGGCAAACTCACATGGATATGGGCAGAGGAGGCAACCGAACTGCAGGAGGGTGATGTTGACATATTGGATGACCGCTTGCGTGGTAGGTTAGACAATCCCAACCTCTATTATCAAATGACTTTCTCTTTCAATCCTGTGTCGGCGGCGCATTGGATAAAGCGCAAGTATTGGGATTATGCAAGCCCCGACATTTTCAAATGTCACTCAACCTATTTGCAAAACAGATTTCTTGATGATGCATACCACCGGCGCATGATGATGCGCAAGGAGCAAGACCCCGAGGGCTACAAAATTTATGGCTTGGGTGAATGGGGCGAGCAAGGCGGGCTCATCTTACACAACTATGTTGTGGAAACATTACCGCAAGAGCATTCCCGCTATGATGATGTTATCTATTCACAAGACTTTGGTTTCAATCATGCCAATTGTATTTTGGAGGTTGGTTTCAAAGATGATGAAATATACATCTTGCGCGAGTTGTATGTGTTCGAAAAGGACACAGAGGAGATCATCACACTTGCAGAGGGCATGTGCTTTGACAAAAGGAAAGTGATGTATTGCGACAGTGCAGAGCCCGACAGAATAAAGATGTGGAACAAGGCGGGATATAGAGCGAGGGCAGTTGTGAAAGGCGCAGGCAGTGTCAAGGCGCAAATTGACTACCTCAAGCAACGCAAAATCCACATTGATGCATCATGCATCAACACAATAAAAGAAATCCAACAATGGAAATGGCAAAAGGACACAAAGACCGGCACTTACATTGACGAGCCTGTCGGTGTGTTCGATGATGCTATGGCGGCATTGCGTTATTCTATCGAGCCATACAGGCAAAACAGAAAACTGAAAATGTCGAATATTAAATTTTAGTTTGATATGTCACAGACATTCAAAAATAAATTGAAAGAACGAGGAAAAGATAATGGCAATTAAAATGACAGGGCACACATATTGCAAGTGCGTTGAGGACTATGTGCGCGAGTTTGTGTGTGACACAGAGGCAGACATTGCAAGCCTCCCCGAGTGTTGCACGAAATCCACCGCTCTTGTTATTGCAACCGGTGATGTGTATGTTGTGAACGCAAGCGGCGCATGGGTAAAGTTTGGCGGCGGTGCAGATGATAGCATTGTCGGCACTTGGGTGTTCACAGGTGAAACCCTTGATGTGACACTTGATGGCTTTTACCCTGCCAACTTGGTGGTTGAATGTGATGGTGAAGGTGGGCATCATATGATGACAGGTTACGGGCTT
>JAEIGA010004406.1_pt1 | contig 21786 bp, 57 predicted proteins | sample 9270691 | NCBI WGS metagenome assembly JAEIGA01 (sample SAMN17057246, study PRJNA624740) | gut metagenome | biome: biome; isolation source: fecal sample | host: Bos grunniens | place: China: Xizang | collected 2019 | reverse complement strand
GTGTCACGGATATTATTTTTGAGGAGGTTTCACTTTGATTATTTTTAGAATGACAAGATCTGATAATCCAAATATTACTTTTGTTGAAAGTTGTAGGGAATATGATGCAACTAAAAATATGACATTCGGTTCTATTGTAAATAAAACATTTCATTATACAGATAATGAAATTGATTTAACTGTTTCTGTATCTAAAGAACCTACAATGCCTACAATTAGAAAAGATATGGTAAAAGGTTTTAATGAATACAGGTGGATTATGAAGTCACTGTATACATTTGGAAAGATTATTTCTCCGGAAGAGCAGAGAAGAAATAGAGAAAAGAAACTGATGTCATTGTGAGGTTGATATTGAAATGAAAGATGTATATATTTTTTGTGACGGCGGGTGCAGAGGAAATCCCGGTATCGGTGGATGGGGGACAATTCTTCAATATACAGATCCAGATGGAAATTTAATTGAAAAAGAATTATCTGGCGGAAACTATCAAACAACAAATAATAAAATGGAACTAACTGCTGCAATTAAAGGCTTACAGGCACTAAAAGAAAAATGTAATGTTACTATCACAACCGATAGCCAATATGTTGTAAACGGTTTTAACAAAGGTTGGATTGATAATTGGGTGAAGAATAATTGGAAAACAGCAAGTAAACAACCAGTTAAAAATCAAGAACTTTGGCAAGACCTTCTATTCTTAGTAAATCTTCATTCTACAAGATTCGTATGGGTGAAAGGGCATAACGGTCATCCAGAGAATGAAAGATGTGATGCTCTTGCAAATAAAGAAATGGATAAATTGGAGGAAAGAAATAATGCCTAATTATATCACAAATGTAATTGTTTTTAACAATATGTCAAAGCAGAGGTTTGATGAATTGCAAGAAAAGATTAGATTTGACGGAGAAGGGTTTGATGAAGAAATTGATAAATCCGTACCGACACTAGATTTTAATAAGATGATTCCAATGCCTAGTGACCTTGACTGCGACAGTGGATCTATAACAGATGAATCAATCTCTCAATATCTTTCAGTTGTGAATCCTAATAACCATTGCATCACACGCCCTGATTTGTTAGAAATCAGAAAAAAGAAAAAGTATTCTGTTGAGGATTTTAGAAATCTGTACGATACTATTGTGGATTCGGAATGCATTTATTTACCACCTGAAAAAGTAAACCGTGCTACTAATCTACTTTATGAGGTTGTTCTACTCGGAGAAAAGTATATCTATAATCTTGAACACTATGGGCATTTGACATGGTATCGGTGGTGTATTGATAATTGGGGTACGAAATGGAATAGTTTTCATTATGACTTTTATTCCGGTGATGAAAGAAAGATTCCATGCTTTGTACCTGAAAATACACCGTTTATCATGTTTGATACAGCGTGGAGTTCTGTTCCGAAAATCATTACGGAGTTGTCTAAACTAATTCCTGATATTGTGATTGATTATTGGTGGGCAGATGAAGATACTGGTTGTAATGTTGGGCATCAAACATTCTTGAATGGGGAAATTAGTTTTGAAGATATTCCAGAAAAGGTATCAAAAGAAGCCTACGAAATGTATGCAAATATCAACTGTATTGATCTAAAGGATGAGGGTTATATTTTTAATGAGAAAAAAGGAACATATGTATTTGAGGATTCTTATTTGGAGGAATAATTATGGAGAAGGATACATTCAATACTGCTAGAAGAATTAATAATGAAATAGAATATATTGATAAATACCTAAAAGATATTTCAAAAAATAGTGACGGTTATCACTGTTGGAAATTAAGGACAGGAGAGGGTTGTGGACTTGTAGATATTCCAGTCCCACTAGATATTCAAAATGATATAATCCGACAAGTTGAAACATTTTACAAAGCGAGAAGGGCAGATTTGGAATCTGATTTTGAGAGGTTGTGATTATATGATTGTAGATTGTGGAAATAATGATTACAGAAACCTTGTAACTGAAAGTGATTTTGTAGATGTTATCAGAGAGAAAATTTCTAATGAATTTGCAAAAGAAATCAGTGAATGGTTTGAAGAAGCAGATCATGAAATTGAGTATTTGAGAAATGAACTTGACCAATTAAGTAAAGAAGTAGTTTGCCTTCAAGAACATCTTGACAATATAGATAATTAAATAACTAATATACTCCTTAATCACAATAAAAACATACTTTATTTATTGATGTTTTTACATTACGATTAAGGAGTTGTTTTTTATCATGAAACTATATATTGAAAATATTGTAACTGATTTAAGGAAGAATGGAATCAATATTACAGATGATATGTTTGATGCTATGAATGAATTTGTTGACATACAGAATTCTTTCGCTCATAAAATGAATATTTCACGATGGCAAGATGTAAAAGGAAAGACTGTTCTGTTTACAGACGGTGCAAATATTTTAGCTGTATACGGAAATGATCGTTTTATGTATAATCCAAATAAGCTAAAAGTAAGCCAAGCACCTGAATATGATATATATGAGGTAGAAGTTTTTGGTACAAATGTTCAGAAACGCCGTCAGGAACGCAGAGATTTTCTAAAAGGTTTAACAAAAACAAGTGATGCAGAGTATTCAAATGTGCCGAAGTCTACCACATATATTTGGGATAAAGACTGGAATCCAGAAACAAATAAGGTGTACTATGCAAAGCTGTTACAGCAGAATAATTTAGGTAAATATGCTAAACAATTAGCTGATGCCTATGATGTTGTTAAAGAATTGATCGACCAACGAAAAGATAGACTGACTGGAAAGCGATCAGAATATGATAGAATGATTACAGATATTTCAAGACAGGTTGCGAAAATTGAAGATGAAATGACTGCCGCAGAAAGAGATTTTAATTTTGATGTGTCTAAACTAAAAAAGGAATTGTCTAAACTCCCGCTTCTTGTAGACAGAGCCAAGATGTTTATACGATCAGAAGAAATTGAATATAAACACTGGGGAAAGAGAAAGCCTATTCCATATACTAAGATTGAGAAATAAACAGGAAAGGATAGATGCAGATGCTCATTCTTGAAAATAAGACTGTTGATAACAATGCTGTTAAAAGAATTATTCAAACAGCCAAGGATTATTTTGATAATGAAGATTATAAATTCGATGTTGACATTACTGATTCTTTGAATATATGGTGTGACAACGACAAAGATCATACTGTTTTTATTCAAACCTCTGATGAAAACGCATATGCGACATTCACGGAAGCAGACATTGAAGTGTTTGGCGTGGCAGAACTTGTTAAAAATATCACTCAGCAACTAACTGAAACTGGATTAGATAACGACTAAGATTAAGTGGTTTTTTGAAGTTTTTCAGAAAATTTTCAAAAACCACTTGACTTTTTGCAATAAATATGTTATACTATACTTACAGAGATGTTTCCATTTACAGTCTATCAGGAGGTATGTTATGCAAGAAATTAAGAATGACATCATTCTGTTTATGTTTGGCGGAAATGCTATTTTTACAATCGTGAAAGATAACACCCACTATTCATACAAGATTTATAGGAAAAAGACAACTGACGGATCTAAGATTTATCATCTGTATCTTCGCAAGGCAAATAAAGGAACTTATTGTGGATATTTCAAGATCACAAATAATCGGCTTCATTTCAAGCATAGTGATAAGTATGATGTTCCGGCGAATTGTGATGACCTTATTGTCCTTCATGATGTTATCAAAGGTAGAAAAAATTTGCCAGATAATATTAAGGTATATCATTCAGGTCGTTGCGGTTGCTGTGGAAGAATTCTGACTGACCCACAGGCAATGGCAAGAGGATTCGGTCCTGAATGTTGGAAAAAAGTCCGTACTTATATTGTATAATTTATATTTGGAGGTTTTTAGTATGAACTATTTTGTGGTACAAGACAACGATGGAAAGTATTTAGTAGACAGTACAAGTGAAAAACTGGATGCCTATGTTGAAAAATTTGACAACTGGATAGATGCATCTGTATCTGCCACAGAACGCAACACGAATTATGACTTTGCTAAATATCTTTATAGGAAAGAACATTTGAATGATTTTCTTAAAGAACCACAAGAAATAATGAAGCTCAAAGGGTACAACTACTATAGATAAGGGTGGTACAAAATGAATAAAGATTATTCAAAGACAATCTCCGAACTTGTTCAATATTTGAATGTGTGCAGAGATCAATACTATAATTATAATAATTCAATCATTACAGATCAACAGTATGATGATTTATTCGATAAGTTGAAACAGCTAGAGGATGAATCAGGAATTGTACTATCGAATTCACCTACACAAACAGTAGGTTATCCTGTTGTGTCTAATCTTGAAAAAGTAAGGCATGAAAGAGAACTACTTTCTCTCGATAAGACGAAAAAGATTAAAGATGTAATAAAGTTTTGCGGGACTAAAGATATTCTAATTATGCATAAACTTGACGGACTTACTATGGATTTAACATACAAAGACGGGATTCTTGTTAAGGCGGCAACTCGCGGAGACGGATATATAGGTGATGATATTACACATAATGCAGTATCAATTTTAGGTATTCCAAAAACAATAAATGCGCCAGGTGTTAGACATATTACGGGCGAAGCAATCATTACTAAAGATGATTTTGAATATGTAAATAGTAAACTGTCAGAAAGCGATAGATTTGCAAATCCTAGAAACCTTGCAAGTGGTAGCGTTAGACAGCTTGATAGTGCTATTTGTGCTAAGAGGAAAGTACGGTTCATTGCATGGAATGCAAATGATATTTCTATTGACGGAACAATGTCTTCCGGTCTTGACGAAGCTGATAAGCTAGGGTTTACAACTGTTCATAGGAGATCTGGTTTGTCAATTTCAAAAATGTCAGAGGATAATATCAGTGAAATTTTTAACACATTTAAGACTTATGCAAACAATAAAGGTATTCCTATTGATGGTATTGTTATAATGTATAACAATATTGAATATGGTAAATCCCTTGGAAAGACAGGTCATCATTTTAGAAATGGGCTTGCTTATAAATTCTATGATGATACATATGAGACAGAACTTATTGATATTGAATATTCAATCGGTAAAACAGGATTTTTGACACCTGTTGCCATATTTAAGCCTGTGACGATAGATGGTACTTCTGTATCAAGAGCGTCACTATCTAATCTATCTGTAATGAAAGCAACATTGAAAGAGCCGTTTGTCGGACAGACAATCTATGTATCAAAGAGAGGGCAGATCATCCCGAAAGTAGAAAGTTGTTTAGAGGGAGAAACCATACACGGTGAAAGACTGTACTTCCCTACAGAATGTCCGTATTGTGGTGGTATGACATTTGTATTTGAGGATAAAAAATCAGGTATTGAAAGTTTGGAATGTGCAAATATCAAGTGTTCTGGAATGATTCTCAAAAGATTCTCGGCATTTGTATCTAAACAGGCAATGGATATTGATGGACTATCAGAAAAGACACTTGAAAAATTTATCAAGCTAGGATGGCTAACGAAGTATTCTGACATATATACTAAACTTGAAAAACATAGGGATGAACTATGTAAAATGGATGGCTTTGGAGAAAAGTCTGTAACCGCATTACTTGAATCTATCGAAAAGTCAAAACATACAACTTTATCTAAACTTCTGATCGGTCTTGACATTGAAAACATTGGAAAACAGAATGCACAAGAACTTGAAAAGTTTTTCCGGCATGATCCGAATAATGTTCTAAAAATGACTACACAAGACATTAGAGATGCCTTGGTTCATGTTGACGGTTTTGGAGATGTAATGGTGGAATCAGTTTGTAATTGGCGCAGTAATTATTATGAAATGGATGAATACACAAAACTGATTTCAATTCTTGATTTTACAAAGGAAGAACAGGTATCTACAAAACTATCCGGAATGAAATTCGTGATTACAGGTTCTCTAAATCTGTATAAAAATAGAGACGAACTTGTATCTTATATCGAATCCAACGGTGGAAAAGTACAATCCGGAGTATCAAAAGAAACAACATACCTTATCAATAATGATGTGAACAGTACATCTGGAAAGAATAAAAAAGCAAAAGAACTTAATATACCGATCATTTCAGAACAAGAGTTTGTTGATATGTTTAACAGCACACCAGATAAACCTATTGAAAAGCCGAAGAAGAGAGGATTATTCTAATGATAAAGGTTGATTTAGATGATGATAGATATTTTTTTTGAACACGCAAATCTGAAACAAAAAGATACAGGAGAACCGTTTGATGTTTGGTTTGATGAAATGGGTAAACTTATAAATGTTCAGCACAATGAACCAAGATTCAAGTTTAAGTCAAACGGTATCGAACTTGATATTATCTTGCACAGTGATGATACTTTAGAGGTTGTAAATCCAATCAGGGATATTAAAAAATTCAAACATTTGAAAAAAGCAAAAGAATTTATTCGTAAATTTGAAAAACCTCTTAGAATGCATTGGAATCAAGATTTAACATCTTTAGAACTTATGTATATTATAAGGTCTGTATGCAAGAATAATGAGGAACTTCTTGATGTTTTATCAAGAGTAGCGTCAGGAGATTTTTGAATATGCTTCTAATTATATGTGGTAAATCTGGATCGGGAAAAGATGCATTGCTAAAACGATTAGTTAAGCATTATAAATTCTGCCCGATTATTTCAACAACTTCTCGCCCACAACGGTTTGGAGAAATGAACGGTGTTGAATATAATTTTGTATCGAAAGAAAAATTTCTTGAATTGATAGACAGAGATGCTTTTATAGAATACAGGACATATAATACCCTTGTAGATAATATTGCAGATACATGGTATTATGGAACTGAAAAAAGATCGCTTCAACCATGGACTAGATATGTTGTAATACTTGATATTACAGGAACTCAAAAATTCCTAGAATATTTCGGTAAGGAAAATTGCTGTGTTGTTTACATCAATGTTTCAGATGATGTGAGAACTTTACGGGCGAAAAATAGAGGATCTTTTGATGAATGCGAATGGAATAGGCGTTTAGAAGCTGATGCTAATGATTTCTACGAAGAAATGATTAAAAGTGTAAATGCCTATACAGTTGAAAACAATGGTCTTTTCGATGACACTGTTGAGAAGGTTTTTAACTATTATCGAAATTACACTAAATTCGCGCAGTTGTTTTAAGGGAGTGATTAGATGCTAAATCAAAATCAACGATTAGTAAAATCTATTGAAAACAGGTTTACTATCTGTAGAGAATTATTTTCAAAATTACAGAATGAACTTTTTGAACTAGAGAAAGAATTTTCGGTATTGAAGGCAATGAATGATCTTACATCAAATGAATCTAATACAAATGAATATGAAAAAATCATAGATCATATTCGTAAAGATATTTTACCGGATTGGCAAAGGAATGTTGTAACCGTTTATAGTTGTCCTGACATATACCCAATAAACACTCCGAACATTTTTACTGATACTATGTCTACTGGTTGTGAGGGTGAACCGTTGTGAAAAAACAAAATAATTCAAAGCCACTTTTCTTAAATACGAAAAGTCAAACTCAAAGTGAGCAAACTCCGGAGAAAAAGAAAAGAGGTAGACCTAGAAAGAATCCTATGGAACAACCTAAACAGGAAGTAAAAACACATCCTGTAAAGAAAGAAACTAAAAAAGAGATTGCGCCAAAACAAAGTAACACAAAACCGATTAGTGGTTGGAAAGACTTTCTAAAACAAAAGCCGGATGTTTTAATGCCATTAGAGTTTTATGTAGATACAGGAAAACAGAAACAGGATATATTCAGAGGGTATATTTCGCAAGATGGAATGACAGTGACAGATGAACCTTATAAGCTAGTGGTACTTAGTAAGAAATACGGAAATCTGTTTTATAGATTTATTTACGGTTGCCCGAATTTGAATAACTGCCCGAATGATTTTCCGTCATGTGACTTGTGTAAAAGAAAGAAAAAGTAAAGATCAAATTATATGATTTTCTTGGAGTGATTGATATGCATATGTTCAAGGTTGTTTTCTCAAAAACACTTGACTTTGTATCTTGTGAAGAATTTGAAATACTGCTAGAGGATATTGTTTTCTATAAGGCAATTTTTGACAAAGGCATATACTATATCAATGTTGTTGCTCCGAATGAAAATGTTGCTAAATATAAAGCTACCAAAATAATTTATGGTTAAATAGTTGTGAATAATACACAAAATCCACCTATAAAAAAGGTGGATTTTTTATGTCGAAAAGTATTGACTTTTCTCTATAAATGTGTTATACTATATATGTAAGAAAGAGGAAACCCGATACAAAAACTAGGAGGTAGTTACTGTGAGAGAATGGTATGTTGAAATTATTTATCGTTTTTCCAGTGGTGGTAATACAAAACTTTCTTTCAAACCATTTGCGGAAACAAAGGAGGAAGCAATCAAGAAAGCAAAGGACGCAACATTTTCTATGTATGGAACTAACGACGGCACTATGGAAGTAGCTGTTTGTTATGAGGATGATGATGTTGTATTAACAAATGATAAAGGCTAATTACATTAGGAGGTAAATTAATATGGAAAACAATATGATTGATGTTCTTCGTTCCCTTGATAATTCGACAGAAGTTGCAGTTATTGATTGTGCAACTGGTAAGACCGTTTAGGAGGGAAAAGTTTATGACCTCAAGGAAAGAGATTATTCTTGTTATTTCGTGAAAAACTTTATATTCACAGGCAACCTAGTCATTATGTCTGTTCAGGCATTTTTGCGTGAAGATATGGAATATTACTTCACCGTAGGAACTATTGCAGAGGGGTATTGTAATGGGTATGTTAAACTGACTCCGGCACAGGCAAGAGCAGTTGCTTATGCCCTTGACAAGCGTAACTGGGTACTCCGCGAGGGTGAAGGTTATTCTGGTAACTTTAGCATTGACCTTGATGATTGGAAAACTGTCGAGGAAATTGAGGGAAATGAGGAATAATAAGGAGGGTATAAATATGAAGAATTGGAAAGTGAGAATTTATGACTGTAAGACATTTGCGACTGTTGCAGAAATGATTATTCCAGATGTACTTGCACAGATGATCTTTGAAAATAAGAATCTTACCTGTGCCAAAGATTATCCGTCTAATAAGATTTATGCAAGTAAAACACATACTGCTGTGTTTGATGAAGTGATTGATGGTTTGAATTAAGGAGGGTACGAAAATGGCAAGAACATTTAACGTGAATGGTGTGGAGTACACCGAAGCTGAAATTAAGAAACTTATTAAGCGTTACTTGACTATTAAGAATACTCAGAAACTTCTTGACAAAGAACTTTCTGAAATCTCAAAGACCTTGACAGGTATTGCACAGACAGAAGAGGATAAAAAGGTTATTCTTAAGGAACACTCGATCTCAATTTCCGATTGCACAAGAGTTTCCGTATCTTATTCGGAACTTGAAAAGGAACATCCTAGAATTGCAAAGAAAATGTGTAAGGTTTCATCTTACACAAAACTGAATGTAAAGTAAGAAAATCAAACAATGTAAGGAGGAAATTAAAATGGGGTTCTTTTCTTGGCTGACTTGTGACACTAAGGAGTCTATCTCCAATCGTCATTCTGTTCGTGGGCCTCTTACTGCTTATGCACTTATTCCAAAGGAATTTGGAGGTGGGTTTCTGAAAGAGGAAAATTATGACGGTTACGGTGTTTTCGGTGGACGGGATATCTTTGCCCTTGTTGCTAACTGGAATAAGCCCGATGCTTGCACTGGTAATGATGAAGTTGACCGTATGCTCGGTATTGACATTTATTACGATCAGAATAATCCGATTAATTATGGAATTAAGATTGCATCTAAGCCTATGGAATATGAGGGCGCAGAAATTAGTGATGATTGTCCGGATCAGGGATATTTCTACTGTGACGAAGAAGATGAAGAAGATGACTGGTATGACGAAGACGAGGATGACTACTTTGATATCGAATATGAAGAAGATGATGACGAAGACGAATAACTAAGATAATCGAATAGCATCTGTCAAAACCGGCAGATGCTATTTGAATAATTGAAAAGGAGATAAATAAATGTTTCTTATTTTAATCATAGCAGAATATCTTATGTATGCTGTAATGTATGCATTTCCTGCATTACTTGTAACCTTTTTTGGTTCAAGATGTTTTGAAACAGTAAACTTTGATCGCAGTACATTTGCATTTGTTCTTGTATGCTTTCTCTGTATTAGATTCATTATTGATTTCAAGATTACATGGAAGTTTAGAGAACAGGACTAAAAAATTTTGAAAACTACTTGACAATTTTGATATTTTGTGTTATACTATAAATACAAACAATATGAGAGGTATATTTTATGAGAATGTGGCATTATAGACTTATTCAGGCATTGCCAGATTTGCAATTAAAAGGTCAGTTGAGAGAACTGGTTGCAATAATGAGATGCTGGAAAATAAACGGATCACCGAATCATTTACTTGTAAATAACGCTACATCTTCTATCAATGATTTTTATAGATATTGGGTATGGTACGACTACCAATATCAAAGACGATTTGGAAAACCTTTTAATAGAAACTATATGTTAGAGGTTTTGGAGTTCTGTAAAACATTCAAGGAGTTTTGTCTTACAGAAAAGACTGCCTTATTGTCCGTAGATAAAATGTATACAGAGTGGCACAATAAAAACTATCTTCGTGTTTGCATGGCAAACCTGTATGAGAAATATGCATTTGGATTGGGCGATAACAAAATATCTGAATATGAATGGAACAGACTTTCTGATACATATAAACAAATCACACAAGAGGATTATGTAATATGACAAAACAAAATAGAAATATCGTTGAAAATGTAATAACAGATTTATCCAGAATATACGATTGTTATATCATTTGTGAAGAACAGAAAACCGCTGATGTAATCACATTTCAAATCAAAAACAGGAATTCTATTTATACAAATAGGGTTACTTTCTATAGAAGTGATTATTTCCATGTAATCGCAGCAGGGGATGATCCTATCTATTATATACTAGATGACCTGAATAAATACCTACAAACTACAATAGGTGAACCAAAAGGGCTTGAAAGAAATACTAGAACCGATCATATGTGTCCTCATTGTGGCGCACCGCTGAAAAGAAATCAAACTGTTTGCGACTATTGCCGATGTGAAATCTGGTAATAGTTAAAATATATTTTTTTATAAGGAGTTTATGTAAAAATGAGCGAGAACAATTTTCATGATGGTGATATTGTAACATATCCAATTCACGAAAACACAAAGAATCAAAGACTTACGATTGGAAAACTTTCTGGTGCTGGTATTACTTTCTGGATTGATGGACCAGAGATTTCAACAACTGTTTCTGACATTTCTAAATGCACCTTACTCGCAAAGGCATCAAAGAAAGCTGACAAAATTTTTAAGAAGTACAATGACCGGTTTAAGAAACTAGATATGGATTCTGTAGGTTTTGAAGTGTACCAATCAGGTGCAGAGTGTTTCTTTGAAATGTATAAAAGAAGATTTGAAGAACTGGAAAATGGGGAGTAAGGTTATGAATGTTTTTGTCGAAGCCTGTAAGTACATTGTAGATAACGGTACAACAATTAGAGATTCTGCAAGTGTTTATGGGCTTGCTAAATCTACATTGCATAATTACATTCAAAATGATCTTTACAATTTTTGCATCGTTCATGGATGTACGGGATTCTATCTTGAGGTAATGGATCAGATTTATATGAATCTTGCAGACAGACATATTCGCGGTGGAAATGCTACAAAGGTAAAGTATCAGAAATTAAAAAATAGTAAAAAGGTGTAACTATTATGATTGATACTGATAAGATTAAATTCAGAGCAAGGCGTAATGATACAGATAAGATGTCATGGATCTCTGGAAGTTTTGTTCATATCGGTGATGAGTATTACATTATCGAATGTGACGGAATGAAAACAAGAGTTTCAAAAGATTCTGTATCTATGTTTACAGGTTTTTTGGATTCTGTAGGTCGTGAAATATATACAGGAGATATCCTAGCTTATAACTTTGTAAATTTAGGAAAACAGGCAGAACCGCCTATTGCTAGAATGGTAGAAGTAGTGTTTGAATGTGGAGTTATGAATGTCACTAATGTTGACTATGATTTTGTTCATGATTTTCTAAATAACCCACATTACAGAGATGTTAGAGTAATCGGACATAATTCATATTCTGTTCCCAAACAGGTACTTGACGAATACTATCATTGGTTAGACTTTCCGGATGATGAGGAAGATATTCTTGATGTTCGCAATTCCATTAAATTGATCGAAAATGCCTGTGCTGATTATTTGAGGGAGTTGTGAGTAATGGATAACAGTAAATTTGAATGGAAATCTGTTTGTAATTTTGGTAAAGACGGGTTTCTATATTCTGAAAATGTAGATACAATTAGTAAAGAAGAAATCAAAATAAATACAAGAAACATTGATCTAAATTGTTTTAAGGATTTCCCTGATTTTGATTTAATAGCTGATTTAAGTAAATCTGTTTACGATGATACGACAAGATTAGTGGATGAATATTATGATGATCAGAACAAAACTATCAACTATATCATGTTTGAAGTATTCAAAAGCTATGGGTATGATTCTCCGGAAAAAGTAAGAATCCTGTTCGAGAATCATTACTATAATCTACCTCGTGTGTTTAAGGATATAAACAGAATGCTTGCCGATGCCAAAGTAACGCTATGCGATAGAATTCTTGAACTTGTTCCACCGTCAAAACCGATTGTGCTGAGTGATGTTCAATTTATGGGCTTAAAGGAGAAGTGGTTTGATGTTTATGGATATGATGATGAATATGCAAGAAGCATTGGAGAAATCTGAATACACAGAGCCTAAAATTCAAGTATTTCAAGTATCAGACATTAAAATTGCTGACATAAATGATTTCAGTGTCATTGAAGAAATAAAGAAACATTATCTGTCTGATAGACAAATAGAGTTTATTGAACGAAGTAGTTCCAGAAGAACGATGAATCCTTATAAGTCTTGGTTTTGGTTAAATCTGTATATCAGAGGATTGCAAAATGATTGATTGGTCTGAGTTTGAAGTTGACATTACTTGTAAACTGCCTTTAGATATTGTTGAATATCTTTATAATTACAAATACACTAAACTAGAAAGCAAGGCCGATTATAACTATCCATTCTGGCCTTATTTCTTTATTGAGTTTCCAAAATGTGATTGTTGTGGGTTTGGATTAGCTTTGTTTATAGACGGTGACGGGTCTTGGTATGTTCTGGAAAATTCAAGAGGATTTGATTTTACAGTCGGCTATCTTCCAAACCCGATTAGAAACTTAGAAGATCTAAAACTCATACTTGATTTTTATGAGAACAATGGTAGAGGATATCCATAAAGGAGTTTTGTATGAAAGGATTCAAAAAGAAACTAGCAAAAAGAAATAACTGTTTTCATTACAAAGATTATAAATACTGGAAAAAAGTAGAGGATTTTTGTATCAATAAATATGGAGAGGATAGGTACAATCACTGGAAAGAAAAAGGTTTGTTTGATGAAAAGAAATACGGGTATTTAACTAATATGCAGATTGTAACAGTATCGAAGTCCGGTAAGTCAGTTATTGATACAGAGTTATTTTCAGGCTGTTATCCGTCATCTATTCAAACAGGAATCAATGAACCAGAACCTATACAAATAAGTACATCATTTAAGATAGATATGTTGACGGGTGATAAAGAAGATGAGTAAGTATACTAAATTAGCACATAAGCATGGGTTTAAGCATCCACATGAATATAAACAATGGGTAAAAGCTGTAGTTACAGGAAATGAAGCTGATTTCAGACTTTCAAGATGCGGTAGGTATCTATCGAAAGCAAACACAAAATTCGCTGAAAGAGTTAAACAAATTAAGAAATTATCTTTGAAAGACATTGTAAAATGGATGGAAACTACTTTGACAGTGTGGAGGCTGACAGGTAAAAATCCGCTTGATAAACCGTAAAAGGAGAATTTACTATGGATAAAACATACAGAGATTTCATTGATTTTATGACCGAGAAATATTCTGCCAAACCTGATGAATGTGTAAGTTTGAAAGACATTAAAGAATTTCTTAATAGAAATGATAATGAAATTCATATTACTACAAATGAACAAGACGGAACAGTCGAACTTCTCTCTCCTGAAGTTAGAGATTTTTTACGGCATTATCCAAACACGGTTGAAGATATTGGAAACAGACTTTATCACACTGATCTAATTATCTGTGATAAGTGCGGTGATGTTATGCACTTAATCATTCACATTGATGGAAATTATGAAGTATATGATAGGCATTGGGTTGATTCTAAAGTACGGCAAGAACTTCTTGTACCGCAGGAAATTAAAACAGTTAGTGATGCTCGTGAAGTATTTTTCTTTTACGAGAATCCAGTCTGAAAGGAGATTATGAATGAGTAATTCTAGTTCAGGTGGTGGCTCTGGTAAGGGTCTTAGTTTTGCATCTGTATTGCAAATTGTTTTTATTGTGTTGAAACTATGTAAAATAATTGACTGGTCTTGGATTTGGGTGCTAGCACCGTTCTGGATTACTATGATTATTTATGGTATTATTGGAATTTTAATTTACCTAGGTCTGAGGAAATTAAAATGAAAAGATTTGAAAACCATAATAACGGAAAGATATATGAAGAAATTGAAACTTGGCTGAATATGTTTTTCTTAAATACAAAATCTCCAATTTCAGATACATTGGTTACATTTTCATTTCCAAACGGTTCTGTAGAATCATGTCTTTTTATAGATGAAGAAAACTGTGGATGGTTGCATTGTTATGATGATTACATTGAATGCGAACCGTATGTCAATGTACTTGGATTTAGACCTATTGACTCAATTTCTATTGTAGACAACCGTGTCTATGCAACAAATTTTGAACATGAAGATGATTATTTAGAATATATAAATAACTAATCTTTCAGGCACACAAAATGTAAAATACTTTACTATAATTGGTAGTGATTTATTCGCTATCAATTTTTTATAGAGGTGTGATTTTAATGAAATTAAGAATTATAGAATCTAACGGTATTGATATTAGAAGAATAAAATTTCCAAGCGATGAAGCTAATGAATATTTGGAGCATGAAGAAGAATCAGAATATTTAGATGAATTAAACAAACACTCTATTGGCGAGTTAGTTGTAGATAAAAACACAGGTGATCTTATTGGTAAGGTTTTTGTTTATAGAACAAAATATCCAGGTTTCATCTACAATTTACAAGTCGAGCCTAAGTATAGGGGCAGAGGATTTGGGAAAGTTCTCACAGACGATGCCGTTAAAAAATTCAATGGTGTTGATCTTACTGTGAAGAAAGACAACTATCCTGCTATAAAACTATATACGAAATATGGATTTGAAATAGATGGTGACGGAAATGATGAAACAGAATATTATATGAAGCTAAAATAATATGTTAAAATACACAAAATTCCACTGTTTTTACAGTGGAATTTTTATTTTTATATATTCAGAAAACACTTGACTTTTTCCGATAAATGTGTTATACTATATATGTAAGTGAGATGGTTGAGAGTTGAAGGAGTGTGTGAGTATGAAAGCTATTGAAATTTGTAACAATGTTATTTATCGCGGTGCTGAACTGGTAGCAGAAAAGTACCTATCAGAAAAAGAGATACAGTCACCGCAGCATACAGATTGCTGTTTTTGCTCGGACGGTAAGCCGTTCTGCGGTAACTGTAGGTTTGGTGCTTATGATCCGGAGACAATGATTCATTACTGCACAGCTTCGAGGAGGGGTTAATTATGAAATATTACTATCATACGGAAATTGGAACTCTGAATGGTTATTTTCGTTACACGGTAGCGGCTGAAAATATTAATGAAGCAGCTACTAAGGCTCTTAGACTGCATAAGAGCAAGGGTAGACCTATTCTGGATGGGTATGTTATTAAGGTTGTTGATAAGTGTGATCGTGCAAAAACATTTTTTATCAAATAAAGATTGGAGTGTTAGACAGTATGTTTAATCTCAGAAAATATGAAGATTATATCCAGAGTCTTGCTCATAATAACAAAATTATCATTGATGATGTTACGGCAACAATAGAACATAATATACTTTATATTTCAGTATGTATTGATTGGGGTGATTGGAAACATGATCATCTTAGGTTGAAAAATCTGATTTATAATGAACTAAAACCGGATGATTGTTTTGAAGAAGTTACAGAAACAAAGGACTCTGATTGCTATTCTGCAAAGCATACTTTTGTATGGCGCGAGAAGAAAGACACCTGTACTATAAAGGAGTAATTATGAATGAGATTCAACTTCTTAACTATTTATATGTAGTTGCTAAAAATGCAGGACTTAATCTTACGGCATCTGCATTGCTGTATGAGGCTAGAAAGAAAGGATATGTGACAAAAAATATTCATAGAAAAGATGAACCATTTACTGTACCAGTATGTCTTGATGGTAAAGTGTTTACCGAGACGATTTATCCAGATGGAACAATAACTATAAATTATGAGTAAGAGTATCCGAAAACTCTAATATGTTTAATAGGAGATAATGATGAAAAATAGAGAAAAGATTTTATCTACAAATCTATATGACCTGTTTGTTGAAATGAATAACAATATGAGAACATACGCAAGTCCTGTAAATCCTTGCATATATGTTGCTCTAGGTCATAAAAACAGACTTTCAAGATGTTCTAAATATAATAATGAGTGTACTAAATGTATTGAAGAATATCTAAATCAAAATGCGAGGTAATATGAATATGAATAAGGATAAGATTCTTGAATTATGTAAACATATAGAAGAAAATGCTCACAGAATATACTCCTCTTCTGATCCGTTATCTGAAAATTCAAATCTTGCACTGGTCATACTAGAAACAGTAGATTCTATTAAAAAGGAATTGACAGCGAAACCAAAAACTAATGGAGACAGAATTAGGGCAATGACGGATGACGAACTTGCAAAATTTTTTGCAGATATTCAGACAAAAGGTTATTTCAATTTCACATGATAGGAGTGTTTAAGGTTGATTAAAAAAGTTACATGGGAAGAATTCAGGTCCAATGGTTTTCTATGGGCTGTGAATTCTTTCCTACATATATTTGGTTTTGCCATTGTATTTAAATACGACGGAGATAAAATTGTTGATGTTTACCCGGCTAGGGTGAACTTTAGAGGTTTTTCAGAGGAAAGCAACACAAAAGGCTATATTTCACTTAGTAAATATATGGTAAATAATGCCAATGATTTACTAAAGGAAGCTAACGAAGAGTGACTAAACATATTCTAAATGGGGGTATTGAAATGGTTGAAAAGTTTATTGTTGCATCTGCTTCGATTTATAAGACATTTACGGATTTCGACTTAGCAAACACCTATGCAAAAGAAATGTCTGAAAAGTATCAGGAAAGAGTAACTGTGTTCTTACAATGTGGTACAATGTGTGGTGCTGTTGCAGAATATGGCGAGGAATGATCTGATTAATAACTTATGATTTACTAGAGGGGAATAATGAAGATGACTAATGGGGATAATATCAGGAAAATGTTTACAGATGAATATATTGTTGAAAATTGTTTTTGTATGCTTTTCGATAAGTGTATTGATTGCCCCTTAAATAATGTAGAAAAATGTTATGATAAGAATGTGCGTCTTGAATGGCTTAAACAGGAGGTACAGAGCAATGAATGATAAAGAAAAGGAATTGTATTTTTTGTGTTGCCTTGCAAGAGATAGAGGTATTAAGGCAGATTATTTTGATTTTGACAAAAGGAGTGAAATTGCTAATTTCACAAGGGAAAATAAAGAGGTAAATGAATATGCCAGAAATGATTGATAGACAAGCCGTGCTGGAAATAGCTATGAAATATTGTCCGGATGATGACGGATGTTGTTCAAAAGCAGGACACGATCTAAGAGAAATGCTTGATGAAATTGAAGCACTACCTACAATCGAACCAGAAGTGCAACACGGATGGTGGGTAGAGGGTACATCACGAGGGAGTTATAGCATCTATTGTTCATGTTGTGGATGTCACAAGGAGACAATATGTCCATCTAACTATTGTCCTAGTTGTGGCACACGGATGAAGGGGATTATCACAAATGATAGCAAAGGAGAAACTATTTATGAGTAAAATGGTTATTGAAAAATATGGAGAAACTAAAGCACATTACTTTAGCACAGGAAAAGATAAACCTCTGTTTGTCATTCATGCACTATCACCAGAAGAAATGAGAATTATTATGTCTGCATTAAATGACTACGAAAAGAAAGTTAAAAGAAATACAGCTATAGTAGAAAATTATGTCTCTGGAAAACAACTCGGACAGGTTGTACTAGATCAACAAAATAATTTCAAAGAATATGTTACAAATTTAACAAACAGTTTTACGAATCAATTTTCAAGCTATCCAGAATTTACTGTTGAATCGGATTAAAGAGGAATATAAAGCTATGAAATTCAAATCATGTTTTGTAAATCAGAAAGGAAAGAAACATGATGACATATGAGGAAAGATTAAATATTCTTATGAATTCTACAAAGGAAGATGGGATAACAGATACTAATGCTTCTTTGATTTTTTCTATTATTTGTGACTGCGCTACAGATTATCACGAAGGATCTAATGTAATATCTTCTAACAATTTATCTAGCCTTAGTGGTTTGAGTAGGTATAAGGTTATGAAAGCGATAAATATTTTAAGAGATATTTTCTTAGTGGAAAGAACAACTTGTGGTTTTCCAGCATATGAAATCCATACCGAAGACGGATTAGTGGATTTTGATTGTTCACATCCACCTAAAAATGGATTCGGATTATCCCTTAATGGATATAAAAGTAATACATATAAGAAAGCAGAAGAACTCTTAGACTTATCTTACAAAGAATGGGCAAATGGAGGTATATGATTTATGTCTAATATGGATATTATTAAAAATTCTGAAAATGGTTCAACAGTTGACCTTGAACTGATTCCTATTATTGTTAAAATTCCAAAGGAAACAGCAAACCTTAAATTGATTAGTTCTTTATTCGATGAAAAAGGAATTAAGCATGATGCTGAGATTAACCTTAATGTATCTGCTATTCAGGAATGTAGACAAGATTTTATTGATTTTGTCGGTGATGATGATTATGATGCCACATATGTTTTAACAGAAGAAGGAAAGAAATACTTAGAGGAATTGAGGAATAAAGATAATGCATAAATGCGAATTTCCAGAGGGATTGAAAATACTTCCAGACGGTAAAAATGAATTAGATCCATGTATTTACGAAACATCAGAAGTATACACTAATTGCATAGTTGAAATTTGCAGATGTAAAAAGTGTGGAAACATTTCTGTATCTTGGCGTAAAACGGATCAAACAGAAAGTGTTCCAGAAAGTGATTTTGATATGTTTGTTTGACATTAGTAAATAAGTACAAAAAATCTACATTTTTTGAGTGGATTTTTTATTTTTGAATTTTCAGAAAACACTTGACTTTTCTTTGAAAATATGTTATAATATATTTGTAAGAAAGAGGAATGATACCAATAGGAGGTAAGTATGAAGAAACTTGCTTATATTATTGTTTGTGACAACCACTCCTTTTCTATGTACGGCGGTCGTACTGAGACACGGGATTACCTTATCTGTTGGTATCCAAATGCAATAGTATATAATTCTGACATAGACCCTTTTTGGGATATGGGACTGACATGGACATCTTTTGAGTGTTTTGTTGACTGCAATAAAAGAATTGCAGAAAACTCCGATCTCGGACTTTCTACAATTTTTAAGACGGAAGAAGAAGCTATGGAATTTGCAAACAAGTTTCTTCACGGTCATAACTACTGGAAAGTAATTCAGATCATTATTTAAGGGGGTGATTATATATGTTTACAGTTAAGATTAACAATATGCCAAAAGATGTAGAGCCAGAAAAGTATGTTGTTGCTAGATATTGTGACAGCGACGGTGAGTGGTGGTACTACGGTATGTATGACAATAAAGAAAAGGCATACGCTGTTTCAGAAGAAATCGGCGGGTATGTTTTTGAATATATTGAGGAATAATATATGAATATCAAAGGAAAGAGATTTGGAAAATTAGTTGTTTTTGAAAATGATGTGACACGAAAAGGATATGTTCTGTGTCAGTGTGACTGCGGTACAGTAAAATCTATTCGTGCCACATCACTTACAAAAAAGAAACAACCTACTAGATCTTGCGGGTGTATTCAAAGAGAATATGCCCATAGTATAGCATCAAAATCTATTTCAAAAAATGCCGATAAGCAAGTATCTACAAATAGAAAATATAACACAAATTTTGGATCTATTATTTGTGAAAAACCAAAAAATAATACCTCTGGATATAAGGGAGTATGTTGGAGCAAATATCATAATAAGTGGCAAGCATATATTCGTTTACATAATAAAAGAATACATTTAGGTTATTTTGATGATATTGAAGATGCTGTTAAGGCAAGAATTGAAGGCGAAGAAAAATACTTTGAACCGATTCTAAAGGAGATTGAGATAATCAGATGATTAGTGTAATAAACGAATTCATTATAAACAACAATTCTACTATAATTGTAGTTATTCTTTTGCTAGTTTTCTTATCTACTATACGAATTGTAGAGCTACTGAAATCTATACGAGATGAAATTAAATTTTTATACAGGAGATCCGAGATACTTCTAGTGAATGACGAACTTAGACATATTCCAAGAAACATTAAGTCCGATTATTTTAATAAGGAGGAGACTGAAGATGAAAATTCTTAAACACGGTACAAAGATTATCGGCAGATTCAAGTGTGATCGCTGCGAATGCGAGTTTGAGGAAAACATTAAAAATTGCCGGATTGGACTAACTACTAACTACAATAATATCAAACATGATCCTGTTGATATTCCAACTGCTTTTGTTGTTTGTCCAGATTGCGGAAAAGAGTGTGCAACATATCTTTCTGACTTTACGCCCGAATCACAATCTATAGCAACACCTACAGAAAAACCAAAAGAACATATTGATGCAGATGAAATGAATAACATTCTGTATGAAACAAAGTATTATAATATCCCTTATGGAACACCAGAGTATTATATTTTTGTCGAGAAAAATTACGGTTACACAAGAGAAAACAGCGATATTTGTTAAGATGTATGCTGGAATTGCACCATAAACAAATGGAGAAAATATGATATATTCTGTTTCGATATATGAAATTGATATAACTGAAAAGAAATATCAATTTATTGATAATTTGAAAAGACAGTTTCATGATATAAGAGATGCAAAAAGATATGCTAGTAGTTGCACATTAAAATCAAATAGCTTAATTCGCGGCTTTTTCATAAATGAAATTCAGGAGGAACAACATGAAGAAATACACAAGGGTTAAAAATATTGTCCAATGTAAATCAATAGTCAGTTCCATTGTTTGTGATGTTTGTGGAAAAGTTATTGAACAATGTAATAATTACCATGAAGTAAGTTATTCAGAATATATTGGGCAAGATGTGTATACTAAAAAAGTAGATGTTTGCTTAGATTGTGCGCCTAGTTATGCACATAGTCTTATAAGCATTGATGATGTTGTCAGTTATAGTGACAAACTAGAATATGCAAATTATAATACTATTGGTAGTGAGAATACCACCAACCTAAATGTTATTGATTTCAGGGAAAATCTAATTACCACTGTTCGATTACTGCAAGACAATGAC
>JAEIGA010004405.1_pt1 | contig 21787 bp, 18 predicted proteins | sample 9270691 | NCBI WGS metagenome assembly JAEIGA01 (sample SAMN17057246, study PRJNA624740) | gut metagenome | biome: biome; isolation source: fecal sample | host: Bos grunniens | place: China: Xizang | collected 2019 | reverse complement strand
GTTTACGCCTGGACCATAGATGTCATAAAGGCAGATGTTTGGAGTGAGGCCGAGCATGAGAGCTGTCTGAGCCATGTTTGATCCGATAGCGCCACCGGCACCTACGATCACGAGCTTGTCGTTAGTCAAAAATTCCATAATTGTATTATAATGTTAACATTTTGTTTTCAAGTCCGGGCAAAGATAATAAATTTATAATTTATAGGGCCTTGGCTTACTTAGAAAAACAACATAAATTTTCAGATATCAAAACATTTCGTATCTTTGCAGCTGAATTTTAAGAAGATAAGACAAGTGGAACCTCCCAGTCCTATATTAAAAGATCAAAAAGTCTCTACGGATCAGATGTCTGACGATCCGTTGTCCAACAGTGTATTTATGGTTATGGGCAGCACTTCTGACGAAGGTCAGGAGGGCGGTTTTTGTGTATGTGCATGGTCTGCACATACCGGTCTTTCATATATAGGTACTCCTAATTCCACCATTTCATAATTTTTATGGCACTTTATTTAAGAAGAAAACTCGACAACAAAGCGGAAATCGCCGTATGGCATGTAACCGAGACAGAAGATGAGCTGAAGAGCATAACATCTGTCCCAACTGATGAAATGGAAGAGATCTCACTCTTCAGAAGTGAAAGCCAGAGAAGACAGAAGCTGGCAGTAAGGGCACTTATCAATGAAGTGTTCGAGGACAAGATGTACCTCAATCACCACGATAACGGCCAGCCGTATCTTGAGAACTGCGCAACAAACATCAGCATCACGCACACAGATAACTATGTTGCCATCATCATTCACAATGATGAGGAGGTAGGAGTTGATATCGAATCACTTGATAGGGATTTCTCTGTAGTTGAGAAGAAAGCATTGTCTGAGGACGAGATCGATGACCTTGAAAAAGACAAGAAGAACGAACAGCTGGCCATCTACTGGTGCGCAAAGGAAGCCATCTTCAAAAGAATGTCTCAGAACAGGGTTGACTTTGCTGAACAGATCGAGGTTGAAAAGTTCAATGTAAGAAAGGAAGGAGAGCTTGAGGCAACCTTCATACACAAAGACGAACACGAGGAAGAATTCGAGCTTGAATACATGATTTTCGACCGCCATGTACTGGTCTGGCTCGTCGGATAACAAAAGTCCTCTAAAATCCTCATTTAAAAATATTCCAAATTGGATACAATATAAACAACCTGTTAATCAATAAATTAACAGGTTGTTTATATTTTTGTTAATATCTTTTCTTGTTGATTTTTTAGCAAGAATCTGATAATTGGATTATCTTTGTCTTCTGTCCTTTGCATTACGGACGACAACTATTAAATATTCACATTCCGCTACTCATTCGGGCGAGTGGAGTACAATTTATAATTTTATGGTAAAGCATGTGGTTAAACGCGACGGTAGAGTCGTGATTTTTGACAATAGAAAGATTGTTGATGCAATCCTCAAGGCTATGGGTGTTACCGAGGAGGGCGAGGACATTGTCCTTGCTGCAGAAATCGCTGCCACCATTTCCAAGATCAATGTGGAGAACATGAGCGTGGAAGACATCCAGGATCAGGTGGAGTTCGAGCTCATGAACAGTCCTCGTAAGGAAGTTGCAAAGAAGTACATCGCTTATCGTAACCAGCGTAATCTTGCGCGTAAGGCAAAGTCACGTGAGATCTTCCAGGAGATCATCGACGCTCAGGCAACCGAGATCACCCGTGAGAATGCAAACATGAATGCAGATACACCTGCCGGCATGATGATGAAGTTCGCTTCAGAGTCCACAAAGTCATATGTTGACGAGTGCCTTCTGTCTGAAGAGGTAAAGGCAGCCGTCAAGGGCAACTACATTCATGTTCATGACAAGGACTATTATCCTACCAAGAGCCTTACCTGTATCCAGCACCCGCTCGATAAGATTCTGGAGGACGGTTTCTTTGCAGGACACGGAGAGTCACGTCCAGCGAAGAGAATAGAGACTGCCAGCATTCTCGGATGTATCTCTATGGAGACTGTTCAGAATGAAATGCATGGAGGTCAGGCAATTCCGGCATTTGACTTCTATATGGCACCGTTTGTAAGAAGAACGTTCCATGAGGAGCTTGACAAGATCGGTGATATCAACGGTGAGAATTATTCAAGATTGTATAATGTTGCTATTGACGACTATCTCAAACGCGACCTGGTAGGTATCCAGGGTGATGACCGTGTGATTCAGCACGCCATCAATATGACCGTAAGCCGTGTTCATCAGTCAATGGAGGCGTTCGTGCATAATATGAACTCAATCCACTCACGCGGTGGCAATCAGGTTGTATTCAGCTCTATCAACTATGGTACTGATACATCTGCTGAGGGACGTTGTGTCATCCGCGAGCTTCTCAACACTACATACGAGGGTGTCGGAAACGGCTCTACCGCAATCTTCCCGATCCAGATCTGGAAGAAGAAGAGAGGAGTGAGCTACCTTCCTGAGGACCGCAACTATGACCTTTACAAATTTGCCTGCAAGGTGTCTGCACGCAGATTCTTCCCGAACTTCGTGAACCTTGATGCACCATTCAACCAGCACGAACTCTGGAAAGCAGATGATCCTAAGAGATATCAGTGGGAAGTGGCAACAATGGGCTGCCGTACACGTGTATTCGAGAACAGATTCGGACCTAAGACATCTATCGGACGAGGCAACCTTTCATTCACAACTATCAATATCGTGAAACTCGCCCTTGAGTGCATGAAGATAGAGCACAAGGAAGACAGAATCCATGAGTTCTTCAAGAAGCTTGATTGGGCACTTGAAATCTCTGCAAAACAGCTTAATGAGAGATTCAATTTCCAGAAGACAGCTCTCAAGAAGCAGTTCCCTCTTCTGATGGGTGCACTCTGGATCGACAGCGAAAAGCTTGGAGACAATGACACCATCGAGGCGGTAATCAACCATGGTACCCTGGGTATCGGATTCATCGGACTTGCAGAGACGCTTATTGCACTCGTCGGAAAGCACCATGGAGAATCAGCAGAAGCACAGGAGCTCGGATTGCGCATCGTTACATTCATGAGAAGCAAGGTGAACGAGTTCTGTGAAACATACAAGCACAACTTCAGTGTGCTCGCAACTCCTGCCGAAGGACTTGCAGGACGTTTCACTCGCGGAGACAAGAAGAAGTTCGGTATCATTCCTGGCATCACAGACAAGGACTACTACACTAATTCTAACCATGTACCGGTTTACTACAAGTGCAGTCCTAAGCACAAGGCTGAGATCGAAGGACCTTACCACGCACTTACCGGCGGCGGACACATCTTCTATGTCGAGATTGACGGAGATGCAACACACAATCCTGAGGCTATCATGAACATTGTAGATCTCATGGACAGATACGACATCGGATACTGCTCAGTCAACCACAACCGCAACCGCTGTATGGACTGCGGATTCGAGAATGCGAAAGAAGGACTTAAGAAATGTCCTCACTGCGGCGGTGAAAACATTGACAAACTGCAGCGCATTACCGGCTACCTTGTAGGTACTACCAGCCGCTGGAACGGCGGAAAACTCGCCGAACTGCGTGACCGTGTCGTACACGAATAGCAGATGGCCGGTCCAGCCGGCCATGACGTCATTCCCGACCTGATCGGGAATCTATTTAAAAGGAATAATGGAGACGGTGCCAGGAATGGCATCGTCTTTTTGTTCTGTAAGATGAATGATACGCTGATTGGAACTGCCACGGAAGTGAAGTTCAGGATCTCTCAAGCTTTCGATGAAAGGTCCGTCGACAAGAGTATCGATATATGGCAGGATCTGGCTCAGACGTTGATCGGAAAGGATTTTCTCATATGTATATCCTGTATAGCACCAGATGTTCTTGCCTGTCTCTTCCTTGATACGTCGCGCCAGCTCAGTAAAGGCCTCGACCTGATAGAGCGGATCACCACCGGAAAAAGTCACGTTTGAGAACTCATCAGCCTTGATTATCTCCAGAAGGTCGTCCACGCTGACCTCCCTGCCTCCATCGAAATCCCACGACTGCGGATTATGGCAACCTGGACAATGGTGACCACAGCCCGCACAATATATCGAAGTGCGGAAGCCGGGACCATCAGCCATGGTTTCTTCCAATATATCCAAGATCCTGATCGTCATACGTCTTGGTTTACAGATCCTTCACTTCGTTCAGGATGACAGGGGGGTTCGTTCAGGATGACAGGGGGTTCGTTCAGGATGACAGGGGCTTTTTTGCTGAGCTGTGCTGGACGGATGTCATCCCATGAACGGATAGCATCGTATGCCTGACGTGAACCGTAATATGCAAGGAATTTCTTCTCATCATTCTCTACCCACCACTGAGTGCCCATACCTTTCTCAAAAGCATATGGTTTCATGAACATCTTGACTGCGAACGCAGGTGCAAGAAATGCAAGCGAGTAGAACCACGGAAGCTTGGACTTCATGGTTTTGAAATACGTATCAACCGGGGTATATGATCTGAAGTGCAGAATCTCGTCGAGCTTGTCTGCATCGGTGTACCACATTCCGTGGAAGTTCTTCAGAGCGAACCACTGCGGTTCGAAAACCTTCTCAGGCGACGGAAGGCCGAGAGCACCGAGCATGCGTGTCATGAACTCGTAGTTTGTCATGCGGTACTGCTCGCCACTGCTGATATTATAGGACTTGTTCCAGAAATCCTCCGGCACCCAATCTTCGCATACCTGTGCGAGCAGACGGCCAGAATCCTCGATAGTTGCCCATTCAAGCACACCGCCCATAGGAACATGGAAGGCAGTAGGATTGACCACGCTGAGAATGCCGGGATATAGAATACCTGTCTGACGTAAAGAAACCCAGTGAGCGAGACCTGCTGATGCAAAAATCTCCTCTGAACGGATCTTGGACAAGGCGTACATGTCGAACTTTGCAGGAGTCTGAGGCTCATCTGCACCACCCCAATGATATGGAGGGTTTCTGTCTCCATACTGAGCTACCGAACCTATATATACGGTCTTTATTTCAGATGCATCCGGTTGAGCCAGGATGGCCTTGACAACATTCTCTGCTGCAAGCACATTAACCTTAAGAGTCTTTTCAGGATAATAGTCGGCCGCAGGAGAGACCATACCTCCGACATGAAGGACATAGTCTGCACCAGTTACACCTTTAAGGACATCATCATAATTCGTAAGGTCCCCCCATATTACCGTTACAGACTCATCATCTGCATATCTGTCAAGCAGCTTATGATTCTTCTTGCTGTCACGTGCGAGCAGCCTTATATTGAATTTTCCTTTCTTATATAGTTCCTGAAAGCCGGCCCATCCCATATTGCCGGTTCCTCCAGTCAGGAATACTGTCTTCTTCATCATCATTATTTATTTCTCAACCAGTTCATAGGATTCTGGGGAACCTTATTCTTCCATATCTCGAAATGAATCTGAGTCACCCCGTTCATAGTATCCGCCACACCTATCTTCTGACCTGTCTTAACCTTATCACCTTTCTTGACGGCAATCGAGCCCAACTTACAATAGAATGTGAAATATGCTTTGCCATGCTGCATGAGTACACACTGACCATAAGACGGCATCACGAAAACATCCAGCACCTGACCGTCAAAAATGGAATTTACAGTTTCCCCTACATTTACCGCAATATCGATTCCTTCATTTGCAGGAAGCTCCAGATTCTTGAACACAGGATGGTACTGCTTTCCAAAATTGCTGACCACAACTCCGGTCACCGGCCATGGCAGTGCACCTTTGTTGTTCTCAAACTCGGCTGACAGCTTTGCGGCAACCGCATCATCTGCCTTGGAGCCTGTAGATGTCTTTTTCTTCTGGGCCGCTTCGATCTTTTTCTGTATTTCCTTGTTGAGGGCCTTCACCTCCTTCTTCTTGTCAGAAACCTGTTTCTCGATTGATTTACGGCTCTTCTTCAGTTTCTGAACGAGATTATCAGCATCCTTCTCATCCTTACGGAGACTGTTCAGTTCCTTCTGTCTGGCATCTCTGACAGCAACCACCTCCCGCTTCAGGGAGTCCAGTACAAGTTTCTGCTGTTCGAGTTCAGACTTCTTTTCCTTCAACTCTTCTGCATTCTTCCTGATCTGACCTGAGATATTGCGGAAATAGCCGGCACGTCTGAAGGCCTGTCCTATATCATCACTGGCAAATACGTACAGATACCACACATGAGGATCACGATATTTATATGCCGTCCTCACAAGTCTCTCATAATAGAAGGTCAACGTATCAACGTCCTGCTGAAGTTTCTTTATCGCCTTGTTCTTTACATGGATGCTGTCATCATAAATCTTTATGACGGCATTGCTTTCCTCAATCAACGAACGCCTGTTTTCAATATTCTTACGAAGCATGTTCAGGCTGGCTGTAGCTGACGAACTCTTTGACTTGATCTCTGCAATCTGCGCATCCAATATGGAAATCTCCTTTTCCAGCTGGGCCTTCCTTTTTTTCTGCTTGGATACATCCTGAGCATAGACAGGCATAGCCGCCATAAATATAATGGCAACCGCCGAAATCATAGAGAGCAATATTTTCGTTTTCAGCCTCATTTCTTCACCTCCTGTCTTCTCGCCTCCACCTTCTCTTTCAGTCCTGGAACGTCTCCGGCATCTTTCTGCAGAGCCATATTCCAGTATATGAATGCCATATCGTATTCCTTCAGAGCATAAAGTACTTCTGCATAATGATCCAATATCACGGCACTGTCCTTACCACCGTGCAACATGGCATTCTTGAAAAAAGATTTAGCCTCCAGGGGCTTTCCTTGAAGATAAAGTATCCAACCGAACGTATCAAGATATGTTGAATTATCAGGCTCCGCCTCAATTGTCTTGCGGCTCATCTCATAGGCTTTCTTGAGATTCTTGCCTTCAACACTCAGATAGTAAGCATAATTATTCAGCACATAGATATAATCCGGATTTATCTTCAGTGCCTTATCATAAGCCTTATAGGCTTTTGGGGAATCGCCAAGAACATGGTAAACGTCACCGATGGTAGACCATGACCTCAACGTCTTCGAGCTGTCGTTCGGAGCCACTTCCAGCACCTTATAACAAATATCCAGAACCTTCTCGTACTCTTCAAGATTATAGTCTCCTACACTGGCCATCTCCAGAAAAGCAGTCTCTTCAGGAAATCTTTCATATGCCCTGCGACCTTCATAAGAGAGTTCCTCCCAATGTTCCTTATACATCAGATATTCGACATATGCAGCAGCTGCGCTATAGCTCTCAGGATATTCGTCCACACACTCCTTGAACTGCTTCTTTGCCTCTGCATCCCTACCTGTATACATATAATAGAATCCTCTGGTCTCGTATATAAGACTGTCCTTCGGATGGGCCATCGACATCTTAAGCATAGCCGTATCCAGCTGACTTCTGAAAACCTTCAGAAATTTGGGATCCCCTTTGCTCATCAGAGCGGAAAGGTAGTTTGTCTTCTCTGACACCTCGGTCTGAGTGTTCTCAAGGAACCTGTAAAGGGCCGGAAAATACTCATTATAACGAAGAGACACACGATAAGCTTCCGCCTTGCCGAGAAGTGCAGGAGAGAAATTTGAATCCATCTCCAATGCTTCGTTATAATATGCAATGGCTGTGGAATCATTATACATTGTCATCTCATGATCGGCCAGAATAGAAAGCACATATGGGGAAGAGTAGCGGCTGTTATACTTGCGAAGATATTCCAAAGCTTCTTCGTCACGTCCCAGTGCATACAATATCCTGTATCCATACATGGTGAGTGATTCCGAAGGCCCTATCACATTTTCTATTTCTTCGATGGTCTGAAGGGCTTTGTCATATTCACTCTGAGCCACATAAAGTTCTACCATATCATAATACAGGTCGCTTTTCTCAGGAAAATCGTCCAGTAACTTTTCATACATATCAACCGCAAGTTCCACCTGTGAAGTCATCGAGTAAAGCCTTGCAAGTCTGTTGCGATACCAGAAGTTTCCAGGATCCAGTTCTATAGCTTTCTTAAGATACTGCTGCGCACGCTCGGCATCATAATTCCTTATGGCAATCTCAGACATGTAGTACCACGCTGCATCATGATCTTCATTGACAGCAAGTACATCTGAAAGTATCTTTTCCGCACCTTTGGGATCATGGTTATTCAGTCTTTCCACTGCAGTAAGGATCATATTTTCCTGCTCACGCTCCACCTTAGACTGAGAACGGGCTCCGATGGAAAATGACAGAAGGCAGACGATAAGGAGAATTATATTTTTATTGTTCATATGTTGCACTCTTTCCTGACATAAAACTACAAAAATAACACTCTAATTCGGGAAAAATACTGAAATCGGGAAAAATTGTATGCATCTTTTCATGCACACAACCGGTAAGGCTGTAAAGAAAGAAGGCAGGTTTTAATCCCTGCCTTCGATTATATTGCGGGCCAATGTGTTGGCACAGATGAATTCTCTCAGTTCACGGCAATCAGTATGAAGGATTGTGTTCTTGTCCCCCTGCCACAGTAGCGATCCCTTATACATGAATGCGATCTTATCTCCAATTTCAAGAATCGAATTCATATCATGAGTATTGACCACTGTAGTCATATTGAACTCTCGGGTAAGATCATGAATCAGCTCATCGATAAGGATGGATGTATATGGATCAAGTCCTGAGTTAGGTTCATCACAAAAAAGATATGAAGGATTTAGAGCTATTGCTCTTGCAATACCGACTCTCTTCTGCATTCCGCCGCTGAGCTCATTAGGGAACTTGTAATCTGAACCAACTACATTAACCTTTTCCAAGCAATATTGGGCTCTTTCCTTTCGCTGCGCATAGTTCCAGTCTGTGAAAAACTCCATCGGGAACATCACATTTTCAAGCACAGTCGCGAAATCAAACAATGCACTTCCCTGAAAAAGGATACCGATATCCTTTCTCAGCATGCGCTTTTCCTTGTAGTTCATTGAGGACAGTTTCCTGTCACCGTATGAAATATCTCCGCTGTCGGGTTCCATGAGACCTATCAGGTTCTTCAAAAGAACTGTCTTTCCTGATCCGCTGGCACCGATTATCATATTACATTTGCCGGGCTCATACTCCACATTGATATCCTTCAACACTGAAACGCCCTCAAATCCTTTATATAGATTCTCTACCTTTATCATAACCGAAATTTTAATAAAGCATAAGCTGAGTAACAATCAGGTCGGCAAGCAGAATGAGAATACTCGTCGTAACGATAGCTTGAGTGCTGGATTTTCCGACACCCAAAGATCCTCCTTTCGCATAATATCCGTTGAATGCCGCAATCGATGATATCATAAAACAGAACAACGACATCTTGAAGCAGCTGTACCAGATGTAAAATCCGTTATAGAAGGCCTTTATACCTGTGATATAAGAAGCAGTCGGAATGATCTGAGTAAACTCTACCACACAATAACCGCCGACCAGACCAAGCGCAAGACTGAGAAGCATGAGCAGAGGTGTGAGCAAGGTTGACACCACAACCTTTGGCAGCACAAGAAAGCCTGCAGAGTTCACACCCATCATATCCATAGCATCAATCTGCTCGGTTATACGCATACTGCCTATTTCGGAAGCGATGTTGGATCCCATCTTTCCTGCCAGAATAAGGGCTACCATAGTCGAACAGAACTCCAGAATGAGACTTTCCCTGACCATGTATCCGATGTACATCTTGTCAATTATCGGATTCTCCAGATTGGATGCAGTCTGTATCACGAGAACTCCGCCGATGAACAAGGAGATCACTCCTACCAGCAGAACAGATGAAAGTATAAGCTTGTCCGCTTCATTGATGAACTGTCTCCAGAAGATTCTCCACTTCTCGGGCTTCCTGAATACCATTTTAAGGAACAGGATATACCTTCCGACAGACTCAAACATTTTCTTAAACATTTCTACACTGATTTTTCAAGCAGCAAATTTACCATAATTTTCCGAATTCCGGTCTAATATAGCTGATTGCAACACTTTAAAATAAATCTTTAACACATTAAAATAAATTTTAAAGTCACCTTTCCACCACATTTTTCTTTTTATTTCCGATGGTCCCGGATTTACTGTTAAGATTTGCGTATGAAAGTCATAAAACATAAACTATGCTGATAAATATTCATTGCGCAAAATGCATCGGAATAGATGCAGTTCCAGTAACTGTCGAGATAAATATCTCTGCTGGAATAGGTATACATCTGGTAGGGCTGGCTGATGCTGCCGTCAAAGAAAGTCTGCTCAGAACAATCACGGCACTTCAGTCTATGGGATTCAGAATTCCTGGAAAGAAGATCGTGATCAATCTTGCTCCGGCAGACATGCACAAGAAAGGTAGCGGATATGATATCCCTATCGCCCTTGGAATAATAGCCGCATCACAGCAGCTGGACCTTCCGCTGCTGGAAAGATTCCTTATCATGGGCGAACTGGGACTGAACGGGGCAGTGCGTGACATACCCGGAGCACTTCCGATTGTAGAGCTTGCGGCAAAAGAAGGATTGGCGGGATGCATTCTTCCTTTGTCATCCGCATTGGAAGCCGTAGAATATAGCGGGGTCGATGTGTACGGGGTGACCGCACTTGAGGAAGTCCTGAGCATACTTTCAGGAGTGGAGGATATTACACGATATAACATAAGAAACAGAAAACCCGCTGATGATCCTGCTGAAAATCCGGATAAAAAGGACGATCATATGGACTTTTCCGACATCGTGGGTCAGGACGCCGCCAAACGCGGGCTGGAGATAGCTGCAGCAGGTGGACACAATGCCATACTCATAGGTAGTCCCGGCAGCGGCAAAAGTTCGCTGGCAAAAGCTTTACCGGGAATCCTGCCTTCGCTCAATCTCCAGGAATCTTTACAGACAAGCAAGATATATTCGGTAGCAGGGAAGAGCAGCGCCCTTAGTGGTCTGATGCGAAAACGACCTTTTCGGGCACCACATTACAGTGCTTCCATTTCAGCGCTTCTGGGTGGTGGAACGGATAACATCATCCCCGGAGAAGTCTCACTATCTCATAATGGAGTGCTTTTCATGGATGAATTCTGCGAAACCCCAAAAAAGGTAATCGAAGCCTTAAGAGGACCAATGGAAGACCGGAAAGTCACTATTTCACGACTTAAGTCCAAGGTAGAATATCCTGCTGACTTCATGTTGATTGCAGCAACAAACCCGTGCCCTTGCGGATATTACGGAGATGGTGACAGATGCACCTGCACCCCTTCAAAGAGAATCTCGTACCTTTCACGACTTTCAGGACCGATAATGGACCGCATTGACATACAACTGGTCGTTTCCAGAGTTGAGGCCAGGAATCTCATCCGCAAAAAGGCAGCAGAATCAAGCGCCGATATTGCAGCAAGAGTCCTAAAGGCACGTGAGATTCAGAAAGACAGATTTGCAGACGAAGGCATATTCTGCAATGCCGCAATGAACAACAGGCAGATAGAAAAATATTGTCCTCTGTCTCAGGAATGCCAGCTGCTTCTTGAAAAGATCGTTGAGCACATGGGACTGTCGGCACGTGCCTGTACGCGTGTCATCAAGCTCGCCCGTACCATCGCCGATCTTGCTTCATGTCCTGAAATTCGTCCTGAACATCTGTCCGAGGCTGCCGCCTACAGGTTCCTGGATAAACAGAATGTTTTTGAATGATGATCAAATGATTTATATTTGCATCATGAAGAACGAAGTTATCATAAAAGGAGTCGAGGATCTCGAAAGGGCAGCTGCCGAATTCCTCGAAAAGATCGGAAACAACACATTGGTAGCATTCTTCGCTCCAATGGGTTCCGGCAAGACAACATTTACAACCGCTATATGTAAGGTATTAGGAGTCACCGACCCGGTAGGTTCTCCAACCTTTGCCATTGTAAACGAATATATGCGTGCTGATGGGGAACCGATGTATCATTTCGACTTTTACCGCATCAACAGACTTGCTGAAGCCGTTGAAATCGGACTATATGACTATCTCGACAGCGGATACCTGTGTATAATGGAATGGCCTGAGAATATTGAAGAACTTCTCCCTGAAGAGACTTTAAAGGTCATGATTACTGTCAATCCTGATCAGTCACGAACAGTAAGCTGGGAGTCTTAATCCCCTGAAATATGAGAGATGAAGCCGTTGATTTTCAGCGGCTTCATTTCGTCTTCCACCCACACTGAAGCATTTTCTCCATGCTTTGACGTAAGCCCTACATATAACAGTCCGTTAACGACTGCCAACGTTTGTCCTCCTGCAGACACACAATAACCCTTAGGAACAACTGTCTGCTCTCCAGCATAGTATATTATTCCTTCATTGTCTGCACGAGATCCGTTCAATACGCAAAAGGTCTCTCCTTCAACATCACACGAAGATGCAGACATATACCCGTCAGGAAAAGTTGCAGCAAGCTTGCTCCCACGCCACAATGCACAGAAACAGATGTTTCCATCCTTTGACAACATGCCTTCTATGCCTGGTTCCGGTCCGAAGCCTATCCCTTCCTGGTTCCTGATAAAATTAAATTGGAGCGGCGTTGAATGAGATGGAAGTTCCAATATTCTTATGTTGTCACCCATCGAGAGAACCGGAGCAGTGACGCCCACTAATGATGCAATATAAGACACCTGATCATCAGAGACAATGATATCCCAGACTTTCCTGACATCTTCCCTAAGAGCCACTTGTGAAACATTTCCACCACGGTAGACAAAATATCGTTCTACATTATCCTGCTCACCCACGATAGGTTCACAAAAGGCAAAACACATCTGCACTCCATGGTGCAGACTGCCAGGGAAAGCATACCCTGAGCTTTTGGAAAACAAAACCTCGCCATTCTTTCTAAACGAAAATCCTTCTCCGCTTCTGGATTGCCCTAATGTATACACATCATGTTCAACCACCATCATATCCAGCATCATCTCACGTGCATCGTATCTGAACAGAATCGATCCATTTTTTCTTACTACCGTCTCTGTCTGAGTTGAATAATCCGTATAGAGATCTCCGTCTATCATTCGATGCATATCCGGATCTGAACTGATCTCATAGACATCTCCAACCGGCACCTTCATTAGCGGAACACCATTCGCAAAAACCTTGAGCGAACATTTTACCGGACCCTGTTCCTTGCCTTCAAGCCAGTCATAATCATACGGATAATCTACCCCGACAGCATACCAAATACTTTTCTTACCCTCAGGAGCTGCACTACCAGTAACGACATGCCTTCCTGGCCCCCACCATACACCATCGTTATCTTCCATACCACCAATCTCTCTCAACCCGCATGATATGGCAAGAAAAAGTCCGATCAACAATACAATTCTTTTCATCGGTTTTTTGCATCAAAGAAAGATAGAAACAACAAAAGAGCGACATCCGTTCGTCACAGATATCGCTCTTTCGTCACTATTTTCTTTTTCTTTAAATTTTTTCTTTTTTTTAATGCCTTTGCCCGCGTTCCTATTTCCTATACAAAGCAAACAGTGCCGAGCCCGATCCAGACATGCTGGCGTAGGTTGCTCCGCTTTCATAAAGCGAACGTTTTATGGCGGCCAGTTCAGGATGATTTACGAAAACTGTTTCTTCAAAATCATTCTTCAATATCTGGGCCCATTCCTCAACAGGGCGTGCAAGAGCATCTCTAAGAGCAACCTCAGGAAGATGAGGACGAATGCCGGCATAGGCTTCCTTTGTAGATACAGCAACTCCTTCCGGTGTCAGGACCTGAAGATCGAAAGATCCTTCGCATCGCTCAGGATGACATGAAAAAGGTAACTCCCATGAGATTTCGGTCAGGATTTCTCCTCTGCCTTCGCCGATCATAGGCTTGTTATAGATGAACAACGGACAGTCGCTGCCAAGACGGGCGGCATAATCAGCAAGCTGCTGATCTGACAGACCAAGCTCACACAACTCGTTAAGCATCTTCAGAGCAAAAGCTGCATCAGCAGAGCCACCACCCAAGCCTGCTCCCACAGGAGATGTCTTCTGAAGGAAAATCTTCACAGGTGGCAAGTTGAAATCTTCAGCAAGAATATAATATGCCTTTGCAGTAAGGTCCTTCAAAGGATCCCAATCCACACCCTCGGCACGGGCTATGGTGATCATCAGTCTGCCATCCTCAGATATGCTCTGGGCAATCATCTCCGGAGCATACTTTCCGAATATCGCTGCAGAAGTGCGGCTGTAATCGTCCCCCACGATAATCTCCAGTGTGTCATTGATACCGAAATACGGAACAAACAGGGTCTCAAGATCATGGAAACCATCCTCTCGCTTGCGCAGGATGTTCAGACCAAGATTTATCTTGACATTGGGATTGGTAATCATATCTTAGCGTGCAAGGTTTCTGATGGCCGACTCGAACTGTGCAGTCACACGCTCTCTTTCAGCCTCATCTTCAATATTTTCCAAAACCGGTGCAATGAAAGAGATCATCTGGAGCACCTTGGCATCCTCAAGCGTGATACCGCGCGAACGCATATAGAACTGTTCCTCCTCATTAAGACGGCCGATTGTAGCACCATGCGAGCACTTCACATCATCGGCATAGATCTCAAGCTGCGGCTTTGTGTCCACCTTTGCTCCGTCTGTCAGAAGGATATTATGATTCTCCTGATATGCCTCTGTTCTCTGAGCATCCTTAGCCACTATGATCTTTCCGTAGAAATCCACCTTTGAAGTTCCGCCTGCAATACCTTTGAAAAGCTGACGAGAATTACAATGTGGCAGATCATGATGCATATCGACAGCAATCCTGACTCTCTCCTCACCTCCACATACATACGCACCGTATATATTCGCTTCGGAGCCTTCTCCGGAAAGACGAACATCCAGCTTGATGTCACAGCTCACTCCAGGCAGCACCAGAAGCACCATGTCCAGCCTTGCGTCCCTTTCCAGCACGATATTCTGTGGTATCGTCATGGAACTTGATTGTGGAGATGACATGCCACCCCCGGATAGAATATACAACCTATATTCCTTATTTCTAATAATCTCTCTCATACACTACAGATTATCGTAACCCTTCTCCTCAATCTCGGCAACAAGTTCCTTACCTGCTGTCTTCACTATCTTTCCGTCCTTGAGCACATGTACCACATCAGGTACGATATAATCAAGAAGTCTCTGGTAGTGAGTGATCACAATTGCAGCCTTCTCCGGTGTATGAAGAGCATTCACACCATTTGCAACGATGCGGAGTGCATCCACATCAAGTCCGCTGTCGGTTTCATCAAGGATTGCAAGAGTAGGATCGAGCATCGCCATCTGGAAAATCTCGTTGCGCTTCTTCTCACCACCCGAGAATCCCACATTCACCTCACGCTTTGCAAACTCAGGCTTCATCTGCACGAATGCCATCTTCTCGCGCATAAGCTTGAGGAAGTCGCCAGCCTTAAGAGGATCAAGGCCTTTGCCTGTGCGATGCGCATTCACCGCAGTCTTCATGAAGTTTGTGATTGTCACGCCCGGTATTTCCACAGGATACTGGAATGAAAGGAAGATTCCAGCCCAAGCACGCTCCTCCGGACTCATAGCCAGAAGATCCTGTCCAAGGAACTCGATGCTGCCGGCTGTCACAGTGAACTGCGGCTTGCCTGCAAGCACAGCTGATAGCGTACTCTTTCCTGCACCATTAGGGCCCATCACCGCATGGATTTCACCCTTACGGATGGTCAGATCCACACCTTTGAGAATCTCCTTGTCCTCAACCGATGCCCTAAGGCCCTCTATCTTCAATAATATATCGTTTGCCATATAGCTATTTTATTTATTCGATTTATAAAGTCTGTACCATGTGTAGAGCGACCATATGCCGTTGATAAGGTATAGGCAGCTGACGATCGGCATAAACACCAGACCTGCCTTAAGATACAATGTCAGATTTGCAACATTCACAAACAGCCATGCGATCCAGCAGTCCCATTTCTTCATGGCCGACAATGTCTGGGCTGTCAATATCAGCACTGTCACGCAGCAGTCAAGATACGGAAGCGGATTCGCAGGAAAATACCCGACAAACCAACGCGTTCCCATCATGCTCATCAGCCAGCCCCACAAAAGCGCAAGAGTCGGAACAAGCAACACCACCAGGCCCCTGCCCTTCCAGCTCAACATCGACACCTTCAGACCTCCATCACCGGACGCGCTCTCTTCGCCCTCCTTCGGATGGCTCCAGCGGTACTGACCCATTATGTTGATACCAAGAGAAATCGGCTGCAGAATCAGGTTTGCATACAGATTCTTCTGCCAGAACATGAAGAACAGCAACGCCGTATAGACATAACCTATATAGAAATTGCTCTTCCTGTTTCGTCCTGCCAGAAACACCGTTGTCAAGCCAAACACCGCCGACAGAAGATCTATCAGCAGCACCGGCTTCCCACCCAGTTCAAACAGTATGGTATTCCAAAACTCCATTTACATTTCTTTTAAAGATCCTTCGCTCCGCTCAGGATGACAGGGAAGAACTCAGGAAACAGAGACTCCTCCAAAGTCATGTTGCGTATGGCACTTGTTTTTCGCTGGTTACTGAGGTAGGGTGGGAGGGATTGTCCTCACACCCTACCTCGGTGACATTCGCAATATTATCCTACAGAACCCTCCAAAGACACCTGCAGCAGTTTCTGAGCCTCAACGGCGAACTCCATCGGGAGCTTTGAAAGGACCTCACGCGCATAACCGTTCACAATCAGACCTACTGCCTCCTCCGGACCGATTCCTCTCTGATTACAGTAGAACAACTGCTCCTCACTGATCTTCGAAGTCGTCGCCTCATGCTCTACAATTGCACTCTTGTTGGCATTCTCGATATAAGGGAACGTATGGGCTCCGCACTTGTCGCCGATAAGCAGGCTGTCACACTGCGAGAAGTTGCGCGCATTGTCCGCACCAGGGAGCATCTTCACCAGACCACGGTAGCTATTCTGGCTGCGTCCGGCTGAAATACCTTTGCTGACAATACGGCTACGGGTATTGCGACCGATATGTATCATCTTTGTTCCTGTATCCGCCTGCTGGAAATTGTTGGTAACCGCAACAGAATAGAACTCGGACGAAGAATTGTCTCCCTTGAGAATAGTCGACGGATACTTCCAGGTAATTGCCGAACCTGTCTCCACCTGAGTCCATGAAAGATGGCTTCCTGAACCCTTGCATATGCCTCGCTTAGTCACGAAATTGAAGATACCTCCACGGCCTTCAGCGTCTCCCGGATACCAGTTCTGTACAGTGGAATACTTCACATCGGCATCCTTCTCCACAATGATCTCTACTACAGCCGCATGAAGCTGGTTCTCGTCACGCATAGGAGCGGTACATCCCTCCATATAGCTGACGTATGATCCTTCATCAGCGACGATCAGAGTTCTCTCAAACTGACCGGTTCCGGCAGCATTGATACGGAAGTAGCTTGAAAGCTCCATTGGACAACGGACACCCTTAGGGATATAAACGAATGAACCGTCACTGAACACAGCAGAATTCAATGCTGCATAGAAATTATCTCCAACTGGAACCACAGATGCAAGATACTTGCGCACAAGATCGGGATGCTCACGCACCGCCTCAGAGAACGAACAGAAGATAATGCCTTTCTCAGCAAGTGCAGCACGGAACGTCGTTGTCACCGATACAGAATCAAACACCGCGTCAACAGCAACTCCGGCCAAAGCCTGACGCTCATGAAGCGGAATACCGAGTTTGTCAAATGTCTTCTCGAGCTCAGGATCGATCTCCTTAGGACGGTCCTCAGCCTTCTTAGGCGCAGCATAATAAATGATATCCTGGAAATCTATTTCAGGAATATCAAGATGAGCCCACTTCGGCATAGGCATCTTCTGCCATCTGCGGAACGCCTCAAGTCGGAATTCAAGCATCCATTCAGGTTCATGCTTCTTAGCCGAAATCAGGCGGATTATATCTTCATTCAGACCCTTCGGTATGAACTCCTGCTCCACATCTGTCACGAAGCCATGTTCATACTCCTTGTCCGTAATATTATCTAATATTTCTTTATCCTTACTCATAAAAAATCTGCTATCCTGCAATGCTTGGGCCAACAAAAGCCCGAACATACAAAGATAGCAGATTTTATTCATTTGACAATATCAGACACCGCATCAAACCCGGCACGATATTGAATTCAAATCATATCTTTCTACATAGTGAAAACAACCGCAACATTCATTCTTACATTTCGCTTCTCACCATTCTGTTCTCCCGGCGTCCACTTAGGAGACTTGGAAACAGCCCTTACAGCAGCTTCATTCAACATAGGATCAGATCCGAATATGGCATGTACATCTGAAACTGTACCATCACGCATCACGGTAAACTCCACGATCACTGTCCTGTCCGATATAAGCCCTGTACGTCCAGAAATCGGGTACACTACCTGAGAATTGACCCAAAGTGCAAAATCATCAAGATTGCCACCCTGGAATTTCGGATGAACAAGACCGGCCTTACGTGCAAGTATCATATTCCTGTCCTCCCATAACAGCTCAAGTTCTCTCAAGAAATCTTCCTGACGTGAACGAAGGTCGACCTGAGGATATTGAGGCTTCTCTGCAGAGACGATACCACGCAGCTCTTTAGTGTCCGACACTCTCTTAACAAGTTTTCCGTTACGATACTGACCCACATGCATAGTGCCGTTCGACCTGTACAGCGTATCGACTCCATGATACAGACCATTCTTGTAATCACCTGATACAACTATACCATTATCACGGTAAAGAGCTCCTGAACCGCTTGCCTTTCCATTCTTGAACTCTCCCCAATAGACTTCTCCATTGGGTTTGTAACACACACACTTTCCATGAGGCTTGCCTTTACGGAAGGTGCCAATCACAAGGCCATCTTCCAATGAATAGAGAACACCGTCACCTGCAGGCCACTCTCCCTCATAACGATATCCATCACGTGACAAAATCTTATAGGTGTAATCCTGAGCATAAAGCGACATTGACGAAAGCACTGCAATCGCCAAAATCATAAGTGTACGTGTCGTTTTCATAATATTAGGATTTAGTTCGCTAAATATAATAAAAAATCAGGGAAATTCCATCGGAATCCCCTGATATTATTTCAGATTCCTCGACTTCGCTCGGAATGACAGTGTTAATTTTAATGAATTGCCACTGTAAGCATTGCCATCACGATCGAAACCATACTCATAAGCTTGATGAGAATGTTAAGTGACGGTCCTGATGTATCCTTGAATGGGTCACCGACTGTATCACCAGTCACAGTTGCTTTATGAGCCTCTGAGTTCTTTCCACCAAGGTGACCTTCCTCTACATACTTCTTTGCATTATCCCATGCTCCACCCGAGTTAGACATGAAGACAGCAAGAACGAAACCTGAACCAAGACCTCCGATAAGAAGACCCATTACACCGGCAGGACCAAGGATGATACCTACAAGAACAGGAACGATGATCGCGATAAGCGAAGGAAGAAGCATCTCACGCTGTGCGCCCTTGGTTGAAATTTCCACGCAACGTGCATAGTCAGGAGTAGCCTCCTTTGTAAGGATACCCTTGATCTCACGGAACTGACGACGAACCTCAGTCACCATGCTCTGAGCAGCACGACCTACGGCATTCATTGTAAGACCGCAGAAGAGGAATGACATCATGGCACCGATGAAAACACCAACAAGAACGATCGGATTCATCAAGTCCATATTGTAAGCCTTGACAACATCAAGAATATTTGCTGTCTCAGGAACGAAGCCGATTTCCTCTATTGTCTTGGCACCAGATTCAACCAGATGACTGAGTCCGATCTTGATCTCTTCGATGTATGATGCAAGAAGAGCAAGACCTGTAAGAGCGGCAGAACCGATAGCGAAGCCCTTACCTGTTGCAGCTGTTGTATTTCCGAGAGCATCGAGGACATCTGTACGCTGACGAACTTCAGGCTCAAGTTCACTCATCTGAGCGTTACCGCCGGCGTTGTCTGCGATAGGGCCGTAAGCATCTGTTGCGAGAGTGATTCCGAGGGTAGAAAGCATTCCGACAGCTGCAATACCGATACCATAAAGACCTGTTGAAAGGCTCTCTGCAGTAAAGTCAAGAGTAAATCCGTTAGCACAGAGATATGCAAGAAGGATAGCTACAGCGATAGTGATCACTGGAATCGCTGTTGAAAGCATACCGAGACCTACACCTGAAATGATCACTGTCGCAGGACCTGTTTGAGCAGACTCGGCAAGTTTCTGAGTCGGACGATATGAATGTGAAGTATAATACTCTGTCGCCTGTCCAATGATAACACCGGCAGCAAGACCTACAACTACAGAAAGTGACAGCTGCCACCAGTTCTCCATTCCGAGGAGATACATTATACCGAATGTTGCAGCTGCAATCAGAACAGAGCTGAGGTTTGTACCACGGCCGAGAGACTTGAGGAGATCATCCATTCCGGCACCTTCCTTAGTACGAACGACATAAATTCCGATGATAGAAAGAGCAACACCTACTGCAGCAATGATCATAGGAGCAAGGATTGCCTTCATCTGCACCTCAGGGACAGCGACATATGCCGCAGCACCAAGTGCCATGGTTGCAAGGATAGATCCGCAATATGACTCATAAAGGTCAGCACCCATTCCGGCTACGTCACCCACGTTGTCACCTACGTTATCTGCGATGGTTGCAGGGTTACGAGGATCATCCTCAGGAATACCTGCCTCAACCTTACCAACGAGGTCAGCTCCAACGTCAGCAGCCTTTGTATAGATACCACCACCTACACGCGCGAAGAGAGCCTGAGTTGATGCACCCATACCGAATGTAAGCATTGTAGTTGTGATGAATACCATCTTGTGTGCTCCCTCAATGTCTACAAACTGATTGAGAATAACCCACCAGATTGCAATATCAAGAAGACCAAGTCCAACTACTGTCAATCCCATGACAGCACCGCTTCGGAAAGCGACCTTAAGTCCTGAGTTAAGCGATCTGCGCGCAGCATTTGCTGTTCTTGCAGAAGCATAGGTAGCGGTCTTCATTCCGACAAAACCAGCGAGACCTGAGAAAAGACCTCCGGTAAGGAATGCAAACGGAACCCAACTGTTCTGAACGCCAAAATAAGCAAGAACGGCAAAGAGGATAGCCAGAACAATAAAGACAATGATAACGACCTTGTACTGCTGCTTGAGATACGCCATCGCTCCCTCTCTCACGAACTTTGCGATCTCTTTCATAGTAGCAGTTCCTTCGCTCTCCTTCATCATCTGACGGAAGAAGAGATAGGCAAACAACAGTGCGATGACTGCCGCTGCCGGTACCAGATAGAATAGGTTATTCATATTATTAGTGTTTAGTGTATCTGTTAGGGTCAACAAAATTATCGATTATTTTGAGAAAAGCAACAGACCAAAACGACATTTTAATGCAGTACAAGGCACATTTTTAAAGTTTGTATGATTCATATGTCCAACCTATTGTCTTTTTAACTATATTTGCAATGGTCCGCAGAATGGTTCCGATTTCAAATAACATAATCTAATAATAAAAGCTCCGAAATCTATCGATTCCGGAGCTTTATTGTGTGTAGCGGTTATGCTACTACTGATTTTATCTGATTACTCAGCAGCTGGTGTCTCAACCTCAGCAGCTGGAGCAGCCTCAACAGCCTTCTTTGAGCTACGACGAGTAGTCTTCTTAGCTGCCTTCTTAGTAGAAGAAGCAAGAGCTGCCTCGTTGAAGTCAACGAGCTCGATGAGAGCCATGTCAGCACCGTCTCCCTGACGGAAACCAGTCTT
>JAEIGA010004404.1_pt1 | contig 21788 bp, 26 predicted proteins | sample 9270691 | NCBI WGS metagenome assembly JAEIGA01 (sample SAMN17057246, study PRJNA624740) | gut metagenome | biome: biome; isolation source: fecal sample | host: Bos grunniens | place: China: Xizang | collected 2019 | reverse complement strand
TTACAGTATCCAGTAAAAATTACACAGACAAACCCACAGGCTGCTCAGATTATCATTAGTCAGTTCGGCGGTCCTGACGGCGAATTAGCTGCTTCTATGCGCTATTTGTCACAGCGTTATACCATGCCTTATAAGGAAGTGACCGGAATCCTTACGGACATCGGTACGGAGGAACTTGCTCACATGGAAATGATATGTGCTATCGTATATCAACTAACCAAAGGTCTGTCCCCAGAAGAAATCAAAAAATATGGCTTTGACAAATATTATGTAGATCATACACTGGCACTCTGGCCACAGGCAGCTTCCGGAACACCTTTCACAGCTACTTACTTCCAGTCAAAAGGTGACCCAATCACAGACTTGCACGAGGACTTAGCTGCCGAGCAAAAAGCCCGCACCACTTACGACAATATCCTTCGCATGATTAATGACCCTGAAATCTGCGACCCAATCCGTTTTCTTCGTCAACGTGAAATTGTTCACTATCAGAGATTTGGCGATGCAAAACATACTCATTCAAACAGATTTATATATAAGGTACATAATAGAAAAAGGGACTGTCGAAGCACGACAGTCCCTTTTATACATAAGATTATTATTCTCCTTTGTTTTAAATATTCCACACGACTTCGGCGGCACCGTATTCGTGCATATAGATTTTGTCGATGAGAACATTGCATACTGCTTTGCGCTCTTTGTACTTTGCAGTCTTCCATTTCTTGGAGAAGACTACGATATTGACCATTTCACTATCTGCTTCTTCCAAAGCAGCGATTTGTTCAACAATGCTTCGGTGCTTATTGCCCAGTTCCGATGCACGAGCATTAACCATTGCCATCGTATCACTATTAGCATCATCGGATAGCAATATCTCCATAAGTTTATCCTGTTGCTTCTTGATGATTGCTAATTCATTCTTCAACATATTGATTTTGTTCGTGTTGTCAGTAGATATTTTCTTACGATGCTGTTTAAGGTCTGCGAGTTTTTCGGCAATAAGTTCATAGACCATATCTTCGAGACTATCAGCATATACGGGTTTCTTGACACCCTTACAAGCACGATTGTGAGATTTGCCCGTACAAGAAAAATATCTTGTTCTGGTACCATCTGATTTTTCAGCACCCTTGGTGCAAGTCATTGTACGACCACAAGATTTACATACGATTTTACCACCAAGCCAACTGGTATTATTGCTCATTGCATTACCGATTTGCTTGTTTTTCACCAATCGCTTTTGACAAGATAACCACGTGCTTGAAGGGACAAGACCTTCGTGTTTCATCACCACTAATTTCATATCAGACATATCATCTGCTTTATGCTTGGTCTTACCGTATAACTGCGCTCCGTGAACACCATCAAACTCCGAAGGTTCACTGATAATTTTAGCGTTGTTCTTTTTGAAGTGCTCATACACAGCGTTATCAGCTTGTACATAAATTGGATTTTGAATGATTGTTGAAAGTTTTGCAGTAGACCAAGTACCTTTCAGTGGTAGAATGCCGTTAGCATTGAGGTTGTCCATCAGTCTGCGAAGCGATACACCATCGACAGCATAGTTCTCAAAGATGTATTTGACCTGTTCTGCTTCTTCGGGATTCAATGACAGCATTTTTGTTTTAACCTTGTCGATTTCGGTTTCTTGGAGATTAAAACCATAAGGTCTACGACCACCCATGTAAAACTGCTTTTCAGAACGACTTTCGTATGCTTGGGTAACACGCATAACGATATTCTTTCGTTCCAGTTCTGCAAAAACCATTAAGATTTGGCAAATTGTACGACCAAAGTCGGTTGATGTATCGAAACCTTCGGTAGCACTTGAAAACTTGGTGTCATACTCATCCAAGGTATCAAGAATATCGGTAAAGTCTGATAGTGACCTGCTAATACGGTCTAACTTGTAGACATAGATTTTCGAAATTTTTCCTCTCTCAATTTGTCGCATCATCTTCTGAAAATCGATACGATTGGTATTTGCGCCAGTAAACCCTTCGTCAATGAATTCGAGAATTTTCTCCTTTCTCTCATCTGGTTTAAGACACGCTTTACAATATTCAATTTGAGTTTCGCAGGAAATAGAGTTTTCTTTCTCGACAGACTGACGAGCATAAATTGCTATTGCCATTAGCACCCCTCCTTTTTTCTCTTGCGATTTATCCATCCTTGACGGCATTTCTCACTGTGATTCTTCTTTTCCATATCGTTGATAGCGAAGATGAAACGTTCAACATCTCTCATACTTAATTCGTTTTCTTTTGCGCTTCTTACATAAATTGCTGTTTTCATAATTTTAGTTTCTCCCTTGTTTTAGTATCTTTTTATGATTAGTGGACGGACGCTTTTGCGCCCGTCCGTTGTTTTATTTAGGACGCCTTAATGTCTGCTGTAAATTTCGCAGGGGCAAATATGTTGAACAGGTCATCAAGAATAACTTCCTTGGCAATCTGGCGCTCTTCCTCTGTTTCTGGGACGACAGTCCGTTGAATCACCTTAAATACGTTGTTATGGATATCATAGTATTCAGACATAATAAATCTCCTTTCATTTGATTCAATACATTATATGAGATAAGGATTGTCCGTTATCTCATATAGACCCACAAATTGGTCTATCAAGTACGATTGTATGATTTTCAGTTATGACGACATCAGTGAATCCACCTTCAAGTTCGTTATTAGTAATTTTAAGTAGATTGGTAAAACTGAAATCGAAATAAATTGTAGTCAATGAATACGGGGTTATATCTGTGTCTTCACCCCGATTATCACAATACCTACAGGTTTTAATAAGTGCCTTATCTTGAAGCATTTTAATTTCAAGATAGATTGAGCGATGATATCTATTCTTAAAGATTGTTTTTAGCAAATCACCTTCGTGAATGAATATCAATATGTTGTACTTTTCTCTTTTGGTTTCTGTTGAAATAAGTTCTTCGCAAGATAATACGGAACTATCATCCAGTTCGTATGCTGCAAAAACTTTATCCAACTCGTTTGCACATACATTAAGCAACGTTTCAATATGAAACCTTAAAGATTTGAGTTTTTTCGGTTCGGGTCTTGAAGACCTATCAATGTAAAAACATTTCATGATTTCGCATTTGCAATCATTGATTGATAAGCAAATGTAAATCCGTCTTCCGTGATTGTTCTTGAAAACGGAATGATAATCACCATTTTCATTTTTAATTAAATTTAAGACACTTCGTTTCAACAACAATCACCTCCCATGTTACAGTGCTGCACAAAGATATTTTCATACTTTGTTCCTCCTTTGATTTTATTTTCCTCTTATGAGACTTATGCCGACCGTCCGTCCTTTTTTCACAAGGTCTCAAAAAGAAGACATAATTGAAAGTGGGTAAAAATCAACTATGTAAGAGCCCAAATTCTTCAAAGGAGAATTTCTATATTTAAGAATTTCGGAGGAAAGACGGGTGGTCTTCCTCTCTCAAAAAATAAAACCCATTATCTTCTTTTGATAAGGAGGTAACCAAAACAAGATAATGGGACATATAAATATGTGCAATCAGTTCTTATGGAGAATGTACCTTCCTTATGTTTAAGTATTTGTGTGTATTAACACAGTGGGTTTTACAGCCGTTTCTCTGACTGTGATAAGATTATAACATATTTTTTTCGCCTTGTCAACCCCTATCTAAACAAAGTATAAAAATAATTGACAAACAACCCCATAGTTGACATAGTGAGATAAATGTGCTATACTATCGTGTGAATAAGAAAGGTGGTGTTTATGTGAACCCTTTTAACTATATAGGATATGGGTGTGTATATTCAGACAAACCCAAAGAAACAATTGATATTTCTAATACGAAAGCATACAAGACGCTTCGAGGATTGTATCTTGATTACATAGAAATCGAGGTAATTCCAAAATCGGTATCTGAAAGAAAGGTATTAGAGCAACTTATAGAAGCAAGTTATTCTCCCGATGGTTTCGGAGAAATGGAAGCAACTAAAAATAGGGTTTTTGTCTTTCCGTCAATTGAGACTCTTGGTAATACCCCAAATGATGTTGCTATTATGTATTCACGAATTGTATCAGATTTTAATATTATTATTTTGAATCGTGCTGACTTATCAACTTGCACCTTGGATGGTAAGGTTCTTGTTGATATTAAAGATAATGAACGTATTACAAAAATAAAAAAAGAATTGGCATTTTCGCAAATGAATGCTCTTGGAAGAAGAGGCACCCCATTGAATGCCAAATTTCGTAAGGTCTTTTGGGACTGGCAAAACTATTATATTGATACTAACGATGTTATTAAATTGTTGGGAGTATCACGAGCAACACTGTATGCAATGTCAAAATCTTTTATGTCAGAAATGATATATTCTGCTACTTATAGTGATGAATTTACGACCAATATGGTAGATTATAAAAATAAACCTATTCGTGGTGTTGTTATCGATGAAAGTATTACTTCCTTACTTGTTGCTATGCAACGAAAAATGGGCAATAAGGATTGGGATATTCTTGGGATAGCACAGGTTATAACAGAAAATAAAATCGAAAAAAACCCTTTCCCAAATCTTAAAGATTATATGAGATTACGACTTAATTATGAGTTTGGAAAGGTTGCTATGAGTAAGGCAGCAAAAGAATATTCAAAAGGCAAAGAGTATGTAGAACAATTGAAGAAAGAACTTGAAAATATGTAAAAGAAGGGCACTGGTTTTTCAGTGTCCTTCTTTTTTATCTTATTATCAACTGTGTTTAAGAAATGGACTATTGATACAAGCACAAATAGACCATACCTGTTTTTGCTTTTAAAACAGAGATGGTCGTAATGATAGAAAATATGAGAAACGATAACTTTTCCCCATATAAAAAGTTAGAATTTCTATATGTTATTATTGCTATGAACTGTCGTTGATACGAACTCTTTGTAAGGGTTCGTATGTAACGATAAATGTGTAAACGGTTAAGTGTTTTCTGTTGCATAGTGTACCTTCCTTATCTAAATATAATTGTCTTAATCTTTCTTCCTGTGTAGCAACGATTTCGTAATTGTATTCAGCAATGTATGGGTCAATGCCGTGCTTATATAATTTGCTCTGTAATTCTTTACGGAGTTTCTTGCGTCGTGTGTTTTTACCAAGTGCTGCGAATATCAGAATTCTTTTGTATTTTTCGATAGTTCGCTTCTTTGCCTTTTGATATTCAATTTTTAGTATTCGGTCTATTTCTTTCTGAAACTCTGATAAGGTCAATACTTTCCCAGCAAGTTTCATTTTATCCATAGCCATATTATAGAACTTATCCCAAATGAGTGGATTTGTGAGCAAATCTTTTGCAGAGTAAGGCCTAATATATAGATTGAACTTATCTCGCCATTCGCACTCAATTCGTATGGTTGGTAGCATATTGATAGCAGGCATCTGCTTGTGCTTCTGATATGCTCTAATCTTTAATCCACTTTTTAGTATGTGGTATTTGGTTTCATTCCCATAGTCTTTTCTCTTTGTGTGTCCAACTGCATCGTGTTTGTCATACCATTTTATAAAGGTATCGCAGTCCTTTTGATTATGGAACACCAAGGTCTTATAAAAATCGGCACGAGAAACAATTGCTTCTTCAAGTTGCAAATCGTTTTGAATTCCTAATATAAGAGCAAACTGAATTTTTTCTTCAACAAGGTCAAATTGTGAGGGCTTATACGGAATATGGTTAGAACCGTTAGCGAGGCCTGATGTGGATGGGATTTGCATTATCAATCTTCTGCTATATACCCAATATGTAAGCTTTAGGTCTCCAATTGCTTCGTGTTGAAATACGAAACAATAGTCACCACCTTGTTCTTCAGGTGGAGTATATCTCCAACCCGTAAAGTCGAAATCTGGTTTGATATTATTCCAATAGATGTGGACTGTATCCAGAGACACGGGTAGTGATTTTGAGATGGACATGGTGTCACCCCCTTTCTGTTTTTAAGAGTATTAAACCCATTACAATATTTTTTCTAAAAAATCAAGAATGTTTTCCAGAAAAATAGAAAATATTTTTTCAGAAAAAAATCCAATAACGATAAAAAATATTCTTGCAGATTTCTTGAAAAATAAAAAATAATGGTAAATACTTAACTGAAAGCACCAATAAAATATTTTTCAAAGGAGTGGCCGTAATGGAAACATCATATATTCACACAAAAGAAATAGAACTTAATAGAGTGCAAAGAAGCGATTTTGAAAGGCAAATTTTCATCTTATGTAAAAGAGATGCCGAGATTAGAGAAGTTGTCAAAGAGGCATATAACCACTATTGTTTCATATACAAAGAGGCAAAAGGAAGATATGCCGCATTTGGAATGCGATATTGCGAACAGGTTTTAAAGAACGACGATGCCTTATATCCGTTCAAGGATTTGCCAAAGAAATTAGGAGAACCTGCATCTTCGTTCTATATTTATCGTAGAGACGTCCTTAACAAATTGTTTTCTATGCTTAAAGACAAAGCGCTGATATAAAGCAAAAATCCGTGGAAATTCCACGGATTTTTTATGTGTTATAGTATGGTTATTGAGACACAGGTTTTTTCTATGATTTCTATAAAATATATGGTTCTATATGTACATATCAATAACCATATTTTTTCTAATAGGCAAAAACGGTTCACCGATACATTACTCTTTGTTTTAGATAATTGTACTGTTTTAATTACCACTCTTTGTTAATTAAAAAAATAGAAAACGATTTTAAAATCGTACTCCTCATTCATCACCAACTTAACAAAAATGGGTGTAAACGAGCATAAACCCACCTTTTATATATCATTTCAATATTTAATCGTCTACCAGCGTCGTGCAATCGTGTTCAGTACCGAGCACAATTTTTCAGCAACGAATTTCTATCTGACCTCTCTATTTTAAGAATTACGGTAAGAAGGTTGCGAAAATAGGCTGACTTTAATTCGTTTGCGCGCTATAATATTGATCCCCAAAAAAACATTATAAAAGGAGTGCTGTTATGAATATTAACGAAGCATTATTTAACCAACTTTCCAGTAATCTTAAAGGAACCTGTATTCCGTCATTGTTTTCTCCAACCACCCAACGTTCCGATATTCAGTTTTTAAATATAAATCTATGTAATAAACTGATAATGGAATTTTATAACTGCCCAGATAAATCTCAAAAAACTCCCGACAAAATTCTGAATACAATATTTAACCTTGGACTTATTACCAGATATATTTATGACTTGGAAGAACCAGAGCAGAAGAAGAATCTTAACCTTGCATTCAACTTTGTGATGAATATTGATATTTGGGAAGTGGACAGGTGGTTGGAAAACAATAAAAGCAAATTCACGAACTCAGAGGAAATCAAAGATATTCGTGAAAACGCGATTGGCGAGACCCTGTATCTTACCCATCGAATGGAGATAACCATTGGTGACGACTGTCCTCTCCGTGATATGTTAACTGTAGCTTATGCTTTATTTGAATTCGCAGCAAGTTTAAAATCTGTATATTGAAAAAATTAAATTGACTGTAAAAAAAGTTTTTAAAAAGTAGCAGAGATTGCTTTTTGAGAGACCGTTAATCAGTAATTTTAATAAACTCATTTTTGCTGCATGAAGCAGATTCAGAATAAACGTGTCGAATCGCCCTATAATTCGACAAAATTCCACAAAAAAATCCAAATTTTTATAGCAAAGAAAAACGACGACTACAGTCACGTAGTCGTCGTTTTCTGTATTCGTCTTAAAAACAAGGGGGTGGTAGGTTCGAATCTACTATCAAGATGATATGATACTATTCTTAAAAAATCAAGAAATTCAACATTTTGTTTTTTATGAGTTATGAAAGGAGGACGGTTAGTTAAACAAATAAGCACGGCATCGCCGTGCTTATTTTGTATGTAAATAGAGAAACTAAAAATTTTAATGTTGCGTTCTCTCTATTTTTAGCGAAAAGCGATTGAATATGTCGTAAATTTATGATATAATAAGTCTGTAATATTTTTATGTGAGGAGAACCGTTATGGCTGCATCTTACAAAAGACTATGGAAACTTCTTATTGACAGGGACTTAAAGAAAAAAGACCTGTGCCAAATGGCAAACATTAGTACCTATACTATCGGCAAAATGAACCGTGGCGATAATATCACAACCGATATTTTAGGCCGTATATGTAAAGCACTCAACTGTTCTATTGAAGAAATTATGGAATTTGTACCAGACAAGAACGACAAATAACTCGAAGTCCGTTTTATAGGACACAAAAAACTATATAGTAATAGTAAACACACCTACTAAAAAAGAGGAGATACCTAATGATTAAAGTTGTATATTTTGATGACCAATCTGCAACAGACTATCTTTACATATATGATGGCGGAGCAAAAATTCAAACATCAGATAAAGTAAAAGAAAAAAGTGGCGAGATTGCGAATAAAACATCGGCAGGATTGTTTGCAAAATTATCTTGGTTGCCTTTTTTGGGAGGAGAGGCTTCAACCGAAATAGATGCAAGCTTAGGTTATAAAAGCAGCTCATTGATAAAAACCACTTTATCAAACACTGTATTGACTGACTTTTTAGAAAAAATCCAAAGTGATGATAATCGAATTTTAAAATTTACCGATTACGTGGTTAATGCATATAGGAACTCTATTGCTTATTTTAAAATGTTTACTCCCTATTTAACAATGACTAAGAATGAAATAGAGTCTGAAGGTGTTGCTTTTGAAATCGCCAAAATGGACGAAGCATTTAAAAGTGGAAAAGGTTATTATGAAATGGTTGCGACAAAAGGAACCGAAACTTGTGTTTTTAGATTTAATATAGAAGCCTTTCGCAACAACTATGGTATTGCCGATTTGACAAAAATGAATCTCGTTTATTATGGGGTTAAAGTTGGAAAAGTAGACATCAATTTGCTCGATATTAGCAACGAATTTAACGGAGAAACAACTACTTCTATCAACTCTGCTTTTGATATAGAAGATGGGGTTGCAGATAGAAATATTGTTGATGTTTATGACATAATGTTGGCAGGTGTTGAAGTATGAAAAGTATAGTTTTATACTTCGGTCCCAAAAAGGGATTTAATCGGATTTTGCCCAACGACCTTGTTAGTTTATCGGAAATTGTCGCCGAACACGATAATCGCGTAAAAATTATTAAGCACGTTATGGTTCAATCGGGGCAAGAAATCGAAGATGTTCCACTTGAGAAAAAATATTATGAAAACGTTGCTGCTTATTCGGAGCAATATGCGGGAATAACCGAAAGTGCAGTTCAAAGTTTTTTAAGCGTTTTAGATAGTTATGAAATTGACAACTTATATCTACAAAATCCACCTTTACAAATTAAAACTCAATTAGAACAAACTTATCCCGACCTTATCATAGAAAAACATTTTTCTTATAAAAAACTCTCCAAAGATATGCTTTTGGAGATAAATAATAAGTTTGATAAATCCATAATTGGACAAGAAAAAGTTAAAAGCCGTCTTCTTGCTGCGTTATATCCATTATTACAGAAGGGTTCAAAGAGAAAACCTATTGTAATAATGTTTTATGGGAAATCTGGTGTAGGAAAAACAGAAACAGCGAAGTTTATTAGTAAGATTTTGGGGCAACCGCTTTTTAGAAAACAATTTTCTATGTTTCACAGTGGTGAGTTTCAAGGATATTTGTTTGGCGGTGCACACTCTCAGGCTTCCTTTGCACGTGATTTACTTGAACGCGAGTCAAATGTTTTGCTTCTTGATGAATTTGATAAACCGCATCCAGTTTTTCATAGTGCTTTTTATCAATTGTTTGATGAGGGTGTTTTCGAAGATAAAAACTATCAACTCACACTTTATAATTCAATTATAATATGCACTTCCAACTATTTAACCGAAGAAGAAATTCGTAAAAATTTGGGCGACCCTATATTCTATCGTTTTGATAAGTTTATAAAATTTGATGATTTGTCAGTAAGTGCTATATGTCAAATTATTGATTTGCAAATTGAAAATAAGTGCGGCAAACTATCACCTGAAGAATTAAAGGTTGTAAGAAAAGATTACATAGCCTCACAATTAAAAAGCGTTGCTAATAAAATACAGAATGTGCGCCAAATTGAAAAAATTATTGATGAATACATCGGAATGCAATTGGTGGAGTATATGTTGTCGGAACAGAAAAATGAATCTCAAGATAGTGAGTTATAAATCATCTGTTTTAGTGATTTGATTTTGATTTGATACACAATTTAGCATTTACAACTATAGAAAAAAGGAATGGAGATTATGGAAACAAATATAAATAAGTTAATTGGTCATAATACAATTACTTGTGATGAATATTTGAAAATTTATGAAAATGAGATACTTCCTGATAGTGAAAAGATATTTGTAAAGGATTTTTTATTTAGTATCTTAGGTGAAGAAAAAATGCCTTTGGTAATTCCTCAGTATCCTTTTATTGATAGCGAGGGAAAATCTCGAAGAATTGACTTTGGCATTATTACTGATGAAGGACATAAGATTGCTTTTGAAGTAAACGGCGAAACATATCACGGAGAAGGAATCATCCCTTCTGCACAGTTTGACGATAATTTATTTAGGCAGAATGAAATTTTATTTCATGGTTGGGTGTTAAGAAGATATTCTTACAACCAACTTTTAGACCCCGTGTGGCGAATACGAGTGGCAAATGAAATTCGATTAACATTAAAATTGTATGCTCCTGAGCTTTTGCCTGAAATTCAAATCAAACCTAACGAAATTCAAAGAGAGGTTCTTTCAGAACTCAAAACCAAAAGAGCATTAGACTGGCACAAGGGTTTAGTTATTATGCCGACTGGTACAGGCAAGACATATTTGTCAGCATTGGACGCACTTCAATATAACAATGACCACCCGAATGCGAAATTTCTCTTTGTCGTACATAGATTGGAGATTTTATCCCAATCCAGAACCGCATACAGCGATGTGTGGGGGAAAGTGAAATTTGGGTTCTTAGGTGGTGGAACAACAGAAAATTTAAATGATTGTAAGATTCTTTTTGCCTCTAAGGATTCTCTTTATCGTGAAGAGACATTAAATCAGTTTACCCCTGACTATTTTGATTATATTATAGTTGACGAAGTTCATCATGGCGAAAGCAAAACATACAGAAAAATTCTTGATTATTTCCAACCCGATTTTCTGTTAGGTATAACGGCAACGCCTGACCGTACCGACAAGAAAGATATTTTGGAGTTGTTTGATTATCAAAAGGTTAGCGAATATACTCTTAACGATGCGATTGAAAAGGGCTTTTTAGTTAGTTATGAATATCACGGTTTAAAAGATAATATTGATTACACCAACATTCGTTGGAATGGCATCAAATATGATACTAAGGATTTGGAAAATCATTTGATTATCAATGAAAGAAACGAGATGATTTTCAACAAGTATATGGAACTTTGCAACGGAAACAAGACTATAGGTTTTTGTGTTGGCATCAAACACGCACAAAGAATGGCTGATTTCTTTAATGCTCGTGGGGTGTCTGCGGTAGCAATCTTCCATGACCCCAAAAATCCTGGCAGTAACAAGAGTAAAATTCAAGCATTTAGAAACAATCAGTATGCAGTAGCATTCACAGTAGATATGTTTAACGAAGGTGTCGATATTCCTAATGTACAATCTTTATTGTTTCTTAGACCGACAGAATCAAAGACCGTTTTCCTTCAGCAAATTGGTCGTGGACTTCGTTTATCATCTAACAAAGATAGAATTATTATTCTTGACTTTATCGGCAACTACAAGAGAGCAAATCTCGTAAGGCAGTATCTTTCAAAAGGAGTTTCCGAAAAGACAAAAGATGGCTCTAATGCCTTCGAAAAATTCGAATATGAATATAATCCCAAATGTAAAGTTGTTTTCGATGATGAGGTACAAGCAGTATTGGATTACCAAGATGAACAGAACCATAATATCAATGAAGATGATTTGTCCGACGCATACTTTGATTTGAAAACCAAACTTGGCCGCAAACCCACAGTGGAAGATATTAATAACGAGGGAAAATATAAGGTTAGCAAATATGTAGCGGTGTTTGGAAGTTGGATTAAATTCCTTAGAAGTGTAGGCGAAATCACTGAAAACGGATATCATTATCCGCAGGGACTTCACATTGGTCATATTATGTATATTTTAAAATCATTGTCCGAAAATGATACGTCTGGATATATGAACGAAAGATTTATTCGTATGAGAGGCGATTTAAGTGATGATGATGATTTAGCAACGTTCCAGAGACAAACAAAGTATAAACTGCAAGGCATGATGGGTATGGGATTGTTGACAGATGATAGGAAGAATGGTTTAGATATTAAAATGCCCAAACTCACTGAATATGGCAAAGAACTTTATTCTATTCTAAAACCCATTATTGACAAGACAGATTTGTCTTTCAAAACAAAAGAAAAAGGTTTTAGTTGGGAAATGAATACTTCAACTGCACAATTCATTGATGATATCAGAACATATCTTAATGAAAATGCCGATGTTAGAAAACGATATATTGGAATTATGTTCAATTTCGACGCAATTAAGCAACTCTTGAATTTTCTGTATTTTGATAGCAGACAAATTAGTATTACCAAATCAAACTGTTATCAATTATTTATTGAGAGTTTAAGTGTTGAAAAGTATTGTGAATCTCAAGGAATTGAAATCCCAACAGCGGAAGGCGCAAAACATCGAGTCCCATTCATTGTTACTCTATTGGAAACTATGGATATTATTAAAACAGATAGAAGCAATATTTACATAAATGAAGTTCTTATTGCCGATTTTATGTTTGATAATCATACTGCTGTATTTGAAGATATGTCAAAAAACATATATACAGAAGTAGTCAAAGAAAAATTCGGTACTGACTTCTTAAAAAACATTTTTGATGTTAAATTGGAGGTATTTTAGTAAATGGCAATTCACAACAAATCTCATAGTAACTCTGCCCTTATGTCAATTAACAAAATGAATAAAGATAATATAAAACATAAGACGGCAATGGATTTTGAAATGCCTGAAAAAAGCATCCAACTGCTAATGATTAAGGATTGTCTGAGTGCATTAAAACAACTACCCGATAAATCAATCCAACTAATTTGTATTGACCCTCCTTATAACTTAGACTTGGCTGATTGGGACACTTATGACAATTATATGGATTGGTGTGCCAAATGGTTAGATGAATGTTGGCGTGTCTTAAAAAATGAAGGCAGTTTGGTTATTTTTGGTGGAACTCAGTTTAGAGATGAACGAAGTGGTGATTTAACTGAGGTTATCTATCACTGCCGTCATAATACTAAATGGAAACTTGTAAATACAATCATTTGGTATTATAAAAATGGGATGTCTGCTCACAGATATTTTGCCAATCGACATGAAGAAATCATTTGGTTGGTGAAGACCGATAAATATTATTTTGATTTAGATTCGGTTAGAGTTCCGTATTCTGAGGAAGATTTAAAAAACGCGCTTAAAGATAAAAGGTTAAATCCAGATAATGTTAGAAAAGGGAAAAATCCAACGAATGTATGGGAGATGGGAAGATTAAATGGAAACTCTCTTGAGAGAGTTGGACATCCAACCCAAAAACCTTTAGAAGTAATTAGACGCATTGTAAAAGCATTATCTTATCCTGGGTCAACTGTTCTTGATTTTTTTGCAGGTAGTGGGACAACAGGAAGAGTTTGTGTTGAAGAAGGCCGCCATTGTATTTTAGTTGATAAAAACCAAACAACTAAAGAGTATTTTAGCAAACATCTTGATAATATGAAAAAAACAAATCTTTCAAAATCATATAAATTTGTTGAGTCATTGGATGAATATTTTGCTAATGTGTAATAAATAATGATGTTTTAAACTTTATTTTAATTTGTGGATAATCAAAGAAGCACGGTGCCGCCGTGCTTCTTTTCTTGAAATTTTTTTCGATTAATTTTAGATTCTCCTTACAGTAAAATTTAAATTTTTAAGGAGAAATTTAATTATGATGAACTACACACAAACAAAGGAGATACATAGAGGCGATGTTTATATGGTTGACCTTGGCAGTGTTGAAGACAGAGAAAATTCTTTGTTCGCTAAAAAGAGAATGGGCATTTGTATTTCTAATGAAAAGTGCAATAAACACTCTCCAATATTAAGTTTTGTTTTTCTTTCGAGCAATACCTCACAAGCAAAACTCAAACTTCCGACACGAGTTTTTGTAAGTGCAGTAGAAACTGGTCGTAAGGATAGCACCGTAGCATGCGAACAAATAGTTTCTATTCCGAGAGATAGCATTATCAGATATGTAACTAAATTATCTGATGATACTATGAAAAAAATCGATAATGCCGTGAAAATACAACTTTCTTTGTAAATTCTTTTCATTTGGTTCCTCCCCAAACAAAAGTAAATGCCTTCCCATCGCTCTATGTAGAAAAAGCCTCTCGCTTGCGTGAGAGACTTTTTTCTTTTTGATGGGTAAGATATAAACTACTGTAAGTGCCAATACAATTAGCGTTTCAATAGCAACAATTATATAGTCGGCAACAAGTCCAAATTGTAGGTGCAGGTTAAGTGCCATAGCAAATAGGCATATATATCCAATACACGAAAAGAGAACAAAGAATTTGCCAAACTTGTTCTCGAAGTTACAAAGCGCAAGAGCACCAATTGTAAAAACAACGAAAACATAAAAATGAATTATATTTCGTGATAATACTTGAAGAAACATATTGACGACACCACAAATAAATATAATAAAAATGTTCATTTATCTCTCCTTAATGCAGGTTAATAATTTTCTCGCCGTACGTAGCTGCATATTCTTCAAAAGTTAAATCGACTAAATCTTCATATACAGTGCACTCCAAACCGTGAGTATAGTCGTAAAGAGCATCAGTTAAATCAACACAATAGGTTTTCTCGCTTGTAACGACGAAATTGTAACTATGAGCATTGAAGGCATCAACTCTCACATCACAAACAAAAACATCGGTAGAAGGGTACAATGTTTTTACAATGCACTTCAGATAGCAACTGAAATCAAAACATAAACCTTTCTTTTCGGTTACGAACTCTCTAAAGTTAAAGTGCTGTATATAGAATGGCTTTTTGTAATAGGTGTATTGAGTACAGATTTCATTATTAACTCGCACAAGTAGTTCTTCCACGGTTTTGCAGTCACCGAATTTATAACGAATGTATTCTTCGTCCTCGCTTGTTAGATTAGCGCAGACGGCAGAAATACCACCAGAATGGTTTTGGGTATAGGTGGTGGTAAATCCGATTAGAAGCAACACACCGAGCGCAAGGGCAAGAATAATGTTAATTACTCTTTTTATCATATTTTTTCACCTTCTATACAACAATATTGCAGTGCGACTGTAATACCTGTTCCAATTTTTCGCTTCTTCTATTGAGATAGCGTTGTGTTACGGCAAGAGAACTGTGCAAAAGTGCCTGTTGTACCGAGACAATATCATTTCCCGTCTTCTCATACACTGTTAAGGCATATAATTTTCTCCAACTGTGCGAGGACACATTTTCAAGTCCGAGAAAATCCACCACTTTTTTAATATACTTTGTTACAGCTCGTGGGGTAAGTTTAAAAATCCTCTCGTTTCGTTTGCAACCAATAGAAATTGCATATTCGGTGATATAGTGCTGTAATTCTAATGGGATAGGCACATTACGTTCTTTCTTTGTCTTACGTTCCACAATTTTCAATCGGTATCCTTGGTCCGATAAATAAATATCGCTCAATTTCATGGAAAGAATATCCGACAAACGAAGTCCAGTAGAGCACTCTATTGTTAAAATATGAATTATCTCTGGATTGGGACGGATGCCGATATGAGTTTCGGACATCGTCTGCATAATCAATCGGTGTTCCTCATTTGTGATAGGTCTGCTTGTACTCATAAATAGTTCCTCTTTTCTATTCAAATAGTTCCTGTTTTACTACTTTTTTTGGTGCAGTGTTTGAAAACCCTCATAAACACTGCATTTTTGAGTTCCTTTTTTGTCTAAAAAGAGAACTCTATAGGTTTTAATTAAAGGGTGCTTGCTGCACCCTTACTCGTTATCGTTTCCAACCAATGCTTCGCAAAGCAATCTTGAAGCAAGGCGAAATCCTTGAAGGAAACTATCGAATTCTAAATAAGTAGATGCTTGACCTGTCAGGTCGCAATACTCATTCAATAATTTCAATTCTTCATCATTAAGAGATTTTTCCAATTTTTCTCTCACTTCGCCTGCTTTGTGATTGATTTGACCGTATTCGCTGTTTTTGGAAAACGACTTTTCAAACGGAATAACATTACCGTAGTATAAATCTTCTATTGTCTTTTTCATCATTCCAACCACCCTTCAATCTTTGTGAGCATCAGACCCATAGATTTTGATGGTATTACCATCTCTTTCCACAATTACGTTCGTCATACCTTCTGGAAGGTGGATAATACAGTCTGCCTGTCGGTGAATGAGGGGTGGATTGAAAATATAACCACTATCCCTTTCTGTTAGTTCTAATACTAAAATTTGCATAATATCAACTCCTTTAAGTGTTATGTAGGTGGCACTGTCTGGCACAGTGCCGTGCATTTATAAAGATAAAGAAGGAGGAATAATTGGAGGAATAGAAAACACGCAACGTTCCTACTGCCAGAATAGGAAATAAAAGGTAAAGGTCGGAAAATGAAAAAAACGACCTACATACTTGCGCCACGGCAAAAGTATGTAAATCGTTAAAATCAATATGTTAATCACTATTTATTTGTTGTACTAATTATACCATACTTTGGATTTAAAGACAAGCTTTAAATCGTAATTTCTTGCTTGAATCGACATTTTTTATTGCACTAAATGATAGATGCAAATTTCTTTTCCTTCCGTCCAACCTCATATCAGAATGCTGAGAAAGAGAAACCCGTGGTTCCGAAAAACCACGGGTATTATCACATAAAAATTTCTATCTATTTCAGATGTTTTTCTAAAAAGTCATTTACTATCTCTCCGATATGAGAACTGCCATTTCCTAAATCACGGTCAACGATTTGTACACGACCGAATTCATAATAAATCTTCAATTCTTCACTGGAATCATCTACGTAGAAATCTAATCTGTCTGCCTCTACTATGCATAACTCGATTTCATCACATAACTGCTTAAATTCTTCCAAAGAACAGTTTGCTTTCTGAACGGAATCCACCTTGCGACTTCCGACCTTATAATTCTTCGAGGTAATAGCACCATTATTGGTAATTGTAGTAGTCTTGGTGGCACCGTCTTTCATAACAGAAATATCAAAGAACCGTCTTCGATACTCTAATTTTATAATTGACATACTTATTCCTCTTCTTCGTATTCTTCGGCCATTTCCCAGATTTTCCGTTCAAGTTCGCGCTTTTCTTTATCAATCTGTGCTTGTGTCTTTTTTTGCGTTTTTTTATCTTCTGGTTTTCCTGCCAGTGCCTTCAATATTGCAAATAACATAATCCACCTCGTTAAATATTGCCTTCAAATCTGGGTCTGAAAGCATAATGTAAGACTGCTTCCACTAATTCAGTAGTTGCTTTATTAGATTTTACGTAGATGTTGATACGGTGCAGATTTTCCAGCATCCAAGTTTTTACATTTTCTTGATTTATACCAAGTGATACGAATGCAGTATCGGAGCAAATAGATTTTGCCAATGTGCTTGGAGCAGAAAAATTATAATGCTGACTTACAAATCGAGCATTGCTTTTTTCGTTTGCCTTACCAATTTTCAAAAACTCATTCTGATAAATGAATATGTAGATGGCAGCATAACCATCAGGCATTTTCTTTGGTTGTGTATGGGGACATCCCATATCTTCAATGAAGTAATCATCTTCGCTCAACTGATGTCCTAACTGACAAGTGATTTCTTCGATATATTTCATTTTTTGCTTAATTGCATCAATCATTATGAATCGCACCTACTTTCTGTATTCATTATAGCAGATTTACTCCTCAATTTCAAAGAGTTCACATACACGGTTGAAATTGTAGGGGTAGGCATTATCGCCGTAAATCTTGACGGGTTTATGTCCGTTAGAGAAATATATCTCCAAGTGCCACTGTGTGCCGTCACAGACCATATAACCGAATCGGCGGGTATTATAATTCCTTCGCCATTCTCCGATGTGCAGGTCTTTCAGTGCCTCTAACAGGTAGTCCTTGTCCATTTCCTCAATTTCAAAATCACCGATATTGGAAGGTTTGAGAATTAAAGAATGCTCGATATTGGTGTGAACCTTATCGCCGTCAATTGTGTAAGTTCTTGTTTCGTATCCGTTGAAGTATCCACCGATACAGAACTCGACCTTGTTGATGAACGGGATGTTCTCGTCAAACTCCATTGCTTTCTTCTCGGCAGCGGAGGGAACATAGGTGCCGCCGACTTCTTCGAGTGCCTGCTTTGCTCGTTCCAGATAATCACGAGAACAGGAAATTCTCACTCGCTCGGACGGATGCATAGTGCATTCGTATTCTGGATGCTCAACGATATTTTTAAGTCTGCCGATTTCTTGCTTCAATCCACGAATAGTGGTCATAACCTGTTCGGCAGTTTTACCTTTCAGATTCATCTCATAAAAGGTTTCAGGACAAATCATCATAATAATTACCCCTTTACAAAGTTATCTTTCTTATCCTTCTGTAATCATTATAGCACGGTTAGTGTCCAATAAAAAGGACATTACTGTAAATTTTTTGCGGTTGTCTAATTGGGTCCGAAGAGTTACTATTGCTTTTTTCGTACTTTTGTGCTATACTATCTACATCAAAGGTTTTTGCACCGAAAAAGGGCAAAAATCACAAAAATCGGTGAAAATGTAAAATGCTCAAAAACCCTTGTGTATCAAGGGGTTTTGGGCATCTTTTTGATTTGGTAAGATTGGTGAAAGTCTCCGAATTGTACAGGACAAATTGGATAGTAAGAACTTCTATGCATTTAATCCAGAATTTGATATGCCAAAGAGTTGTGATTGTTAATAATAATATTAAATGACTAAATTAGGCGGCGGTTCTTACGAACCACCGCCTATTACTTGTTTACGATAATTACCTTATTCTTAATTTTAACATAAGTGCCTCTTGAAGTACCTGCGAAAAATTTATTCCCATCGCAATTGCTTCTTCGTTTAGCCATTCTGGAATACTTAATGTTTTCTTCACAGCTTTTGAATTATGTCTTTTGCAATATTCTAACATATCAAACTCTACAACAACCAGAATACCTTCATCCATGGTTATTGTATCTACTGGGGATGCATTGGGTATTTCTTGATGTTCAACTTTTCTACTCGTTATTGCAAGTCCCAATGCTTCAACCGCCATCTCATAAGCCGACTCCATATTATCTCCTTCGGTAAAGCATTCTGGAAAATCAGGAAAGGTCACCCAAAAGCCTTCTCCTTCTTTATGAAATATTGCTGGATAAAATAATTTATTCACTTGCATTACCTCCATTTTCGTTGACTTGGCACTTTAATCCTGCCTCTTTTAATATTGCTTGTTCCAATCCTTTCTTCATTGCCTTTGAATGATATGGAACTATTACTTGTCTTTTGGTTATTACATTTTTCAACTTGACATGTGAACCATTTTGACTCACTTCTCTAAATCCGTTCTTTTTTAGAAGTTTAATCATTTCCTTTGGTGTTAACGGCATCTTTTGTACTCCTTCCTTTATATCTTATTACGTAATATTACGTATGTCAACAGGTAGTCAAAAAACAATCATAAACATCACTCTCCAATATTCTTTTTTCATCAAGTTGAAATTCTCTGACGAAATTGTCTTGAAATTCAGACGTGTATGATACACATAGGACAATTAAATTGTTCGACTGAACGTTGTCCAAATTTGATGTTATATAGATAATAGCACGCAGCTATCATGTTTGCAATACCATAAAATGCTTCAATATGCATCATGGCATATTGAAGCATTTACACTTCTATTCAATAACCCGTACCTTCACACGGTACTCTTTCTTCTCTCCCGGCTCCAGGAACTTCAGCATTCCACTCTCCCGCATCGCCTTTCGTCCATCCGGATAGCAATTGCCACACTCCAGTCCCAGAACATAGTCGCGGATACCCATCATCTTCCACTCCACAAAACCATCCAGTTTCTTTGCATTAAAACTGATTTCCAGTCCAACATTTAGCTTTGGCTGATAGATAGAAGCCTTTCCATTCTCATCCGCAAACTTATGATAATAGCATCGCTCCTGATATCCAACTGTCGGTTTCTGCATACGCATCCAGTTCTGAATATCATTCGCCGCATGGTCATCTCTCGCAATCACCTCTGCCGCAGGAATGTCAATCACACTCTCCTCATCAAGCAATGGATATCCCATGTTCATGTGATACAGAATCTCCATCGGTTGTACATGGTCGCTTGTATTGGTGATTGTATCGTGAATCTCAAATGCATTCTCTTCTGTCGACACAATCAGTTCTCGTGCAAACTGAAACTTTCTTCCGAATATCACTTCATCCTTTGTGAGCGTATGTACAACGAACTTCCCTTCTTCTTCGGTCCAATAAGAATGTTCACTCGGCAAATTAGCCAAGGTACCATGTAATGGGAGCAGTTCTCCTTCATCTTCATTGATGACACCCACATTCTCCAGACCACAGGTCGTCAAAAATCCTGCTGTAAACGAACACAACCATTCATCCCCGGACTTATCATAGTAAGCTGGAGCAACGTAACCACAAGGCGACATATAACCAAGATTCATGCCTTTATAACGAAGACGCATAATATCACCATTTCTGTCAGGCGTCACTGTAAGCATAAGACCTTTTCCATTGTTAATCTCATACAGGCGCATCCCATCGCCTTTTCCACCAACTAAACGGTGTTCCTCAACGCCTCGAATCTGACTCTCATGACCAATATACGGATTCATATTATCTTCCCATCAGCGCTTCCACTTCCTCTTTGGAAGGCATCACTTTCAGCGCACCCTTTCTCGTTGTGATAATCGAAGCTGCTGCATTTGCAAATGTCAGCATCTCCGTCAAATCATTCTCACTCAGATTCTCCAACCCTTTTTCAAGAACGAAATGCAATACGCTTCCGAAAAACGTATCACCAGCTCCCGTTGTTTCGATGGTATTCTCCTGTACAAATGCAGGAACCTCCACCTTCATATCCTTATAATATGCACGGCTTCCATCTCTTCCAAGTGATAAAAAGATAAGTGGAATATGATAGGTATCCTGAAGGGTCTTTACACCTTCTTCATAATCCTCTTTTCCCGTAAACCATTGAATTTCATTATCTGATATCTTCAACACATCACAATACTGCATCCCATAAGCAAACTGCTCCTTTGCGGTATCCAAAGAATCCCACAAGGATTCACGAAGATGGTCAAAGGAAATCATTACCCCATTCTTCTTTGCAATGTCGAGTGCTTTTTTGGTTGCCTCTCTCACACCCTCATGTGTCATGGAAAGTGTTCCGAAATGGAACATATGCGAAGCTGAAATAGCCTCTTCATCCACCTCATCTGCCGTAAACATCATATCTGCTCCCGGATTGCGGTAGAACGAAAAACTTCTGTCTCCTGTCTCGTCATTTGCAACAAATGCAAGGGTTGTGCGAGCATCCTTATCCATCAGCATACACTCTGTATTAATAGATACTTCTTCCAGTGTCTTCTTTAAGAGATGCCCAAAGATGTCATCCCCCACTTTTCCCATGTAAGCTGCACTATGTCC
>JAEIGA010004403.1_pt1 | contig 21788 bp, 19 predicted proteins | sample 9270691 | NCBI WGS metagenome assembly JAEIGA01 (sample SAMN17057246, study PRJNA624740) | gut metagenome | biome: biome; isolation source: fecal sample | host: Bos grunniens | place: China: Xizang | collected 2019 | reverse complement strand
CGATAGGTTTCGCTTGCAAAGAATCGCAGGAATGTTTCCTGAGTAATATCCTCTGCCAAATCCCGGTTATGGAGCCGGAAATAACAGTATTTGTAGATTTTGTCATAATGCTGATCTATGTCCAGCCCCATCTGTATCGCCCCCTTTCACCTTGTATAACAGATTAATGAATGAAATGTGCGGCAACAAATAAAAAAATTAAGCAGCAGCGCAGAATCCGTACTCTCTAATGTCGCTGCATTTTGTGTCCAGCTCTTTGATTACAAATTCAGAGCGGGCCAAGAACAATTCGATATTTCCCATCTTCCTCTACTAATTATCTCGTAATTAGGAGATAATTACTACAAATATTCTGTGATTTTATTATATATTATATACTTTTCTGCATCAACTGTTTTGGATATAGGAAATGCGTCCCAAGTTGGGATGCATTTCTTATTCTCCATAGTACAAGGGTCTGCCCACGGTCACAAAGCCGGAGGAATCGGTGATGACCACATTGTTCCGTCCGCTTGCACAATGGATAATCAGCAGATTCCCGGTCACATCCCGCAGGCCCACAATACCGATATGACTGTCATCCGGGTAAAATACCAAGTCGCCGGGCTGTGCTTCACCCCATCCGATCTGTTCACAGTATCGGTGCTGGGCGGCAGCTCCACCGCCGTGGCCCAATATGTATTCGCCGCCGGACGCATTGTAAAACACCCAGTCGGCAAAGCCGGAACAGTCCAGGCCAAAGGGTCGGTATGTACCCGTGGTGGGACTGCCTGCGGAAGTGACCTCCCGGAGCTGCCCCCATCTGCTGTCCCAGCCAAGTACAAGGCTCTTGCCGCCCCAAAAGTAATTAACCTTACCCACAAGGGACAATGCGTATTGGACTATGGCTCGGCGTTCCGGCGACAGGTCTTGCGGCAGGGAGCGCAGCAGCTCCAAAGCATCCTGCTGGCTGATACTCATATTGCCAATCAAGCTGTTCAGCATTGAAACATCTGACAGCAGAACATCCAGCATTTCATTCTGGAAGTCTGTAAAACCAAGTGCTGTACGCATTTCCTGTGCCGTCTTGCCGGTGATGGTGATGGTCAGTGTAGTTTCTGTTGTGCTGTCGTCTATATCATCGTGCGGGTTGGAATCTGGGATCTCCACCGTTTCTGTAGTGCTGGTGATAAAACACATCTGCCAGAAGATCGCTTGGAGCCGGAAGACACGATCCGGGGTGAGCTGAGCTACATCTACACCATCCTGTGCGCCTGCGGTGTAGCTGGCAAATACGGCGATTACATCCGTCCAGCTCGGCGGCGCACCCTCCACGATAATGTCCGTGTACTCCCCGGACTGCAGGGAGATAAGACGGGTATTCAGCTCCATATTGATCTGTGACACCGCAGAGCTGAGGGGGACAGAATTGGGCGTGGATTCATTGGAAAAGAAGATGCCCAGGGGCGATGCCAGCAGTGCGCCGATCACTACGACAACTGCCAGGATTGCCACAAGGCCGATACCACCAAAGGCAGCAACAATCGTTTCCACCACGGACTTGATTGCTTTGCCTACGGCAACTGCTGCCTTCTTTGCGTTCTCTGCTGTTTTCTTCGCGGCCTGCTTGGTTTTCTCGGCCATTTTCTTTTGCGCTTCCCGCTGGAACTTCTTTCGGCCCTTGTCGGCTGCTTTCTGAGCCGTAGACTTTTGCGCCGCTCCCTGTGCCTGTACTTGTTTGGATGGGCGGCTGGTCTTATGGGATGCTTGCTCGGTGCGACTCCGGGTTTTCGGCTCATGCTGCGGCTTTTGTTTCGGCTCGGTATTGCCTTTTGGCTTTTCTTTTATATCCGGCTTGGAGCCACCCTGGGAGCTGCCCTGCTGGGGAGTTTCCGCAGGAGGCGCAGGATCTTGGCGATGGGTGTACTGAGGGGTGTCCACATAATGCTGTTCTAGTGTATAGTTAGGAGAATAGTTAGTAGGATATGATGGATCTTCCGGTGGATGTGCATCGGCCTTTTCCTGTGCTTTTTTCGCCGCAAGCTCCCGCTGCTGTTCGATGGGATCGGGGGCATATCCCGGCTCCTCCGGCTCCGGTTCTTCCGGCTCTGACCTGTTCAGCACCCGCTCCGTGGTTTTGGGCTGCAAATGCTCTATGGTGCGGTTTACGCCACCGAGCATGTCCTTTGCCCTGATCACCACCTCGGTAGCTGCTTCCTCGGTAACACCGACGGCATACTCGTTGGCCTCCTCTTTCTTACTTTTGTGTTCCCGGACTTTTCCCCGGACAGCATTATCGATCCGGGGCACAATGGTTCCTTTTCGGCCCTTGCGTTTCCGCTTGCCCTTAGTCTTTATAAAATCGCTTGGATCTCGTTCACGGATTTCAGGCATTATCAAACCTCCTAAACTTATATACAAAGAAATGCGTCCCAACTTGAGACGCATTAAAGTAATCTTTGATTGTAGTGTGACATATTCCTAACTGAAAAAGTTGGGCACTAAGAAATGAAAAGTGGGTGCCCCTAAGGACACCCACTGGTAAGTTAACTTTACTCATCGGCTATAGAAGCTGTTGAAAATCTCCAGTAATCTATTATACTCGAACTCGCCTTTGACAAAGTAGTTGCCAACACCAAGCGTATCACTACATGTGATCAACACTCCGTCTTCCTCATGAACGGAAATGCACCACTCCGCAACAACTTCTTCTCCCTCATAGAAAGTTATGCAAGTCCGTGTTGCCGCCAAAGGACGGCTCATGTACAAGACCTTGAGTGAGTTATGCATTGACAAAAGTTCGGCCACTGTATCTTCATCAGTTATGACGATTTCCTCAGAGGAAGTGCCATCTACATCTGAATGATACATGACGACTGCGTCAGCACCAATCTTCTCTGGTCTGCGGGTCAGAATAAACTCGTACAAGGATTCATAACAACAGAATCCGACTATGCAAACCAGCGCGAGCAAGCAAAGGATGATTTTTGTAGACTTCTTCATCAAATAGACACCTCCAATGTTGAACTTCAAATTTTGGATCAAATCTATTTTATCAACAAACGCACGGTTTGTAAAGCTAAACAACTTTAAGATTATCTTAGTAGAACTGATAATCCAAGGAGTGGAATGACGGTGTAACGCCCAGAAACGCTCCCCCCGATACTACCACAGGCATTTGAAATGGAAGAATTTCAAAGATCTGAAGCTCGTTGAAGTTGGCAGACAACAGCCCAAACAGGTCATGCTGTGGATAGCTGTCCAGAGGTGGACGGTGCTGTCTATACGCCGATGGTCTATAAAATACTCATGGTGAGTATGTGGAGAAACGAATCCACTGACAAATCTCTGAATGTACGGGTCTAAACCAAGAATTCTAAACTTGATTGACAGCAGTAAAAGATGATGATGGAACGCCATGTGAGTGGAAACGCTCATGCACGGTGTGAATCAGGGGAAATCCGGAGATGATTTCAAAGGATTACCTATCTATATCATCTTGAAACTGTGGAATAAACTGATTATAATTATCTCACCGAGAAAAAGAGGTGAGTAGATTGCATTACAATTTCTATTTTGACGAAACCTATCACGACCGAAAAATCGCAATAAAATCCTCTGGACAAATTAACACTTTCACTGCGGACAAGAATGATAGCTATGTCGGAGTTTTTTGGGGCATCGCGAATACGAAACAGTCAAGCACTACCAAAAGACTGTTTGCATTGGAGAACAAGTATCTCGCACGATACGGTTTGGCTTCTGAGTTCAAGTCAGTAAATATTGCCAGAAAAAACTTCAATTCTGGTGTGCGCTCCTTTAACAAAGATGCGCTTGACTATTACAGTGATTTGTTCAAGCTATTGGAACAGGTGGCTCCGATTATTCATGTAAATGTGGTGAGCAAAATCGAGTATCTGGTTCGTAACATTTTCGACGCCGTTGACATAAAACGCATACCCTTTGTATCCCCCAATTCGTTTTATTACAGCATCACTAAGTTCCTAATTTATTATCATACTCCCGAACTGATTAAGGCACTGTGTAAAACGATAGAGACTGCAGACGGCACCTTCTTCCAAGAAGAATTGCTGAACCACTTAGAATGTACGATGGCGGCTTTGAATGGTATTCCCCGGAAAGCGAGGGAGATACCTGCGCTGCAGCAGCTACACATGGTTGTGTCTCTTTGCAAATTTGAAAAAACAATCAACGACAAATATGATTTTATCTATTTCCAAAACTTCGATGGTCTGGTTCGTTTGCTTGACGAGCGTAAAATATCTTCCCAGCGATCCAGTATCACTATTGATCGTGAAGAAGCGACCTATCAGGCTGCCCTGGCTTTCCCGTTCAAGGGGGTAAAGCAGGCCGATTCAACGCAATCTGTTAAGGTGCGTATGGCCGACCATCTTTGTGGATTCATCGGGCGTATGATGTATGCACTGATGAATGATAAGCAGCTACGGGAAGATGAGGTAACGGATATTGATAATTTGAGTGCCAATGATTTGACACGGAAACGCTTGCTAAGTTCGGAATGGTTCGATTTGAAGCAAGCACACTTTGACTTGTATAAGCGAGCCTTCCGGGTTTTTATTGTGCAACAGGAAGCACACTGGGCTACCATGACATGGAGTTACTGCGATCAGGTATCCATGTTTTATACCCTGCTCCGGTATTTTGGCTCTTACCGCAGCTTCGAGGAGTACAAAAAACACAGTCCGGAAGAACATTCCGAATACTACAATGCCGCTTGCTGTGACGATCTTGAAAGGCACTATGCCAACTTATAACTATATCGAAATGCGTCCCAATTTGGGACGCATTTTATGTATATTCCATCAATTGTGTGAAATTATTATGAATTTCTATTTTGACCGCAAGAATCGTTAGAAAAAACACCATAATATAGATGGCAGCCCAAAATAGGATTACCACAATTTTTGAGGAAAGGAGGAATCGTTATGGAAAAGAAAACCAAACGCAAAAAGAAGATCAACAGAAGAAAGAATACCGCATATTCCAGCTATTACAGTGCCGTAAGCTTTATCATTTCATTGGTATTATTGCTTGTGGATATTTTCATTGATGGACTTTGGACTGCAATTATTGCAGCGGTACTTGTGGTTGTGTTAATTTCAACCTGTAGTATTGGCATTAAAAAGCTCCGCAAAGGTATCGAAGCAAATGACCCCAAGGCGAAAAAGTGGCAAGCGTGGCTTTCAAAGGTTGCTACAGAAGTCGGCTATCTCAGCTATCCATTGCTGGTGGCCACATTGCTTTTGGCGATCATCGCAAATCTCCAATTAATCTAACTACATAGGGAAATGCGTCCCAAGTTGGGACGCATTTCCTTTTACTCGGCTCGTTCACAGATAACCAGATAACGCTGCTTGCCGCCGCTGGCGTAGGGATGACAAGTCAGCAGTGTTATTAAATCCCGGTTCTCCTGGATCAGAATTTGGTCAACCTCATAGGGCCAGATGATTTGTGTTTCTGCTACTCGGTATGTGAGTGTCCCCCACAGATTTGTGATGATAACCTTGTCACCGGGCTTCAGCTCGGTGATGTAACGAAAATAGGATGCACCACGCCATCCCCGGTGGCCTGCTATGACAGCGTTGGTGTTATTGCCGCCGATGGGGATACTGGTCTGTGACAGATGGGCGGCTCCGTCAGCCATGTGCTGATAGGTGGCACCCAAATACAGGGGCATTTCCAGCTCCAACGCAGGAATGGAAATGACACCGAAGATCTCGTCCTCCAAGCCGTAGTCTGTTAAATCGAAGCTGGGCATTTCATAGGCGCTGGGATCAGACAGGCCGGATTGTTCCACTGCGTATATTGCGGTATTATAAGCCGTCATAGCATCCCACAATTCCGGGTATGCTTTTGGCTCGATGGGTTCCGTCGATTCAGCAGATGGATCGGTAGCGGGGGTAATTTCCACACGGCTCAGAAATTCCTCTGCGGTCTGTTCAAAGCTGCGATCAACATGAAAACCGTGGATAAAGGGGTACAGGGAAACCATGTACCCGGCAAGGAATACCAATACCCAAAAGATAATCAGGATGACTTTGGCGGTGCTTTTCGTAGGTATCTGCCTCCTTTCCGGCGCTTCTTTCTACGATGCAATCTGCGAATCAGGATGGTCAACACGACGATGAAAGCGATTATCAGCGCCCCCAGAATACCAAGGAGGATACCTAGCAGATATTGGTCCTCCCAATCGGAAGCCGTGTCCGTTGTCGGTTCCCTGTTCTCCTGTTCTGTCTCCTGTGCTTCATCGTAGGGTATTCTCGTCCCACGAACTAACAGGCGGTGGGTATTCACCCCGATGGGGGTGCAGGTCACAAGGGTACAGTGATCCTCCCCCTGGGTAATACCCAAATGGGTAGTGTCATAGGGCAGCACCGTGTTGATCTCGTCCACCTGATAGGCCAGCACCTCATCCAGAATATGAAGGTAGAATACATCCCCGATTTCAAGCAGGGATAGATCAGTGAACAGTTTCTGCGTTGCCATTCCGCTGTGACCCGTCAAAATGGTATGGGTGCTTTCGCCGCCCACCGGAAGGGACGATCCCAGCAGATGACCCACGCCCCGTTCCAGGGTTTTGGTATCGGTGTTATGATAGATGGGCAGAAACACATTGATTTTCGGAACATCCACATAACCCATGATCCCGCTGCCTGTTATATTGAGCAGGCTGTCATAGTCCGTGGATGCAGCGAGCAGTGCCGCTTGGCTGTAGGCATCGGATGATGAAGCACCTGGGGTGATCGCTTCGTTGTAGGCAACAGCCAATTCCTTGGCCTGCAGCAATTCGGTGTTGTCAGCCTGTTCCAGTTGTTCCTCATAGACCGTATGGATCTCGGAACGGTATTTTTCATTTACATAGCTGCTGACCGCCGGATAAAGCATGATGCAGACAGCCGCAAGAAAGGTCAACACGGCAAAAATGATGGGAAATATTCGTCTTTTCATAATCCCTCCATTACAGGAAAAGCCCCGGGGCATCGCTGCCCCGGGGTGTGTTGCGGATTACTGGATATTGTGCTTCTTGCGAGAGGTCAGAACGATGCAGGTCAGGGAGCCGGCCATCAGCAGAACGCCCAGCAGACCGTACATCCAAACGCCGTTGTCACCAGTCTCGGGCAGATCAAAGCCACGGGTATTGACCACATTCAGCGGTGCCAGGGCATTGACACTGCCGTTGTCCTCCAGCATATTGACCTTGTTGCCATCAACGGTAGCAGAGGCGGTCAGCAGGTGGTGTTCCAGATGCTTCTGGGGCATATTGTTCAGGTCCCCGGTGTCGTTGATGATCGTAGCATACCGGGGGTCGTTCTGGATCAGGCCCAGCACATCCCCTGCGTAAATGTTGCACAGCCCCACGGTTTCCACCTGAGAAATGATGATCTCAATATCATCCCGCAGCAGCGTGTAGCCGTTGTCGGTACGAACTTCGGTAGCGGTATAGTTGTCATCCTCCAGTCCCTTGATGATGACCTTGCCAGCGGTGCCGTTGCTTTCCACAGGGATGAAGTGGGTGGCATCAGCTTCGTTCTCGGAGTGGCCAGTCACATAGTAAATGCCCTCGTCCTCGTTCAGCTCGGCAATGACAAAGTAGTTGTCGGTATCGTTGTGCAGGATGAACTCAACATTGCTGTAGTTACCAGCGCCGTCGCTGAACAGTTTGGTCAGATCAATGCCGTAGGTAAAAATGTGTGCGTCGTCGATCAGGGTGTCATAGTAGTCAGTGCTGGAACGCTGCCAGATCAGAACGACCTCGTTGGGATTGCCGGTGTCGCCGTAGACCACGGAAGCATCGCTGTTCATGGTAGCAGCGTAAGTAATGCGGAGGGTGCAGTCGGAGTAGCCGGAATTGACCATATCCGTAGCAGTATACACGGTCTTGGCGGTATTGATCTCAGCCAGACCAGCAGCGGTCATTTCGATGGTCATAACGGATTCGCCATCTTCGGAGGTTGCGTAGGAAACAGAGAACTTGCCGTCGGCTTCAGTCCAGCGGGAAACGAGCTTGGTGCAATCGGCATCGGTGAAGAACTCCAGAACCACATCGCCCTTGTTGTAGGTGATGCCCTTGCTGAGAGTGTCGATAAAAGTATAGCAGGTCAGGTAGGTGCTTTCGGAGGTAATGCTGGGCAGAGTGGAAATGAGCTGATAGTCGATCACATCGCCATCGGATGCGGTGCCGGTATGGGCATAGCCGTCAGTAATATCGGAGGTGGAGCCATTGTTCTTCCCGGTGTCCGCAACATCTTCACGCAGGGTCTTTTCCAGGCTGGGGATGCCAGTCAGGTTCTTGGGGTACAGGGTAATGTCGTAGATCCAGCGCTCGCCGCCATCGGTGGCGTTGGTGCCGTCAACAGAAGTCATGGGAACACTGACCAGGAAGGGATCGGTGGTGGAAACGACCATTTCGGGAACAGAAGTCTCAACAACAAGGTACAGGCCTAGGTTGAGGTCAGAGGCCCCGGTCTTGCCAAAGGAATCGGTCAGGGGCATTGCGGTGCCGCCGTTGTTCTTCACATAGGTTTCCAGAGCGTTCTTGACGGTGGTGGAATTGGCTGCCAGAGAATCAGCCAGAGCATCGATCAGCACATCAGACTGATAGTAGAAGTTGGAGGAATCCAGCTTGTCGGTCTTGTCTGCGTTTTCGTAGCGGCCGGTGCCGTTTGCCAGACCGATGGTCTTCAGGAAGTCCGCACCCTTGATCTTGTCGATGCCGTACAGAACCTCCACATGGTTGTAGTCCGCACCGTCATTGACGGATTCGGTGAACTGGACAATATCTGCGACCTGAAGGTAGGTAAATTCCACGCCCTTGATCGCATACCCGTAGCTGACCTCGCCGTTGCCCAGGTCGGACTGGTTATCGGAGTCGCCTGCCCGGACAGTGCCGCCCAGGGTGTCATTTACGGACTGGTCATAGACACCGGTGGAGACATAGGAGCTGTCCCACACGCCGTCCTTCTCGCTGTTGGTCAGGTCGTACTTGTAGATGGTCAGGGAGCCGGTCTTGGTGAAATCGATGGTAGCATCATCGACGGAAGCCGCGAAGGCGGCGGGGGCGGTACTCAGGCACAGAGCCAGGAACAGGGCGAAAAACTTCTTCATGGTTTTCATATATCATAAGTCCTTTCAAATAGTGTTGTTGATTTGTTGGTTTCATTCGTGCCATGGCATGAGAAAAGCCAGGGGACGATCCCTGGCTCGGTATGGTATCTGCAGCATTATCCTTCCTTTCTGCGGAGGTAAACAAGTGCGCCTACGCAGCCAACCAAGCAAAGGCACAGACTGGCCGCCGTAAGGACAAAGGATTTAGACCCGGTTTCGGGCATGGTAAAGACAGGTACATTTACCACAGTCAGCTCAACGGTCAGTTCCTGGTCGATGGGCAGGCTGCCCTCGTAGGCATAGCCAGTCAAAAGCTGCAGACCGTCCGGTGCCTTCGTTTCTGTAAGGCGGTATTGCAGCTCCGGGTGCAGTCCCTCAAAGGTCACAAGGCCATCCGTCCCGGAGGTCAGCTTTCCATCTGTCAGTCCAGCGGAGGAACAGCCGCCCTTCGTCACATGGGGAGAATCGGAGTAGACCACAGGTGCCCATACCACGCCATCTTCTGACCATTCCAGCAGGAACTCCGCCCCGGCTCTGGGGGAGCCGGCATTGTCCACCTTATGAACGGCGATTTTACCGGGCTTGATACGGTTGGTAAATGTAACCGAAGCAGTCTCCCCGGCTGTCACCGTCACCGTCTGTGGATTGGGTGTTTCACAGCAGTAGATGGAATCCTCTGGGATTTTTTCATAGATCCGGTACTCTCCCGGCTCGATGTACCCGGTCAGGATCGTACCGTCTGCTCCGGTGGTGAATGTGCCGATCAAGGTGTTGTCCCTGACCCGGTACACTTCAAATTCCCACCCGGCTACACTGCCGCCGTCCGGCATCGCCTTGACGATCTTTGCTTTGCCAAGCTGGTTGTTTGAGAAAGTGACCGTTCCGGTGTCTCCAGCTTTGACAGTGACCTTTTGCACGGTGGTGTCATAGACCCAATCGGGATGCTGGCTGGATTCATCCACTTCCACAACATAGTAGTCGCCGGGCAGGAGCTTGACTGCAATGGTTCCGTCCTCCCCTGTTGTAAAGGGAGAGCCGCTGACCAGCTTTGTGTAGGCGGCATCGCTGTAGATGTTAAACTTCCATCCAGCCAGATTGTTCCCAGTGTTGGTCTGCTTGACGATTTTGGCATACCCATAATGGGTGTTGGTGACTGTGACCGTTGCCGTAGAGTTTCCAGTTACTTTCACCGTTTTTACCCCATTATCGCAGACCCAAAAATCCGTGCTGCCGGACAGCTCCTTGACATAGTAAGTGCCTGGCACAAGGCCAGCCACGGTGACAATGCCATCTGCCCCGGTGGTGAACGGTGAGCCGGAAATAGCCTTTGTACAGGCAGCATCTGTATAGACACCGAATTTCCAGCCGCCCAGGTTCGCCCCGGTATTGGTGGCTTTCTGGATCTTCAATGACCCAGTAATCCGCTTGTTGACCGCATTGATCGTAATGGTCATGTTGGGAGTGTCTTTGGTCAGGGTCACAGTCCAGGTCGATGTGCCGCTGGCTTCATAGCCGGAGGGGAATACGGTTTCTGTGACGGTATAGGTGGACAAAGGCAGTGCTTCAGATTTTGCATAGCCCTGGGAATTGGTGGGGCCGATGACATATTTCGTCCCAGTGGCGTTGTCCACTGCGGTGAAAGATGCACCTGCCAGAGCGTTGCCAGATTCATCAGCCTTCTTCACTTCGATGTAACCCTCAGCGTCGGTCTGGTCGTTCAGATCCAGATGGTAGAAGGCAACAGGCTCAGATGCCTTGCTGCCGCTGGAGGTTGACATCCACTCGATAATGGCAATTTCGGGGCCGCGGCTATTACCCACATGAATCATGTAGTGATACAGGCCCATGTTGGTGCTGCCGTTATAGAGGTTATATTCACCAGCATAAATACCAATATGTACCAGAGAGCCATCGGACTTTGCAAAGACCAACACATCACCGGGGACAAGGTTATCGTAGGCGGTATCCTCGTCGGTGTACTTGGTCACACCTGCGCTGGGGTCTTTGGAAAGGGCATCCAGGGTGCGTTTCCAAAGGGTCACAGTGGTGAGATAGTAGTAATTGGTGCTGGAATCCATACCCAGTTCCTTGGCCTTTTCGTAGATCCGGCTGGTATCCACGCCCTCGATATTGGGCAGATAGTTACACAGGAAGTAGGTTACAAAAGACGCACAGACAAGTCCGTTGGATTCAAAGTAGGAGATATTGGGTGCCTTTCCGGTGACAGTTGTGGAATCGGCCACAGTTTCATCACCGTTGGGGCAGGGACCGCTATCCCAATAGCCAATGTCCGAAAGCACAGCCGGGTCATTGGTTTTCAGACGACTGGTAATATAGAGGTACTGGTAAAGATGCCCTTTGTCCTTCTGACGCTGAACATCGTACCCGCTATATTGCAAGGCTCGGAGGATGGTGTTGTCCCACATCTCGTCCGGGATGCTGCCCTGGTTATCGGCTGCCATGAGCATGGCACCGGAGTTGATTAACTCCAGCACATCCTCCGGGATATACTCCGTAACAGGCAGACCGTAGGGATAGGGATTATCCGGGTCAAGGGGATCATAGCCCTCGATGGGAGCGGGCAGGTCGGGATCTTCTTCGACGGTTGCCGCCATTACCGTGGGGAACATCCCTAATGTAAGGATGAATACCAACAGCAGCGACAGCAGCCGCTTGTACAATAGTTTCAAAGTCGCACATCCTTTCTCGGGGAAATGTGAAAGGCTCCAGCAGTAAAGCTGAAGCCTTGTGTTTATCGAGTTTCCCGGATTTTGCATCAGAAATGTGTCCCAAGTCGGGACACATTCTTATGCCGGGTAATGCGTCCCAAGTTGGGACACATTACTTCTCGCCGGGGGTAGTGCTTATCAGCTTGTAGATAATGCTGTCATGGGGGATGGTATTTGCGAAAGGCACAAGGGCACCGCCCATACGCAGCAGACCGTGGCCGGGCTGTGCGTTGGTGATGGAACCCATCTGCGTGTCGGAGATATGCAGCAGCTTCGCAAGCTCCTGCCGATCCGTTGCGGCTTGGTTGAACAGCAGCAGAAATTCGGAGTTGGCAAACATCAGACGGGCGGTGTCAGAGCGCAGACATTCCTCCACATTCTGCGTTGCCGCAGTCAGCGGCGCACCGAACTTCCGGAAGCGCTTCCACGCACGATAAAGGATCTCTGCGGAATACTTGTACTTGAAATACAAATACACCTCGTCAATGAAAACCCATGTGAACCGCCCTTTGCGTCTGTTAGCAGCAACACGATTTTGGATCACTTCCAAAGTGACCACAAGAGAGGTAGGCCGCAGCCGCTCTCCCATTTCGTACAGATCGATGTTGATAATGCGGTTGCTCATATCCACATTGGACTGCTGGGAGAAGATATTCAGGCTGCCTTCGGTCAGAATCTCCGACACAAGGGCCAGCGCCCGGGCCTCCGGCTCCCGCTGCTTCATTACCTCCGCTCGCCAATCGGTCAGCAGAGGGGGCGGTGATTCACCGTGACTACGCATAAAGGAACGATAGATGTTGGTGGTGCATCGGTCAATAATGGACTTGTGGCTTGCGGTCAGCATACCCTGTCCCATCTGCTGCTCCAGAATAGTGGTGATAACCTCGGACTTCATGGCAATGGGATTCTCACCGTCACCGTATCCGTCACTCATTTCCAGAGGATTGAGCCGGTGGGGACTGCCGGGAGACAGGATGATAGTTTCACCATTCAGTGCTTCCACCAGTGCGCCGTATTCCCGGTCACTGTCGATGATGATAATATCATCTTCCGTATTAAGGGCAATGTTCAGTATGGTGGACTTCATACCCACGGACTTGCCGGAGCCGGACACGCCAAGATAGAACGCATGGGGCGATACCAGCCGTCTGCGGTCACAGATCAGCAGATTCTTGGAAACAGCGTTGACACCGTAGTACATACCGCCGGGGTCCTGGATCTCCTGTACCCGGAAGGGCATCAACACAGCGGTACTTTCCGTGGTAAGGGTACGCAGAGCCTTGACCCGGCGCAGGCCGTAGGGCAGCACTGTGTTCAGTCCATCCTCCTGCTGATACCGCAGGACGGAGAAGGTACACAGCTTTTCCAGACCGATTGCAATGAGGGTATCCGTGTCTGCGTTCAGTTCCTCCAGCGTGTCAGCCGTATGCACAAGGGTGACAACGGCAAAGATCATGCGCTGGTCACGGGTGGTTAGATCGTCAAGAAATTCCTTGGTTTCAGCTCTGGCCTGATCCAGCTCGTAGGGAACGGTTGCGGTAAAGTTATTCTTGGAGTTCTGCCGCTGCTGCCACCGGGAAATGTCCGTTTCAATACCCAAAATCTGGCTCTGCACATCCTTGACTGCTTCATCCGTGGGGATGGGGAGCATATCAATGCTTATCATCAGACTGCGGGAGAAGTCGGACAGTGCGGAGATCATTTCATCATCCACATAGCTGGCATAGGTCTTGAGAAACAGTACCCGCCCGTACTTGCCGCCCATTTCAAAGTGGTCGGCCTTGAAGCTGATACTGTCCGGGCAAATATAGTCCTTGAAGTCTACACCCCGGCGGATAGCCGCGGCAACATCAAAGGTGAAATGCTGCTCCTCGCCGGGACGGAAGAAGTCATGGAACAGCCGCAGACGGTCATGGCAGCTAATGGGTCTTGCGCCGGAATCCAGCCGCCCGAAGCTCTTGGTAAGGTTGCCTTCCACCCGGCGGAAATAGTCACGGGTCGCTTCGATCTTCCGCACCGGAATGGAAAGGGTGATGTACTTCTCCTGTACCAAGTCATTACTTTCGGCGGACTTGTCTTTCATAATGCGGTTGGATTCTCTGCGGTACTTGTCCAGCTCGTCGCCCCGCTCCCGCATAAGGATGGAGTGTTCAAAGACTACCGGATTCAGCTTGCGGTTGATGATGGTGATTTTCGCCGCCGCATCGGTGGGCAAGCTGTTCAGCACACCGCTGTAGGATTTGAAGATACTCCGCTTCACTTCCTCGGATGCCGCTATGTAGTTCACATCGGCAAACCGCCAAGTCTTTGAGTGCTTCATACCCACATGGAAAATGCCGTCCGGGTAGATCATTTGAATGGGAATGCTCTGCTGGACACTGCGGGGGATCTTGAATGGGGCCTTTTCGCTGCGGTTAGCTGCTGCAAGTGTTTTAATCATCGGCCATATACCTCTTGCGGCTCATGGCCTTGATGTGAAAATTCTCTGCGATAAAGGGTCTGTTCCCGGCGCAGAGGATCTCTGATTTCAAAAAGACCCACACAAACTGTTCCAGTGTCATGCCGTTGTAAGTGAAGAAGCCGGCGATGGCAAAGGGAGCCGCCGCCAGGATGCAGACCCAGCTTGCGGTTTCCTTGCCGATGGTATTGCCCAGCAGCAGGTAGATACCCGCCGCAATCACCACGGCGAAAGCGGAACAGATAAATTGGCGAACAGACAGCCCAAAGAAAATGGATTCTTTATGCTGCCGTACTTCCTTGGGGATTTTTACTTCGATAGTGTTCACCTCAAAATGCTAGGAAATTTGACTTCATTTCTGTAAAATGAGATAATATAGGTACGAAATAAACCACTACTTTTCAAAGGAGGATGTTCCATGAATGCACCAAATTTATGGCAGCAGTTACTCATCGCCTTTCTGGCAATCGTTTCGATCCCTGCCGTTATCACCCTGCTGGGCAAGATCCACTTGCTGCCCCTTGCCATCTGTCTGCTTGCTGCTCACTGCTTCCCCCTGTGGGTCAGTGATAACCCGGTTCTGTCCACCATTCTTCTGATCGTCAGCATCCTGTACCCGGTACTGGTATGGGGCAGCAAGGTGGTCCAGTGGTGGCAGGAAGAACAGTATCTCCGGGGCAGACTCCTTGCCACGGCAACGCCGCTGAACACCGCTGAGGATGTTCTGGAGCCGCAGGGTGATAGCTGGTACGATGAATGTGACTGGTAGCGAAAAGACGGGCGCGGGCCCGTCTTTTCTTATAGTCCGAACATCTCCCGAACGAGCTGACTTGCGCCCTTGACCAACCCGGTAAGCACCAACATATTAAAAATCACTTCCCCGATGTACTGCCAGACCATTGCCACGGTATCCAGCGTAGCGTCTGCTGCCGGATAGCTTGTGCCAACGAAAGCGGAGTAGATCAGACAGGCAAGGATGATAACGGTACCTTCAGCGCACACACCCACATAGGATTTGATAAATGCTTTTCCGTGATGAGATGTGCCTTCCCCGGCAAAGGATGCCAGCGGGACAGGTGCCAGCGCTGTGTACATATACAGGCGGAAAAACCGTCCGTACACGGTGAGGATCAGGACGAAAGACAGCACGGTAATGATTAGGCTGCCAAGCAGCGCAACGAGCCAGAGTGGTATCGACTCCAAAAAGCCTAAATTATCTATGGCGTTGGTGATCTCCGTGGGCAGGGTCGCCGTTACGGTAACGGCACCGCCAATGCTGGACATTACCTGAGATGCAATACCGTTGCAGATGGAGAAGATGGCAAGCATGATTTCCATTGCGTACCCCACGGCAACTTTGGCACCGGCAAAGCGGATAAAGTGGCGCAGGGCGAACTCCGGCCGCTGCAGCTCCCGGAAGGAGGCAGCCGTTTGAAAAACACCCATAGCAAAGAACAGCACCAGCAGGCCATAGCCGATACCCACAAGGCCGTTGCTGATGGTCTGGATGATGCCCCAGGTCGTGCCGCCCTTAAAGGTGGCCGGGGATTGGGCTATGAGCATCCATATCTCTGCCAGCTTGTCATTCCAGGTGGTCAGAGCATTTTCCAGAGTGCTTATGATCCAGTTATCGCTGATAGGCTGTCACCTCCAAAGCAAATGCGTCTCAACTTGGGACACATTTTATCGTACAGGCTTACTCTGATTGAAGAAATGGTTCTTATCAATATCCTCCCGTTTGGCTTTGCGAATGACATCGGCCCGGCTGTAACCAATATAGGTCTTTTGCCGGAAGGTTCCCGCCGGAGATTCCATGCCAATGCTCCAATAACCGTTGGGAGTTTTATTGCACCAGAGTATCGCATTGTACTTTCGCTTTGTCATACCACACCGATGGTGGCAAGGATCTCCTTGGCAAAGGTGATAAGTAGGCCACCGAACAGGCACAGGAAGCCCTGGGTGCGCTGGCTGGCATCGTGGCTCTGGACGGACATACCCACCTGAACAATGCCCCAGCCCAGGATGATGATGCCGATGGCCCGGATGCAGGAGAAGATGAAGGTGGACAGGTTGTTTACGATGGTCAGCGGATCGTTGGATGCGGCAAAGGCCCGGACAGGCAGCAGACAGCATACCAGGACAACCAGTGTCCACATACCCATCATCCGGCGGGCCTTTGCCCGGTTATTCTTGGGATCGGTCTTGGGAAGTTTCTTCACTAAAATCCTCCATTTCGATGATTACCAGTTCCTCCAGATTGGAGAAAGTAAAGCTGAGATCTTCTGCGCTGAACATACACACGGGACTGTGCAGATAGGGGGAGCCGCCCCCGCGGTCTGTCAGCTTGATATTGGGGTGCTTCATAAGTTGGTACTTTTGGTCAATGACTGGCCTTTCACCACGGATCAGAACGATGGCATTTTTGTTGTCCAGTGTTCGTACTTCATCCGGGGTCATCAGCTCACGCCCGGTCTGCTGAGTGCTTTGGCTGTAGGAGCCGTTGCGCCCTTTACTTTGGCTGCTGGACCGGGTATCGATGGTTTCCTTGCCCAGCAGCTCCGACACATACTTGTGGGTGGACTGCTCGTTGCCACCCAAATAGATGAAGGCATCTGCGTTGCCGATGATGCCCTCCCAATCATCCTTGAACAGAGCCTTTAGCTGGCTGATATTCTGCAGAATGATGGTGGCCATGATGTTTCTGGAGCGCATGGTTGCCTGCAACCGGGCATAGCCGTCCGGCAAGGCAATGTTGGCAAATTCATCGAACATCAGGCGGACGGGCATGGGCAGCGCACCGCCGTGTACCTTGTCTGCCTGGAAGTACAGCTCCTGAAAGGCTTGGGTGTAGAGCATACCCACAAGGAAATTCAGCGATGCATCGTTGCTGTCCGGGATAATGCAGTAGATAGCCTGTTTCCGCTCTCCCAGCTTGTCGATCTCCATGGTATCGTCGGCGGTGACGGCCTGGATCTCTGGAAGGGTAAAGGAAGCCAGCCGGACGGCGGCACTCACAAGAATACTCTTTGCAGTCTTACCAGCAGCCTGCTTGAAAATCTTGTACTGCCGCACAGCGATATGGCCCGGCTGTTCTTCCTCCAACGCTTCAAACAGGAGATCCAGAGGGGACTTGAAATCATCGTCGTCCTCTTTCGCTCCGCCGTATTCGATCATGGTCAGCATCATTTCCATTGTCTGCTCCTCCGGGGGAGCTTCATGGAGTAGATACAGCATCAAGGCACTGTCCAGAGCGATTTCAGATTTCTCCCAAAAGGGATCGTTCTGCGTTGCGTTCTTGGGGGTCGTGTTCTTGATGAAGTTATCGATCAGCCGGAAAACATCGGAATCCTTGCGGATATACCGGAAGGGGTTATAGTGGTCGGAATGGCTGGGATCAATTAGGTCAAATGCCCGGATGGTGTACCCATGCCGCAAAAGGAGGCTGCCTGTGGAACGCAGAATTTCTCCCTTGGGATCTGTGATGATAAAACTGGCATTGCAGAGCATCACATTGGGAAGAACCACGCCGATGGTTTTCATGGCACCGCTGCCGCCCACTACGATCTGCAGCAGGTTTCGGTAATGGTGCCTTGCGTTCAGGCTCATTTGCAGGTTTTGGGTAAGAATTACATTCTTGGTAGGGTCTTTGTCCCGGTACTTGCTGCATAGCTGGTAGACATTACCCCACTTGGCAGAGCCATGTTCCTCGCCGGGTCTGCGGTTTTGCAGACTGGAATAGTACAGCATGATCGCAATAGCGTAGATACACAAGGCGCCAAATACGAATTTCGGTGTATGCGCCGTCCAGCGCAGAGAAAAGGGGTGATCCATCGATTCGGCCAGGATGGGCATAAACTCGATGAGGGTCATACCGTCCTCGTAGCCTGTAGCGGCCAATGCGCCCAGCCAGATAATGACCACAGAGAATACCGCCCACATGGGCCAGTCTCTTTGAAAACTGTGGGTCTGTCGGATTGTTGTCCCTCCCTTGGCTTGGGATATGGAAAATGCGTCCCAACTTGGGACGCAAAATGGTGGGAGCTGACCGCCGCACCCTCCGTGGATGCGGACAGCCCCCGATGATGCCAAAGGGCGCTCGAAAGCGCCCTTTGGGGGTGTCATCCCCTTGTCTACATTATTTCCACTGGGCTGGCCCAGTCAAGGCCCGACCAGTCCGCAGACTGGTCGGCTCGGGGGCGGTTGCGAAGCAAGCGCCCAGCCTTGACGGGGACAGAGCCAGTGGAGTACCCTCCCCGCAGGGGAATGACACACCCGGTTCATTGCGCTATCTCTATAGCCGATATTCGGCTTTTCTCTCTATGTTATCTTGCAGGGCGGTGTACACTGCCACGGCTGTGCTGCTTAGGAGCAGTATCACGCTCAATGGCACCGCCGATCTGCTTGCTCATTTCCTGGATGCTGGTCAGTGCCTGCCGCACATCCTGGGCCTCCCATCCCTCGTACAGCTCTCCGAGGTCGGAAAGATTGGGGGTATCCCGGTCAATGCCGAACCGTCTGCAAAGGATATAGGATACGCTTTCTGCATCCAGCATACATTCATCACGGTTGTACGCTGTGTTCGTACCTTTGGCATGGAATCGTGCCAAAGCAACTTCCGTGGCAATGGCTGCGAAGGCTTCAGTGTCCGGGAAGTTGGGCTGGATCGCCAGCTCCTGATTCTTACTGTCATAGTAGGCCGGAACGGTCAGGTCGTTGTCCACCACAACGGGAACCACAGAGTAGTTCAACAGTGTGGCGAGGGCAGTTTCCATTCCAGGGGTGCCATCCTTCAGCTCCGGTCGTTTCACATCCCGGCCTGTAGTCTGGGAAATGTCATAGGCATAGGCCAGCGTATAGCCCTTGCCCAGCGGTGAACGGGCGAAGATCTGAATACCGCTGCTTTTCTCGCTGTCCATGACATTGCGGCCCTGTGTTCTCCAACGATCTGCGGTGGCAAACTGCGTTGCCTGGGGGGCCTGTACCATTGCCAGGGCAATGTTGCCGGCACTGTACATGGGGTTATCTCCCTGCATGGAAAGATACCGGGCGTAGGCTTCCGGATTGGTGACGATTTCCATGACCCCGGCATCCTGCATAGCCACAATATTTTCCCGCTCAGCTTGCCGCTGGGCTTTCCATTGGGCATCATCATGGGCCTTGTTGGCAATGATTTTCGCTAAATCTGCTATGGTAAATTCCTCCTATCGTGTTTGTTGACGAACGGGTACTTGTGGTTTATCCATCCCCTGCGACGCAGCCTGCAATGTAGCCAGCCGTCCCCGTACAGATGGCTTTTCATCCGTCGAAGTCCCCGCCCTCTGTTTCGAGCCATTCTCTCGCACGGGCGAGAATTTCTCGGGTGGAGTGCGGGGGGCTGCTTTTTTTGCGGCACTTTCCTCCTGTGTCTGCTGCGGAATGGGATAACCCAATTCCTCCATAATGGCGTTGAGCTGGGGTGCATAATTGGCGTTGGATACCACATTGGTGATACCATCCTGTGCATCTCTTTTGTGTACAAAGAAGTACAAGACACCGTACTGCTTGGCGAGCTTTTGGAATCGTCCCATATCTTCTTTTTTGAGATGGATGATCTCTGCCGGGGCAGGGTCACGGGCAAGCCGCCTTGCGGTGGTCTTGCCCACCACCTTATTGTTTTGGTTAGAAATGGCAATCAGGAAGGCCGCTACATTTTTCAGACTAACGCCAGCCAGCTTGATAGCACCCTCGGTGATCTGCATGGTTTCTTTTACAACGAGGTCAGCGGCTTCACCGCTCACATCTGCCATAGGTCATTTCCCCCTTTCAAATTTTCGTTGCTTTTTCGTATCGTTGGTTCGTTCCTCCTTCTCCTCCTGCTGACACTGCTGTAACTGCGCTTTGATCCGTGGCGTATCTTCTGCGATATGGTCGCAGAGCTTCAGCTTTTGCCGGAGCTGCCGCAGTTTGACATTGATGGCATCGATCTCGCCGCTGACTTCTTCTCCCTTGCGGCTCTGCCTGTACAGCGATTTTCGCTGCCCGGTCAGAGCGTCAATGTCAGCCTGCAAGGCATCCTTCAGCATGGAAAGCTGTGCATCTGTTCCAATGCGGTACTGCTGCAACAGCGAAAACTGCGCCTTGTATCGGTGCAGCATGGTTACTTCTGTGCGGACAGCGAAAGGAATGTACTTGCGCTTCGGCCCCGGTTTCTGCAATCCAAGGAAGTACAGGTAATGCACATACAGCGCCCGGAAGCCCCTCAATTTCCTGTTTCGCCGTGGGATATTCCCCTGACGGTAGGTGTATCGCCTAGGCAGCGTGCTTTGGGTCTGGGCCTGTGTTTTCGGTGCAGAGCCGGAACGGGATACAGCCAGCCGCCGCTTTATATCGTCCTCTGTGTAGCCCTCTCCTAGGCTATTCAGGCGGACGAACCGGGAACCGCCCGGTGGCTTGACGGCTGTATGCTTTGTTTTGGAGCTGGACTTGATTTCATAGCCGATCTTCCGTAGACCAGAAAGGAAGGTGGCGTAGGTGAAGGACTGCTCGATCACGGCATCTATATCCTGCCGAACAAGTCCCCGGATGGTGGATTTGCCCCTGCGCTCGGCATCCCATTCCGCATAATGCTTTCCGCTTCCCTCCGGCTCAATGACGGACAGGCCATGCTTGCGGCTGACGGCATTGGAAGTACCACGAATATCGCCGTAGTAGGCTTTGAAATTGTCCCGGTACTTTTTGCCATCCACGCAGGAAACGGAGTTGAACAGGATGTGGTTGTGGATATGGTCATGGTCAAGATGGGTAGAAATAACCACCTCATATTTGCCCTGCAGGAGCTGCTGGGCAAACTCCACACCGATGGCGTGTGCCTGTTCCGGGGTCACTTCACCGGGAGCATAGGAATGTACCAGGTGATAGCCTAGCACACCGCCCTGCTTTGACCACCGCTTTTTCGTGGCCTGCATTTCCCGGTAGGCAGATTCAAGCTGGCAGTTGATAGCGGTTTCCAGCACCGCTCTGCCGTCCGGGGTGATGGTCTTATCGGCATTGCCGATGTAGTCCAGCACCCGGCCCAAGTCTGTCTTTTCGGGATTGAGAACATAATTTACACAGTGGTCAAGCCTGCTCTTGACGGGGATGATCTTGTCATAGGCCATTACAGGTTTTCCTTCACCAAGGTAAACGCCCTCTGGACAAGGACGGCGGCATCGTGAATCTCGCTGCCGGATACGCCCTTGGCGGCATTTGCCCAATAGGTGATTTGGTTGATATTGTTTCCGATTGCCGACAGCTCTCGCAGCAGGTCGGCATACTCATTGGGTGGCCGGGGACGAAGCTGGCTGCCCATTATCAGCTTGCGGATCGTCGGCTCGATTTTCATACCGGCGATCTCTGCGGTGGTCTGCAAATGGGCGTACTCCTCGGCGGTGAGCCGCAGGAGAATGGTTTTTGCAATTTTCCGCATCGGCTACCTCGAAGGTGTCCTGGGGCGTTGG
>JAEIGA010004402.1_pt1 | contig 21790 bp, 30 predicted proteins | sample 9270691 | NCBI WGS metagenome assembly JAEIGA01 (sample SAMN17057246, study PRJNA624740) | gut metagenome | biome: biome; isolation source: fecal sample | host: Bos grunniens | place: China: Xizang | collected 2019 | reverse complement strand
GGAACGCTTTGAACGCAATTTAGTGTGTACTTTAGTGTGTACTTAAAAGGTAACTTTTCTGCTAAAAAGTAGCAAAAAACTTCCTGTTTTGATAGATTTGGACATAAGAAAAACCCCTTTAAACAAAGGAATTTCCTTTATTTAAAGGGGATTTTCATATGGCGGAGAAGGAGGGATTTGAACCCTCCAAACTTCCTTTATTTAAAGGGAAAATTGGCATTGGTGTGTACTTGGTCTGCGCTTTTGTGCATTTTTTCGACACTTTTCAAAGTTTCACCCACATCTTCCGTTCCGTTCCGGACAGAAAGATATGAGGTGTGGAAATGACGGAAGGACGGTACTGATTCTGCTCTGCGTACCCTCCCCAATCGAGAAATGCGCCTGAATTTACAAAGAGTCTGTCCACCATCGAGATGGAGTTGTTACGCCAATCTACTCTCCAGAAGCCTTCCTTAAAGGCCATGTTCTGATGCGTATGGCCGTAAAGATAAATGTCCGCATCTGCGATCGAAACGAGGTCGGCTAATCGGTTAGCCTTTGCGCCTACTGTCCTCCCTCCTCCGTTCCCGTGCGTAACGAGGATCGTGTATGGAACCTTTCGGAAATTTCTGTGTCCTGTTTGTTCGCCAAACCGAAGGAATATATACGCCATTCCTTCGGAGTATTTGTCGTCCAGGCCTAACTCCATCGCTATGAGCTTCATAAGGTCGATTCCGGATTCCCTTGCCGTTCTGCGCTCATGGTTGCCTTGAGTAATTGCAAGGACCTTATTCGCAATCGGCTTAAGAGTCAGGACGGCCTTCACGATCTGCTCCATCGGAGACAATACTTCGGTGTAGGTGTCGGACGGAGAAGATTTTGTCGCGTTGTTCATGATATCGCCATTGACGATGGCATAACAGTTCGGAGTGTCCTCGACATACCTTATCTGTTCCATCAAGGCTTGTTCATTCGCCTGGGGATCTCCGATATGCGAGTCTGATATGCACACAAGCTCAAGCGTTTTGAGTTCGGTAGGAAGGTCGGCAACGATAGTTCTCATATCTCTTTTACTGTGTAGGTAAGGGAGTTGTTTTTACAGAACTTCTCCAATTCAGCTTTCTGTGCTGCCTTAATGCCGGAAATGGTCATCTGGTACTTCGGCTCCGCTTTAGGAAGGTATTCGCACCATGTTTCCGCAGCGTTATTTGCCACCCAGAAGTCTTCCACGGAATACCAGGTATATCCGTCAGCGATCTTGTAGTCCTTGACGTTGTAATACCCTGTATTCGCATATCCGAGGATATCTCCGGACAAGCTCGGTGTCTTCCTCGCTCTCAAGGTCTCGGAGATCACACGGATCTGATTCACTTTGGAATTACGTGCTACCGGAGTACCTACGTAAGTAGTCGGAGAGTAATGCTGGATGTTGTAGGTCTTCTGCGTATCAGCGTTCACGACCTGATTCGGATACGCAAAGCAATACGCAACAGGATCCACACGGAACTTCGTTCCTGCTCCTCCGATGTATACCTCAAAATGGTCATGTGCTCCGTTGGAATATCCGGAGTTGTTCTGCTTTCCCAGATAATCCCCACGTTTCACCTTTTGTCCGACCTTCACTACTATGCTGCCTTTGAGCATATGGGCCGAAAGCGTATAGACATTCGTAGCATGGCGGATCTTGACGAGGTTTCCCCAGTCCGATACTCCGGACGCCCAGGTGTTGCCCTTGTTATTCACAACAGACACCACTTCACCGTCTGCAGGTGCGTAGATAGGAGCATTGGCACCGCCATAGTTGGAGTTCCATGCCATGTCTACTCCCCTGTGCGTGGAAGTGAATCCGCGTGAGAAGCTGATGTAATCCTTCGGATACTGCATATGCAGTTCCAGAGCGATGTTTTTGTCGTCTTTAAGAGCCATCAACCTACCCCGTCCACATCTTCGTGCGAGACGATATCGAGATTCACTTCGTCATCTCTCTCCATCTCGGAATTGAGGGATTTGTTGTAGTTCGCCGTGGCGATCTCAAGGATCCCTGCGAGGAATGCTGCTATTGCCATAAGAGTCTTGGATATCTCGTCAGCAAGGGGAAGCCCCCATATCGCTGCAAGAGCGACATACAGAGTCGATACCAGAGGAAGCCATCTCTGGATAGTCTTCAGAATGTCATATGTTTTGTCTGACAGTCTCATGCGTTTCCTCCTATCAATGCCGAAAGTATTCGTTGTATTCGTCCAACGCTCTCTCCATCTCACCTGTGTTGTTGTTGGTGGCAGCGTGTTTCAATAACTGATACACCATGTCACCCTGTTTCTGCTGATCCTGCTGAATGTCATCAACTTTCTCGCCTATCTTCTCGACATCACGCTGAATCTTGGTCATGGCATCGAATGGTTTCCTTCCCCAATTCCACACCACAGTAATCGCACCGATGATGGCGGCGAGAGTGATGACATCCTGGATTGTAATAGTCCATTCACTCATGATTGATTACCTCACTTAATAGATATATGTTAATTCATATGTGCCGTTATAGAACGAACCGGGTGCACCACTTCGTGAACCACCAGAAGTAAACGTAATGCTGTTTGTTCCTGTGGTTACTGTGAATTTGGGGTTTGCATTAGATGCCACATTGTTATACGAACCATTTGAACGCAGATGGTAGTTACCGTAGGCATCTGTACCGTTCCAAATAATATCAGCGATGTAGTAGTATGTGTTACTCGATGAGCGTGTCAACTGTGAAGTACATCTAAGGACGGCAAACTTAGGAGTTCCGCTAAGCCCTGTAAACTCATGGCTTGTTGTTGTGTTTGTACTATTATTCCATGTTGTTGTAGCAACGCTGAATGATCCACCACCGCCACCGCTATATGTTCCTATCACGCTCCAAAGGTTGGTCGAGCCGTTGCTGATCGAAATGGTAGTGCCGGACTTGATGTTTCCTGCCGTGAGGTTCGTCTGCGATATTGCACCGAGGTTTACTTGCTCAAGAGCATCGTATCCGTTGTCGGCTGTAATGGTCTGTGCCGATGTTGTGGCATAGGCTGATTTCGTCTGATAGGACGGTGCGGAATCATCCACCGCATAGGTCAACTGATAGTATCCAGGCTGATGGAAGTAACCGCCATTGTTCGTTCCGCTTGAGGTAATCGTCAGCGATCCACCGCTGTATGAGGAAGTCCACGAAGTCTGTGCCTTTGCGGATGAGTCGAATGCGTGTCCGTAGGTGTTTGTGCCGTCATTGACTACATCTATTACACGCTGATAACCGCTTGATGTGGAGAAGTCGGACTTGAACACGCATGAGTAATATATCGGTCTGCCACTCAAGGAACTGAATGTGATGGAAGTAGCACCGCTTCCTACCTGCACATCTGCGGTGTGAATGTCGGAAGAAGAACCGCCATAGGTATAGACGAGTTTGTATTCATTGGCTTGGAATGAAGCCGTTGTTGCCGTAATAGTAAGCGTTCCGCTTGAATAGGATTTCGTGAATCCTGTATCATCTTCTGCCTGTGTGGTGACATCCATGCCGTGGAATGATGTTCCATCCCACGCTACTGCGACCACCTTTGTACCGCCTGTGCTTTGGTCGGCACTTGATGTGACCACAAACGATGTGGGATTGCCACTCAAGCCTGTGAACTGAATAGAAGAAGCTGAAGCCGATAAAGTAGCGGTCTTTGTGCCTACTGCAACTGTGCTGCTCCCACCGCTGACATTGACCACAAGTGTGGCGAGATTGGTTACATCATAGGTATCGTTCTCGGTAACTGTCTGCGATCCGCTGACGAGTTCCGAAGCACTAACGCTGACCGCAGTTCCGCTATGAGTTCCACCGCTGATGTAGCCTGCGCTGTTAGTAACACTCGGAGTGATACTGACAGAATGGTTTGTTACTGTTCCTTTTGTAGCGGTGGGTGTTCCTTCCGTACCATTCGCCGCCGCCTTACTCGCATTGTTCTCATAGAACCCACTCGGCACGGATACTGTCGCACCACTTGCAGTTAGATCGGAAGAGCTTCTGCGAGTCACTCCGCTTCCCACATAGTTGGACGGAATAGCGTTTACTGTTACCGCACCTTCCATCATCACATTTGAGCCACCTATGGTCTGTGCGGATTCTGTGGGAGTTACGGATGTGCCTGAGGAAATAGCATTAAATACTGTGTAATTTCCATATTTATCCCCCTCGTCTATCCACCCAGCAAAATCAACCCCAACCATACTTCGCACTCTGAATTTGCGATTGTTGTTTTCTGTCACATAACTATAAGACGGTGACATAACATCATACTCTGCCAATGGTATCGCATTTATGGTGACATCCACTTCTTCGATTCCGTCATATCCTGCGCTCGATGTAATGGTGTCCGTCTGCGTTGATGTGGTAGCCGTGTATGTTGTGGTGACGGTCTCAAGAATCGGAGTTCCACCACCACCTATTTCTATTCCGTCCACCGCATCCACCATCTCGTCCAAAGTGAGAGTCAACGGCTCTCCGCTTTTCGCTGAAATGGCGTTGGCAAGTAGGTCTATTTTATTTTTGTCTACAATGACATTAGCCATTATTCTCTCCTATTACGATTATTTCATCCCACCCCTCGGAGTAAGTAGGTGGCTCAAAGTAAAAATGCTCTTGTGCAACAGGAATGCCATCCTTTGCCATTCTCTCAAGGACAACTGATTTAGGTGTGTTCAGCCATATGCATTTCCTATCGTTACCCTTGTAGGCATTGAGTAATCCGATGCGGAAATCCTTGCGGTTGTATATGCCCTCAACAACGGCATCATCCTTGTGCGAGATTATCTCGTTGATGTTTCTGTACCGTTCAGCCATTCTCCCCATAAGGTCGAAATGGATAACATCCTCAAACGCTTCCGAATATGTGGATTTTCCTGCTCGTCCGACTCCGCAGATTAATAAAATCATGCAGAGTTTTTTGTAACAACAATAGTGCCGTCTGAACTCCATTGAACCCGCACATGCATCCTATTGTCATCGTAATACATCGCCAAACTATAAATTTCGTCAGCCGAGGAGTAATAGTTTACAAAAGTCAAGGGAACAAACAGGCTTGTTGTGTCGTGCCATTGAGCATTTGGAGTTGAGTTCCACAGATACAATCCTATGACATGCTCCATGTTCTGCAAGGCATCATATATGCCCTGCCATGTGCCTTTTTCCAAGACAGGTGTACCGCTATCAACCTGTGAAACAATAAAGTCATAGGCATCATACTTACCGCTCCCTGCATTCGCAATGCCCTGTTCGATCTTATTCAGAGCCGATGCCGTGATGGTGTCTCCTGTGTTCCATTGTGTTGGTGTATAACTCATATTAAGCTCCTATCTCGGCATATCCGACCTTTGCGATTCCCACTCTCGGAATCGTTCCGTCTGTGATGCCGTATTCAAGATTGTTGCCGTTGGCTATCGTGCCTGTTGCCGTGTTCCCATCACGAAGATGGAATGTCACTCCGCTGACCACATCCGATACAGTTACTGTGTCCGATGTGAGGTCAAGAAGCGTTGTACTACCATAGACTACTTTGTTTATGGGCATGATAAACCCCCTTATCCAATGGTAACGGTAACCCCGTAGGTGTTCGCAGTTTCCACATAAGGAATGGCATTAACTGTTACCTGCGACAGATAATCGTATCCTTGATCGGCTGTGATGACCTGCTGACTTGTGGTTGGCGTGACAGTTTTGCTCTGTGTGGTGATGGATTCACCTGTGTAATCACCTGTGATTCCCAATATCGTGATTCCGCTTTTTATGTTGTGAGCGGAGATGTTAGTGGAATCCACGGAAACTGTTCCTGCGCCATCGTGATATCCATTCTGCACCGTGTACGGTGTCAGGGACGAAATGGTAGCGCTTATTGAACCTCTGTTCGGCATCGAGCCTGTCAGTTTGTTGCCGTTTACATAGGCAGTTTCTCCATACAGAATGTCATCTGCCGTTGCGGTGGCATCCGATGTGTCTGCATCGAATGTGCAAGTACCCTCGGTCTTAACGCCATCTCTGCCGTAGAAATAGAAGCCGTCAAGAACCTTGTTCGCAAGGGCGGTGGTATCTGTCAGATCGATTAGGGTATTCCCACCATAGATTACTTTGTTGATAGCCATAAGCTTATACCTCGTTTGCTATATATACTGTTGTTCCGTCTGTATTGGGATTCTCATAATAGGGAACTTCTAAAACCACTACATTCCCCGGCATGGTCTTGAACGCAGTCTCTAAAACCTGTTCCTGCCATGCCTTCGGTGTGACTGTGAGCTCTCCTGTGTACTGATCAGGGATTATGGGCATGAATGTACCCATGTCTCCGTCCATCTGATTTGCAAGAGTTATCTCACCGCCGTCGATGTTGACGGACAGAAGTATCTCTCCTCCGTCAATCGCAACGGCATTACCGTATCTCCACATTAGATCACCTCACTGATCGCACTCTCCGTAATGTTGTAAGGCTTCGGATATGTGGTGTATCTCATGGCGCCAGATGTGTAGTCTATCTGTACCATCGAGATGGCTCTGGAATTGAGCATGGACGTGTCCGTCTGCGAGAACATCCATGTGAATCCATTCGCATTTATGGACGCGTCCGTTTTATCCTTGCGGAGAATCTCCCGTCCGTTCTGTTTCACAACGAGGAATATCTCGTCCACATTCGCTATCTCTACCATGCTCGGCTTGTAAGTAATTGCCGGAGTAGTAAATCTCGCAATCTCGTTCATGTTTCACCTCTATAATGCTGTCGCCGATGTTGCGCCGCTCGGCACGGTTGTTAATAGGTTATTGACGTATGTCAGAGCCACCCTCGCTTGCATGTAAGGCGGAACATATGCCCACACTCCTATGTTGTCTGATGCTTCTCTTTTCTGGACATATACATCCCACGTGGATGTGGTCGTTTTATACACGAACGCTGCGAAGTTGGTCGTACCGCTCGTGCTTTCGTACTTGAACGATGCAAGTGTCGGGTCTGTCGAGCTGGAACTGCTGAACGCAAGGAACAACCTCACCGACCTGTAGTCACCGCGCCTCGAAACCTCGAAAGTAATAGGCGCAGATGCGTATGTTCCCGAAATGGAGACAGTCGCAATTCGGGCGTATCCTGTGGATCCTGATGTTCCCACCGCTCCCCACGTGTAGGGAAGGTAGTTCATCTTGTTGTCTTTGCCGTTTGCGACTAATGACCAGTCAGGTGCGACCTCGGCCAGATTAGCGTTCTGTGCGACCATTCCGATACCGACTCCGGGAAGGTCCACGTTGACGTTGAGCGGTACCTTGATAGTCGGAACTGTCAGTCCTCGTGTTGTGGTGTTCCCCACAAGGTCCGTGATGGTTCCCGTGACCTTGTACGCGGTGTTCGCATTCGTCGAAGTGAAATAATAGTAGTTACCGCTCGTTGCGTTCGGGTTCGTGGTCCCTATCTTGACTGTCTTGGTTCCCGTATTGCCCTGCGTTGAAAGTGATACGGATCCGACAGCCTGTACTCTGATATGGTCCCCTGTCTCGCTGGTTGTCCATGTTCCGTTGGAATATGTTCCTCTGACCGCCTTGAACGTGGTCAGTGCAGGATATGAATACTCAAGGAACGTGACGTTCTGGGAAGCTGAAGTTGTGCGTCCTCTGGAGTCTGCTGCCGTGACCGTGATAGTCTTGGCGCCAGCAGACAGAGTCTTGGAAGACGTGACATCTGCACCACTCAATCCGGAAACCTGTGATGGGCCGGATATCGTGTAAGACTCCATCGTAGCCCCTGTTCCTGCCGTTGCAGATGAACGTATCCGCAGTTTGGTATAACCGCCAACATACAAACTCTGGGAGTTTATCCATGTGTTTGAGTTGACAGGGGATAACGTGATGCTCGGAGAAGTCGGCTTGATGGATGTACCGACCTTAACTGTTCCCGAATATGATTTGGATCCGATCTCTGTCGAACTTGAGAACGTATGCAAAACATATGAGACTGTTCCGGACGTGGAGTTCGGAAGTTCCGCGTAAAACGTGTTCGGAGGAGTCCAGGACGCTGTTGACGCTCCTGCGGACAATGTCGCCGCCGTTCCCGTAAGCCCCTTAAACTCGTATGTGATGGTATGCGTAAAGGATGATGATGCAGCTGTTACTGTGAATGTCCCTGCGCTTCCTATCGTGAAAGACGGGACCGTCATCGTGGACGCTCTCGGAATCGTTGTAAGTGCGAGAGTCCCGTTCAGTCCGCTCGGCATATTAATGCTTCCGGGGAGGAATGCCTGTGATGACGGTGTGGACATCGTAGCCCATACCGTTATCGTCTTGGTACCGTCGTTGTTATGCGGTACCGTTACAGTCCCCGAACAGACCGTGTATGTCGATGTCCCTCCGGACGGGGCTGGCATCGATATCTGCTCGTCTCTATCCTGTACGGTGGTGCCGTTGATGGATATCTTCGTAGTCAGATAGTATTGCTGGAAGTAGTATCCGCTGTTTCCTGTAAGGACCAGCGAATAACTGACCACCGAACTGTTATTCGCAACGGAATAACTCGACTCGGTGACTGTAAGCGTTCCGGTATAGTTGCTGTTATTGGAACCTGTTCCGGTAAAAGTTGCCATTCTATACCGCCTTTACGAATGATAGTGAGTACGGTGACCCTTGTGTTTTCAGCTGAACTCCACCAAGAATGAAAGTGTCCAGCTCCTGCAACACGAATGAGTCACCCTCAAAATATGCTTGGATATTTCCATACTGGTCCTGGAACGACAGTCTGTTCGCTTCCAGTACCATGATGTAGTCCGATGCGTTGGAGCCTATCTTTACGACAGGATCTCCTCCGACCATCTCGACCTTGAAATAACTTGAAAGATACTCGTTGCTTTGGATCAGCAATTCATTGGCCGTGATGCGTCCGTCCATCGTGATGGCGATATCTGAATAAGGACCTGCCCATCCTGTCGAGGAATGCCCCATTCCCCCTGCGGTAAATCTCCACACGTTCTGACACGTTTCCGTCTCCGGAGTGTCCATGATTGCCCACCCAGTAGGTTCTTCGTATGTCGGAGAAGCAGGGTCATTGTCGTAGATAACGCGGAAATATCCGCCCATCTGTCCCGTTATAAGATTCGTCTGGTCAATTACCACTTGAGCCATCGTGGTCAGATTGGGGACCTTTTCAAGCTCTTTATTCTGGATATTGATGGTGTCAGCCAGTGTAACTTTAGGCTTGCCGACCTGGATGTTGTTGTATCTCTCCAGAAGAACATCCGTCTGAATCTTGATGATCTCGGCTTGTTCCCTGATGCCCAGCTGCTCAAACACCACAGTCACGATATCGCAGAGGTCACATTCCTCAAGTGTCCCAAGCTCTGTGAACGAGAGAGTCAGATTAACATCCGGAACTCCCACCTCGTTGTCTGTGATGTAACTGTTGGCAGCCGCCAAAAGGTCAGCCTGTGACGGTGCTTCTTCCCATTTATCAGTGAAGTCCACCGTCTTTATTTTTGTGTAGTCAAAGTCTCCCGGAGCGTTCACGATGTACGAATCGAGCTGAACGAGTTCGCCGTCCTCGCTCTTCCAGAACGGATATATGCCTGTGACTACGTTCTGTATGTTCCGTTCCTGATTAAGGTCGATGAGGTTCTTTCCGTAACGGATAACGAACCCTCTGTCCTGTCCTCGTGAGACATACAGTTTTATCTGATACTCGTTGAACTCATATTCGCCCTTGCCAAAGACATCAAGGATGGATCCCTCGGACCCTCCCAGTAATGCTCTGCACGACTGCGGACGCGTTACGGAATAGTCTCCTAAAACGCTCTTGTCCGTCCAGATCGTGAAGGGATTAGATACAACAGAGTTGTCGATAAGTTTCTGAAGTGCATCAGAACAAGAAACGGCACCCGTGAAAGGCTTCACCGGGATACCGCTCAAGTCATATGAGATATGCTGCGCATATACAGTCACGATGCCGTTTATCGGAGAATCTATCCGATAGATTCGGAACGGCTGTGCGCTTCTGTGAGGAGAAGGAATGGCGTATATCAGGCATCTGTCTTGGATATCTTCAAAGTGGATGCCCGTGATTGGGTATTGGAGGACCAGTTCGTACTGACCATTCCTCTCCTCTGTCACCACGCATGATAATGCGTCCGTTAAGGCACCTAACCCTTGTGTGGAGAATGTAGTCGCATCAGAAGGGAAAAGAATAGGCTTCATGGTTCCCTCCTTACAGTGTCCACCAGTTCGGTGTAACCTTTACGTTCGATATGCCTGTCGTCCAGGTAATAGTCGTACCGCCCGTATCCAGCACAGGAAATCCGCCGCCTATCGTGATCAGATTGTTAGCGTTGTTTCCTCCGACTTCTGCCGTCTGCCTTTCAGAGTCAAGAGTTAGTGTTCCTGTGTTCCCTGATACGGTGACCGTTCTGGATCCGACCGTTAACGTACCGTTCCCCGAAAGAGTGATTATCGGAAGTGCCGGCTGGTATGAGTTTGAGATGCTGCTTCCCTTTGTGGGAGATAAGACGGTCTGACCGGAGAGCAAGTACCTCTGTGGCTTACAGTCAAAGGTGATCGTTGCTCGTCCGGCCACGTTGATGATATCCGTTACGTTTAGGGGAGAAACGTAGACCGCCTTCCGAAAATACGATGGTTCGTATGTGTCGGTTAAATCAAGGTAATCATTCTGGTATAACCAAGTTGCTATATCAACGCCGGTGGGACGCACACTCCCCTTGTATGCGACCTGATATGTCAGCGTGACATTCTCGTATGCTCCCGTGTCGAACAGGAGATTACCGGATCTCCCCGGTACCGCTATGGACTCTATCACCCGTTTAGGGAACGACATAACAGGCCTGTGTTCAATGAATATCCCGTATGTGGATGATGTTGTCCCGTTATAAGTGAAAGTATTCACGCCCAAACTGCTCCTCTCTGTGTGACTGCATTCTGGATCCGTTCCATGACCACATCAGCCAGTTCGCTTACGTTCTGACCCTGTGCGCCATAGACGGAGAGGTTTATTCCTCCCAGATTGGTTACTGAATTGTTTGTGATCGGTGTCAGGGTCGCAACTCCTCCGTTCATCGTGAGAAGCTCTGCGCCTCTTTCACCGACTATCGCGGATCCGTTGGACAATACTCCTCCGGACGCCATCAGTCTCTCGCCATTCGCAAGGACCTTCGAACCACCACTATTCGTTGTGGTCCTCTGCCAGGTGGAGGTTGTGGGTATCTTGGAGATGAGTCCTGACTTTCCCGTGATAAGCTCTATCACGCGGTTTATTGTGCCGATGATCGTATTTATCGCACCGATGATGGTGTCAACAATACCGAGAAAGAGATTCTTTGCTACGTTTACAAGGCTCTCCCACGCCTTCTTCCAGTTTCCCGTGAAGACATTGCGGACAAAGTCCAGTATCCCGTTGAATATGTTCTTTATTCTGTCAGCAATGGGAGCGATAGCACTCAACACATCACCGACTGCGCCGAGGACCAGTCTCGCTACTGCGGAAACGACAGGCATGATAGCACTCACTGCGTCCACGATGCTCTTGATGTTTGCGCTTAACTTTTCAAAGTCTATGGAATCAAGTGCCCTGTTTATCGCAGGGAATACCTGGTTCTTTAATGTGTCTGATACGCTCTGGAACGTGGTGCCGAGCGAATCCTGTATTCTGGCCTTCATGGAACTTAACTGACCGTTATATGTCTCGGCCTGTTTCTCCATTGCGCCGTAATAGCGTCCACCTTCTTCGGTGGCTTGCTGTAATGCAGCGGAGAGGTCTTCGTAGGTAACGTCAAGTTCCTTGACTTCCTCTATGGATTTCCCCGTGTAGTCGGACAGAAGTCCGTAGATGTTTATTCCTGCATTAGCAAACTGCTTTATATCCACCGAAGTGGCCTTGCCGATGTTCTTGATCTGCGCAAGGTTCGCAGCCATCCTGCTCAATTCGGCATTTCCACCGCCGGTGGCTGACACAGCTGCCGCCAATGCGTTGATATTCCTTCTGGAGTTCTCTGCGCTCTCTCCCGTAGTAATAAGAGCCTTGTTTGCTTCAATCAGATCTGACGCGCCAAACGGCATCGTGGCTGCGTCTTTTTTGATGTTGGCAATGGCTTCCTCCGCAGCTGCGGCACTCCCCAGGAACGAAGAGAAGGCAGCCGTAAATGATTCCATCTGCGCATTGTAGTTAACGGAACTCTTTACGACTTCAACAAGCTTCTGCGCTATCTTCTCAAGCGCATCCTTCATCAGACCAGCCTTGAGAACGCCCTTGTCCATTGCATCGCCCTGATTCTTCAGAGCATTGTTGGTGTCCTTCAGCTGCGCGGAGAGATTCCTCTCTGACTGTTCTGTGGCAACTATCTCCCTCTTGAGGGCGTCATATTGCGCCTGTGAAGCCTTGCCTTCCTTCACCTGCTGCTGGACTTGCTTCTCGGCTTCCCTTAATGCCTTGAGTCGGTCCTGCGTGTCTGCTACCGCAGAGGTAAGGAGTTTCTGCTTCTGTGTGAGAAGTTCAACGTTGCCGGGATCTATCTTCAAAAGACGCTCAACGTCTTTTAGTTCGCTTTGTGTATCTCGAATACTCTTATCGACATCGGAAAGAGCCTTCTTCAGACCGCTGGTATCACCACCGATCTCTATCGTTATGCCTTTAATCCTGCTGGCCATAAGTTACCTTTCCTGTCAAGAAGTCTGCGAGAGTACCCGGTCTCCCCTTGTATGGGTATTTCTCGTGGTCGTTTGCTTTTTCGATGAGCATGTCATAGACCATGCCCACCGTCATCTCGTCCAACAAGTCAAGGGAGAGACCTAACTCCGCACACCGGAGCATGAAGGTCCCTCCCGTTTGAGGTCTTGTCGTCGGATCTACTTTTTTTTTGCCGTGGAGGTCGTGAACTCGTTCTGCGTCCAGAGGTCCATTATGTCAGGAAGATATTCGTATATCGAGAACGCTTCGAAGTTATCAAGCCAGTCTTCCGGTGTGTCAGGAATAGAAGGATCGTATTGTTTCGCCATGATGTATGACAGAAACTCAAACGATTCCAGACTCTTGATGGAAAAGCCTGTGTCCTTCGTCACTTCGTCCCTCAACCTCAAGAGGTCTTCAAATATATCTCTGCCGAATCTGTTGCGGTACCGCATAGGCGTAGATGCCGTACAACGGAATCCCACAACTTTATCACCAATGTTCAGAACTTTGTCCATTACCGCTCCCCCTCGGTATCAAATCATGTGTGCTGCCAAACGGATGAATACCAACCGTTCAGAACTGTTGTAGTAGTATCACTTGCGGTCTGCGCGTAGATCTCTCCGCTGTTGAGAGGAGATGCTGTGATCGTCAGGCTCTGTGTCTGCGGATTCACTGCGTCCTCTTTGGTGGCGAGATTCCTGTTGGGTCTGTTGGAAATGCAGTTGTACAGAACGAACTTCGTGCCTGTGGCATCTCCCTCTTCCTCGAAAAGAAGAGCAAAGGGATTCGGCTGAACGTCAGCCTTCTCGTAGATGTTCTTGGATGTGTTGTCCTTGGTCATGCCCATGACATCGGTCAGGAATGATTCAGGAACATACGCCAGCTCAAGGTCTACGTCATAGCCGTTGTTCGCCATCGTGACGAAATAGCGGATATCATCCGCATAGAAAGGAGTCAGGTCTCCGGCAGGAGACATTGAAAGAGACACCGCACCAGGCATAGCAACCGGAGTTGAATATCCGGATGTTGTCTTGAGAGCATAGTGTACTTTCCTAACGCCGAATTTGACTTTATCAGCCATATTACACCTCGATAGAATAGATTATTTCATAACACTTCTCATCATCGAGATAGAGTTCTTCTTTCTCCCAGTAAATGATCAGGGATTCCAGAAGGCCCTCTATTAAACCCTCCGATGTGGTGTCTTTGTTTTTTGAGTAAAGCTCAATGTTTACTCTGTTGATTGGCTTATAGACGATATCGTCTGCACCGAAGTTGTCGGAGCCTTCCACCAGATACACAATAAAAGGCAGCGCCGGTGCTTCGCCCACGGGCCATGCACGATACACTACCTTCTTGTCAAATCCAGTCAGACTGGATAGTGCCGTATAAAGTTGTTCAAGTGTCATACTCCGTTCAACCTCACTTTCACCTTCTCTTCCAGAGACTTTTTGGCCTGTTCTTCAGCCGGTACGATGTGAGGAATACCGCTTACGCGTCCTCCGTTCACTTTCGCGTGTCCGTTCTCAAGAAGGTGCGTGAGCTGGTACCGGACATTGTAGACCGTGACGCGGATATTGGATTTGTCTTCAAACGAAGTTTTAGATCTCCAACCTCTCGCGTATCTTCCGGTCCTCTTGGGAGACGTTACCTTCAGAGTGTCAGCGGTCTCTTTTCCGACCTTCTCGCACTCGTCCTTTGTAGCGTCTGCCACGTCCTGCGACCAACTGGTCAGCTCCTTCATGATGGCTTTCGTCATCTGGTCTACTTTCATACTCCGGTCTTCCTCTCAAGGTACAGTTCCAGAAGCTCGTCCTGACGGAGATATGTACGATAAATTCCGTACTTTATCCCCTTGTACTCCACTTCCTGCTGTCCGGAATAGTCCGGTGCGAACATCGTCACCTTGTATTCAGGCTTCAGTCCGTTCTGTCCTCCCTGGAACCATTCGCTCTGGGAGACAGACTGAATATTGCAGAACACTTGTGACGTGGATGCCGTGCTTACCATCTGACCGATAGAATCAGGAGTAAAGGTCTCGGCAATCAAAATGATGACATCAGATCTGTCCATTTTTTACTCCAATCCGTATCCTGTGGCTGTGATAAGCTGTGCCTTCTGTTCGTCATAACTCCTCTTGAGTCTGTCCGGATCTGAAGGGTCTCCGAAATGCAGTTTCACATATGTGATCACCGCGGTGATTATCAACTCGTTTGTTGTAGCACTGTTCAGGTATGACGGTGTGATACCCACGATACCCAAGTCTCCCAGCGCAGCCGTGATGAGTCCCGTTATTTCATCGTCAAAAGCCGTTGTTGTTATCCTCAATGCCAGTTTTACTCGTGCTAACATTTTCTCTCCTATAAGTGTCTTTCGTAATGACGGTCTTACCGATATGCCCTATCGGGATGTTCGGATCCGCGTATATCTGGTATCCCAGTTTCTTGGCCCTCAAGCAGAATGACAGGTCCTCACCGTACCCCAGAATAGGCTGGAAGCACGTTTTGAACTCGTCGAACATCTTCTGAATGACTTCCGTCTTCATCAAGACAGCACCGAATCCGCATGAGTCTATCGGAATAACGTGACCGTCAAATTCCTTCACGGGATCCAGCGTCTCACCGTTATTCACATACACACACGGATAGAACGGAGACCGTCTCGCTGCAACTACTCCGCAGATGATGTCTTTGTCCTGCGCATAGAGGTCCATCAGTAATGTGGACGGAAACATAATGTCGGAGTCAAGCCATAGCACGTGATCGTATCCGTTTTCCACCGCAAACGACGCCAAACGTTCTCTGGCTTCGAATATAAGTGATCCGGACAGAACGAGTATGCGGATGTCCCCGACTGGCTTCATGTCCACAAGAGACTGAACGAATCCTGCGTCCATCTCGTCAAAGCATGGGATAGCTACAAGCGTTTTCATCTCGCGTACATATCCTCCGTATAGGTCTTCAGTCCTATGTGACCTAACTTTATCCGGGAGTCACACCAGATGGTCGCGCCAACATCCCTCGCCCTTATGCAGAAGGATAGATCCTCGCCGAATCCCAGAATAGGACTGAACGGAAGCCCGTACTTCTCCTGGACTCTCTTGATGAGGTCCGTGGTAACAAGTACGCCCCCAAAGCCTATTCCCTCGCAGGAGAACAGCTCGTCCTTCGGGTATTCGTAGTAGTTGAGCGCTGCCGGTGTCACTTCGTCCTTCTCTTCGTCATGGAAGTATCCGACCTTTTCGTATACGACGGGAATCATCGGCTCGCGACGAGCAAAATAGAGACCGCCGACTATTTCAAGGTTGTTGTCATCCATGACCTGCATCAGACGTGACATGAGGTCAGGCTGGAAGTCCATATCGGAGTCGAGCCAGAGCATTCTGTCGAATCCTCCGTCTACCGCTTGTTTAGCCAAGTTATTTCTGGCATCGTAGATTAACGAGGAGCTGCTGATGGTATAACCAACCGTACCAACTCTCGTCATCTGTAAAATGGCTTTCATGAACCCTGTGTGGACCATATCCATACAAGGTATGGCAATTAGTGTCTTCATTCAACAGCTCCCCCTAACTGTTATCTACTCGTTACGCTGTAACCTTGCAGAACGCGTGGTCAGCAACGATGCCAAGGCCGATGTACTCACGGCCAACGATCTTGACGAGGTCTGCCTCTGCGTAGGTCAGATCGTCGAACTTGATCCTGATCTCGTCTCCGTTCGGGAAGTTCGCGAGAGCGCCCTGTCCGAAGTCACCGACAACCATCCAGGTGGTGCCAGCAGCCAGAGTAGCTGTGTTGCTGGTGTATGCCGGGAGGCTGGAGTCGAAGTGAACGGGAAGTCCCTCGAAGAGGTCGATCGGGAACTGTGCGGCATACTGCGCTGCCTTGAACTGTGCCCAGGATCCCTTGTTCATAACGATAACGGGATTGCTGGCTTCCTCGGAAAGGGTTCCGAGAGCATTGGCAACAACACCGAGGGACGGTGTACCGGCAACAACGCCGACACCAACAGCGTTTGTGGTGGCGGAAGCGGTGAGAGCGGTGATCTTGCTGATCAGTTCGCTCTGGGCCTTCTTCGCGATCTGATAGGCCAGCTCGTCGTAGATGTAGTCCAGGAAGGCTTCTCCGCCGAGGTCCATGGCCTCATCGGAAATGCGGATGAACTTCTTGATGGACTGCGGTACCATTTCGACTACGCCAAGATGGAGTTCCTCTTCGGCAATAGCGCTGGTGCCTTCGGTGTGGACTGTGGCAGCTGTGGCGGACAGCTCAAAGCCGACCTTCAGGTTGCCCTTGATGTAGACCTTGCGGACGAGGTCCATAAGGCCATTCCTCTGCCAAGCGGTCCTGATACGGCCCTCGACATAGGTGGGGACGGGCAGATCGCCACTTACGTTCTCGGTGAGAAGCGCACGGCACTCGCTGTCGTCCTCTGTTTTGATGTAGTTTGCATACGCCACGTTGTACTCGTGGGAGCTTCTGATCTCTTCAAGAGTCATTACTTTTCTCTCCTCTGTAGGAATTGTTTCGGTTACTTCGCCCTCGCCATTGGCAACGGCTTCTCTGATTTCGACCTTCTGCGCTTCAGCTGCCTTGCGATTCTCCAGCTCTTCGTTGATGGATTTGACCTCCGCTTCCAGTGCGTCCAGATCGGCACCGTCTGCATCGACCTCTTCCGCGATAGCCGAACGTCTCTCAAGGAGTTCGTCTGCGGTCATTTTTGTGAAGTCCATTATTTGACCTCCGTAAGGATTCTGATTTTCTGCTTCTTACGCTCGATCTCTCTGGCTTCGGCTTTTGCACTCTCCAGTGATGCCTTTGCACTATCCAGTGCATCGACAAGGCCCCTTGCCTGAAGGGTCGTCTGCGTGTAGGCTGGGAAAATAACGGCTGACACTTCCAGCACTCGCTTGATACCGGTAATCGTGCGAGTAGGGTGGTCAGAGTCCATATCGTCCCATTTATCTGAATCAACCTGGAACATAAATGACATCCCATCGATGTCACGGCGATCCACGGCTGAATACAGTGCTTTTGCGTCGTCGTTATTCTCGACGTCAAGATTGGCACGGATCAGAAGGCCCTCGTCGTCAACAGTCAACTGCATCGTCGAGTTGGCGTTGTTGTTCCTCGACCTGGCAAGGGGAATCATGTCCGTATTGTGGTTAACGAGAAGACGGACGTCCCGAAGGTCTGTGTCTTTCAGCGCGTCAGCTGCGATGATTTCGTCATACCAACCGAGATTTGTCCTCTGGTTGTATACGATGGCTCTTCCTTCGATGAACTTTCCGCGTTCCTCTGATTCTGTGGCATTGATATCAAAATCAAATGCTCTTACTTCTTTCATATCCATGTTTTCCACTCCTATTTGGAATAACTCCACACGACACCACCATAGGCTGTGTCTGCGTGGATGTATTTGTGCATTGTTGCCGGACATACTCCGATCTCTTTAGCAGCGATTCGAAGTGATGCATATTCGACCACGTTTCCTTGTTTATCCACACCAACAACACGTTTGCTACGAGGACTATTACCGTCCTTGTACTTTTCGTGCATCTGTTTGGATTTCCACTCTTTAAACTCGTCAGTGTGCTTCAGCCCCTTTGCGTTCTGGTTGCCCATCATAAACGCAGAGTGCCTTGCTCTTTCTTCAGCAGCAGGTTTTCTGTGCAGGGGCTTCATCTGCCCGGTCGCGTACATTTCGCGGAGGTGTTGTTTTCTCTCCTCCGAACAAGGCTTACTCTTACCCTTGTTCCCTGCTGATATCTTCTGCTTTGTTTCTTCGCTATGAGTTCCAAATGTGTTGCCACCATTCTCCACGTTGTAGCCGTTCTTCGTGCTGTTGTGTTCGGCAATCAAACGGATCTCCACGGTCTCTGCTTCCACCTTCGACAATCCCGTGTAAAGAATGTCGTGCTTTATGTTCTTCCACCCGTAATAAAGAATGGCGTTGTATATCTTCGGCTGTTTACGATAACCGCTCCCACCGCTCCAACGCTTTTTCGGGTCCACCATCGTAATACCGATGTAGACCTTGCCGTTGGGAAAGGTATGTTTGTAGACGGAATACGTGTTACTCGTTTCCATCTTCTTCGCTCACTTTCTCGTCTACGTTGTAGTATTCTCCGCGGATTATTCTTGCGTCACCGCCCTCGACCGGAGGAAGGTTCCATATCTCCCTCGCATCGTTTATCGAGATTATTCCCCTGTCCAAAAGCTGTGCTGATACGTTCAGCTTGTCTGCGTTGGTCATGTACTGGAGTCTGTTGGATGTTGCCATCACTTGATTGCCCTGGCTCTGCTCTCTGAATGTGAAGAGCATCTTCGTCAGAACTTCGGAGAACTGAATCGCAAAAGGCTCGATGGCTCCCTCATAAAAAGCTGACCACGCATCACCGTATGCTTTGTTCTCAAGGATGTCCTCGTTTACTCCGAAGTAGTCATAGACATTCTTCTGTATGGCTTTCATCTGTTCCGCATCAACCACCCACGGTTTCACATCAACCTGCTTGATGTTCTGATAGGTGTTCGGAAACAAAAGAAGTCCACCGGCTTCCGCTTCCCGTGAAAAGTTTTCTGCCGTGAACCTTCTTCTCTCTTTGGCAAGGTCCTCTGCCTTTGAGAAGTTGGACAGCTGTGCCATGAACCTATATGTGGCTGCGCTCTTCACGCCTTCCTCGATTCCCTGATTCTGAATGTTTATCAGTTCCATCGTGGGGAATAGCGCGTGGTTGTTCTCGCCTATCAGGTCGTGCCTGTACTGATACTTCGTCATGATCCCGCAGTTCTCAAGCTCGATGGCTGCGTGTTCGCCTGTCCTGAACGTGTATCTCAAGTAAGGTGTCCTGCCGTACTGTACGAACTCGCACTTATCGGGAAGCGGTGCATAAATCCCTGATATCTCGCCATACCCGTCAAGTATCGGCGTGATGAACGCTGTGTTATGTACGTCCAGTATCGTGGAAAGTCTGTAAAGGAACTGGCTCCAAGTCTGGAACTCGTTCGGCCCCTTCTTCAGTTTGTTCTGAAGGGAAGGCTTCGCGGATCCATTTATCTGTACTGCCAGTTTCGAAACGTGTGTGGCTCTTGCGTTTATGGCTGCCCTCACAAGCTGCTGCTCATACAGGCTTCCTCCCCATCTGGAGAATCTCGGCTCGTATGCGTTCAGCATCTTGAAGGAACCCTTGTATTCACCTCTCGGCTCTTTTCTGTTCCCAAAAAGAAAATCGAACAGTCCCATTCTTGTCCCTCAATTAACTAATCTGTCTCCCAACTCTCCGAACCACTTCTGCCTAACGCACATCGCACACAACAACGCAGCAACACCATCTATGTGAAGAGAAGGATTTATCTTTATCAGCCTTCCCCGTCCGCGTTCAACGGACATCTTGATAGCACTGTTCAGCAAATGTGATTTCAGGAGATCGTTGTCTCCAATGTGTATCTTGCGGTCCTCAAGTAATCCTTGAGTTTCCTGTATCACTCCATACAGGTTTTCCCCTTGAAAAACATCGTCACAACGGAAGCCGTATGCTTCCATGTCTTTGATCAGGTACTGCGCTGAATACCGGTCATATCCCACCATCAGCGGAAGTATCTCGTACTCCTCGACCAATTTGCGGTACCACTCAAAGCAGTCCTGATAATCTATGAAATTTTGTCCGGAGGGAGACACGAGTCCCCTCTGGATGTATATCTGGTACGGCACGCCGTCCCTCATCGTGGCTTCTTCTATCTTTTCGCCAGGAATGAAGAAATGCGCAAAAACGTACAGTTCGCCATCCTTCTGGATAACGGCCGTACAAGCCGTTAAGTCCGTTGTCTGCGAAAGGTCGATGCCGGCCACGCAGTATGTATGTGCAAAGTCCTCTATCTTCAAAGGGTCCCCTGATGCCTTCTCCACTACTTCAGCCGGAAGCCATGCGAGTGAACTGTTCTGCTTCACGCAGCAGTATTTCGTCATGAACTCCGTCTTCTTGGATAAGGACCCTTCTGCTATCGCAATCTCCTCCAACATAAAGTCGACGGAGACCGATACACCAAGATTCGGATTTGATTTCTGTAATTCGTTGATGTCGTTCCACTTCTCTACATCGTCAATCATGTAGATCAGCGGTAACAGTTTCTTTTCGTTTGAGTCACCCAGCAGGAACCGCGTGGCTCTCTTCATAAGCTCGTCGTATATCGAGTCGTTGACATAGCCGGAAGTAGTGCAGGACAACAGAAGCGATTCTGCTCTCGCACCCATTGCGCTCTTCATGACCTCGTACTGTTTAAGGCCAGCGTCACCCTGCCACGACGCGATCTCATCGCATATCGTCGCGGACGGGTTAAAACCATCTGACTTTTTAGCCGAGAACGCTATCTTCTTCACCGTGCTATTGGTGCCGGGAATCGCGAGATCTGTCTGCCGATGTCTCGGAAGCATGGAGTCGTCTTCCACTTTTCTGTGGTTGTAGTCTCTCTCGGAGAACTGCTCCTTCATCTTCTGGTATTCCGGATCCAGAAGGCACATCTGCCAAATGTCGTTGTAGATGATGTCTGCCTGGTCGAGTTTCGGTGCTATGCAGAATATCCTCGCACCAAACCCACCTTCCACACGGAAGATGTACTCGGCAATGGATGAAGCGAGTTTGCTCTTGCCGTTCTTGCGTCCAATGACAAGCAATATCTCCCGGAATTGCCGTTTTCCGTACTGGTCAACGATTCCGAAGATCGCGGAGATCATAGCCTTCTGCCAGACCTCCAATTTTAACGGAGCCGGTGCCAGGTCTCCTTCTGTGTGGAAACAGTGTGCTTCTATCCAGTCAATGGCAGCACTCGCCTTGTTTCCATCAAAAAAGAACTCCTTGTTCTGGAGTCCTTGTATCAAATACTCGTAGATTTTGTGGATATATTGGCCAACCAAGAAAGTCCCATTGTTAATTCCCTGGTAATAGGAATAAATCCAATTATCCTTGTTTTTTTTTGGCTTTCTGGGCATTATCTCCCTCGGCTCTCCCCTGTTTTCCGTGCTGTGCACCTCGGTGATGACTTCCTTTATCTCCAGACATTTGGGTGGAGACTACCGCCCCTTCTATATCGGTATCGCTGCCGTTTTGGTCATAG
>JAEIGA010004401.1_pt1 | contig 21793 bp, 16 predicted proteins | sample 9270691 | NCBI WGS metagenome assembly JAEIGA01 (sample SAMN17057246, study PRJNA624740) | gut metagenome | biome: biome; isolation source: fecal sample | host: Bos grunniens | place: China: Xizang | collected 2019 | reverse complement strand
TTTTCCGCGAGCCACGCGATGCGGGCAGCAGCTAATCGCGGCGCGATGGCGCTTTCAGCGCCCCACGATTACTGCTCGCCCTCTAAAGACTGCATGTGGATAGATTAGACGGGCAACCGCCCGTCGCTCAAATAGATTATGGATAGGTTAAGGATAGATTAACCATTTACGAAGTAATGCCCTCCCTCCTCTCTCCTTACTTCTTTCTCCCCTTTTCCCCTTTTTTTCCGTGAGCACCAGTAAAAGCATCCGTCAGGATGCGTAGCGTGCAGGGCTCAGCCCTGCCTTGGGGGTGTGGGGGCGAAGCCAGCCCCCACATTTCCTCCTTCTTTCTCCTCACTTTCCCCTTCTCTTCCCGTGAGCACCAGTAAAAGCATCCGCAGGATGCGTAGCGTGCAGGGCTCAGCCCTGCCGCGGGTGCAGGGGTGCGAACCCCTGCCTGAGGGGTGTGGGGCGAAGCCAGCCCCCACCTCTCCTCCGTCCTCACTTCTTTCTTCTCACTGCAAGGAAACGAATCGACCTAACTGAAAGGGCATTTGTGCCCGAAACTCAACCCCAAACTACAGACACATTCGCAGACACTTTTGCGGACACTTAAGGCGTCACATTCGGCGCTTTTTATCTTGCGGGCGTGAAATTTTTGCTTGGACAGTCTTAAGCATCGTGCAGAGGTCCACAATACCCGTGTCTGCGAGTTCGTAATAGACTTGGCGTCCATTTCGTTCGTTTTTAATGACCCCATACTGTCTTAGCACAGAGAGATGCTGACTCACCACTGGAAATTCATTTCCAAGCATTGAAACGATTTCTGCGACACACTTCGGGGTGTCCGCGAGAATCTCTAAAATTGCAAGGCGTACGGGATTTCCCAATGCTCTACACAGTTCTGCTCGTGACCGAAGCTCTTCTATTTCTTGATCCGACATCTAATAAACCTCTCTTACCTATCTACCTAAATATTAACATCTTATTTTCAACACTTCAATCAGAAAATACTACTAATATGTATTTATTTTTCCCAAGGTCCTTGTATGCTTATGGTGTGTAGCGCTTCAAAAAAACATAGAGATTATTTTCATACTTCATTTACGCCCTCTATCTGATGTATAATGTGCGATGTTTGCGTGTCTTCGATGAATCATTTAATGCCGCTTTGATGGGAGTTGTCAGTCTCAATGAATCCGTTAACCTTTAAATCCAGCAATCCGCTTTTGGTACCCCAGGCCGAGGCAATCGTTAAGCGGTTGCAAGAACATGGTTATCAGGCATGTTTTGCAGGGGGATGCGTCCGTGATGCGCTGCGCGATGCGCCAGTCAAAGATATTGATATCGCTACCTCAGCCACCCCCGAGGAAGTAGCTGAGCTCTTCCCTGCGCAGAGCATTGGCGTGGGGAAGAGTTTTGGGGTAATGTTGGTCGTGATGAACGGCATCTCTTATGATGTGGCGACCTTCCGCACTGATGGCGGATATCAAGACGGTCGCCATCCAGAAACAATTACCTATGATACGGCCGAACACGATGCCTTGCGTCGCGATTTCACGGTCAATGCCCTCTTTTATGATCCGCTCTCAATGAAAGTCATTGACTACGTGGGAGGTGTGGATGACCTTAAAGCGGGCATTCTGCGAACGGTTGGCGCGCCACTGAAACGTTTTCGCGAGGATCGCTTACGCCTCCTACGAGCGATTCGTTTCGCTGCGGTGTGCGGATGGACCATTGAACCCGAGACGTGGGCGGCGATTAAAACCGAGGCGCCCCACTTAGGATGCGTCAGTATGGAACGCATCCGCACCGAATTTATCCGCACCCTCTGCGAGGCACCCTCCCCCTCTCAGGCGCTCAAACTCCTCTACTTCAGTGGGTTGCTCGCAGTCTTTTTCCCCGAATTGGTTCGCCTCCGCGGGTGCCGGCAAGATCCCATTTGGCATTCAGAGGGGGATGTGTGGCAACACACCGTCAAGATGTTGGAACTCCTCCCGCCCAAACGTGACCCCGAGCTCGTTTGGTCGGTGCTGCTACATGACATTGGCAAGCCCGATGCGCTCGTTGTGAGCACCAAACCCGACGGTTCACCATGGTATCGCACCCCTGGACACGCCACCATTGGCGCCAAACAGGCAGAACCCATCCTGCGCAGATTCAAGGAAAGCGTTGCCACAATCGAACATGTCTGCACGGCAGTCCGACAGCACATGCAATTCGTGGAATTACCCAAGATGCGCGAGTCCACTCTCCGTCGGATGTTGGGCCGTCCCACCATCCATATGGAACTTGAACTGCATCGATTGGACTGTCTCTCCTCCCACGCGAAGCTTGACCTCTACCACGCAGCAAAGGCGCGTTTAGAAGCCTTCGCAGGAGAGCCCGTGCTTCCTCCGCCAGCCCTCACGGGAAAGGACCTCGTGGCGCTCGGTTATCAACCTGGGCCCAAGATGGGTGCTTACTTAAAGAAGGCCTACACGCGCCAATTAGAGGGGTGCAACCGCCTTACCCTCCTCTCTGACGCCCTCTGCGATGCACCCGGGCACTCCAATCGCCCCCGCCGCATCGCCTTCGTGGCCGATGCCGAGGGAAATGCGCCTCTGCCTGCGGCATGGACCGCGCGCACCGAACACCCCGACTGGGACGTGACACTCATTGTTCTCCCTGGAACGCCGTGGGAAAAGCCGCTCCCAAAAATGGCAAAACTCTACCGCGTGGTCACCGACTGCGCCGGCAATCCCGATTATCCCGCCAAAAACACCTTTGACGTGCTCATCCATGCCACAGGCGAAGTCGCCCTAGAACTGCTCGCCTCGGCCCGACATGCGGTTGCCCTCTAAGAAAACCACGCCTTCCTAAAAACACAACAGCCGCCCGAGTGAGCGGCTGTTTGTTTTATCGCGGCGCGGTTCTCCCTTAACGGCAGCAGAACCAAATCACGCCGCTCACCCCTAATGCCAAGCAATAGAAGCCAAAACGCCAGAATGCGTGACGATTCAAGAGGCGCACCATCCATGCGACACTGGCATATCCCACCACCGCAGCGACCACAAAACCCGCCACGGCCAAGCCAGGAGTTAATCCTGCAAAGGCGCTCTCACCTGGCGCATCCAATGCCTTCAAGACGTGGAGGATGTTGCCCCCTAAAATCACAGGCACCACCATCAAAAACGAGAAGGCCGCCGCATCGCTTGATTTAACACCCAAAAAGCGCGCCATCGCAATCGTACTACCACTACGCGAAATACCGGGCAACATCGCGAATGCCTGCGCGCACCCCATTGCCAACCCCCGCAGCGGAGTCACCTCCTTCTCCAAATTTCGTCCCCACAGGCGCGTGGCTAAGAGTAATAAGCCCGTAAAAATCAGACTCCCGCAGACAAATAGCGGCGACTCAGCGGCAGCTTCTAATTGTTCCTCATAGAGCAAGCCCAGCACCGCGGCGGGAATCATCGAGACGAGCACCGCCACGGCGAAGGTCCATGCGCGCTTCTCCTTACGGAAGAGACCGCCAACCACCTCAGCAATTAATCCACGATAGAAAAGCAAGACGGCGACCAACGTGGCGCCATGCAATAGCAATTCCACACCCAAGCCACTCATGGCATTAAATCCCAAGAAGTGCTTTGCCAACACCAAATGACCCGAAGAGCTCACCGGCAAAAACTCCGTTAAGCCCTGTACCACGGCCAAAATAACCATCTGAAGATACGTTTCCATGCCGCACAGTATAGCATAAACGCCCGCACGCATAAGAAAGTCTGCGTGCGAGCGTGGAAGAAATTAAGCGATGGGCGGAGGCGCCCCTTCAGGCGATTCGCTCAACGTCGCATGCAACATCTTAGGCGGCGGGGGCGGGAAGTCATGTTCCAAACAATTCGTGAACATCGCCTCCAATTCAGAGAAGGGCAATAAGCGATACGGCTTAAAGTACTTTGGGCGGATCTCATCACGCGGCGTGCAGGTGAAGAAGGTAGAATGCCCCTGCTTCATCCCAAACAACTCCGAACGTTCGACCCACTTTGGCACATCCAAATCCTCGCCCGTCTTTGTCTCAAAGATGTAAAAATGGTCCTCCACACGCGCGACCACATCCAGCTCCATCTTAATCTGTTCACTTCCCGGTTCCGAGAGGCGCACATTCCAAAAGAGTCGATAGTCATGCGATTGACGTGCGGTAAACTTCCGCAAGGTGCGGTCAACCAAATACAACGTCACACGTTCGCCCCATCCTCCATTGATGAATTTGATGTCGCGTTTAAGCAACTCCACCTTTAGGCGGTCCTCCCCCTCCTTTCGTGCGCGCAACATACCGCCGCGCTCCAACTTCGCACAAAAGGTGAGCAACCGACTCCTTACCGCCTTTGGCAAACCAGGCGTCCCCGCCGCAGGGTAGAGAAACTCCGCATCAAAACGGCTCACCTGCGTGACCACTTCGCGCAAAAAGGGCGCGAAATCCTCATACCCATTCCACACCGTCTTCGCCAATTTGTAGTCCGACGGCGGCTTTCCCGTGCCCCACTTCCGCAAGAGAAGTCCATACTCCACGAAAAACTGCGCCAATTCACGCGCCTCTTTCGGTCGAGACTCCTTCAAAAAGGCAGCGATTGCCTCCTCGCGCTTCCGATAATCTCGTAACGCACGCAACCGTTCATCGGCCATTCGGATCAGCTCTTCTAAGACTTGCTCTTCTTCAATCATAGCGACCTCCTTCCGCGGGACAAGAACAGTTTAACACAATCCCCGCCCTCCCCTCTGCAAAAAACACCTTCCCCTCTCCCAACCGCCCACCGAATGCACTCCCCCTCGCCCATCACCACCTGCGTGATATTCTTCGCACACGCGCAAATAATTTGCGAACAAGAAGCCCCCGTCACGCGCGGAGTTTGTTAGAATAATGTACGTTTATCTCTTCTTTTTATAGGAGTCAAATACATGAATAGCGATACAATTAAATCCGGTTATCAGCGCGCCCCTCATCGTTCATTGATTCGCGCGACCGGCGTCCAACAAGAAGATTTCAAAAAGCCCTTCATTGCCGTCTGCTCCTCTTACACCGACATCGTGCCGGGGCATTGCCACCTGCGCGCCGTCAATGAAATCGTGAAAGCGGAAATTCGTGCTGCAGGCGGTGTGCCGTTTGAATTTGACACCATCGCCGTTTGCGACGGTATCGCTATGGGTCACCAAGGCATGAAGATGAGCTTGCCCAGCCGCGAACTCATTGCAGATACCGTGGAAACCATGCTTCGCGCCCACTGCTTCGACGCAATGGTGTGCATCCCGAACTGCGATAAGATTGTGCCAGGCATGATTTTGGCCGCGTTGCGCGTCAACATCCCCACCGTCTTTGCCTCGGGCGGCCCGATGCTGCCAGGTAAGCACCCCATCACGGGCAAGGACTCTGACCTCAATACCGTCTTCGAAGCCGTGGCAGAATACAAGAACGGCAAGATTACCGAAGCCCAATTGGATGAAATTGAAGCCACCTCCTGCCCGGGATGCGGTTCCTGCTCGGGTATGTTCACGGCAAACTCGATGAACTGCCTCTGCGAAGTGCTCGGTCTCGCCCTGCCTGGCAACGGCACTATTCCCGCCGTGGATCCGCGCCGTGAAACCCTCTGGAAGACGGCTGCACGCCGTGCCGTGGAAATGGCAACGGCGGGTGGTCCCTTGCCGCGCGAACTCATTGACCGCACCGCGATTGACAATGCCTTCGCATTGGATATGGCAATGGGCGGCAGCTCCAATACGGTGTTGCACACGCTCGCCTTCGCACACGAAGCAGGTGTGGATTATGACCTGCGCCGCATCGACATGATTTCCAAGCGCACCCCGCACGTCTGCAAGGTGGCGCCGAGCTGCGCCTATCACATGGTTGATGTGGATCGCGCGGGCGGCATCTCTGGTATCTTGAAGCGTTTGAGCGAACGTGAGGGCTTGATTGACTTCACGAAGCGCACCGTCAGTGGTAAGACCTTGGGCGAAATTGCCACAGAGGCCACCATCACCGACACCGACGTTATCCGCACCTTGGAAACGCCCTACTCTCACGATGGCGGTCTCTCCGTATTGCATGGTAACCTCGCCCTTCAGGGTGCTATTGTGAAGCGTGCAGGAGTCTATGCCTCCATGCTCAAGTTCTCCGGCGAAGCCATCTGCTTCAACTCTCAGGAAGAGGCTTGCGAAGGCATCCTCGCGGGCAAGGTTCGCGCAGGACACGTGGTGGTCATCCGTGGTGAAGGCCCGAAGGGTGGTCCTGGCATGCAGGAAATGCTCGCGCCGACCGCCTACATCATCGGCGCTGGCTTGGGCGAAAAGGTGGCACTAATCACCGATGGCCGCTTCTCTGGTGCGACCCATGGCGCCTGCATCGGCCACGTTTCTCCGGAAGCAGCCGAAGGCGGTATTATTGGTTTGGTGCAGGATGGCGACACCATCAATATCGACATCCCGAACAACCTCTTGGAAGTGGCACTCACCGATGAAGAACTCGCCGCACGCCGTGCCGTGGCTCAGCCGTGGCCCGAACGCCAAGTGACGGGATGGTTGAAGCGTTATGCTAAGCTCGTGGGCAATGCCTCCACGGGTGCAACGCTCTCCTAATGCAATTCATCCGCTGCGTCCGGTAGACATCAATGGTCGCCGGACGCATGCGCTTAAACTACCTTCCCTATGTCTGACGATATTCCTTTACCACCCCCAAAAAGCCTACAATCGGTCATCGGCGCAATGTTGTTTGGCGCCGATCACCCGATGACGGTGGAGGAATTGTGCACCGCATTGAAATTACGCGGCGAGGGGGCGGCACCCGACACGCCTGAGGCAATCTTTGCCCAAACAGGCGTTCGCGAAGTGCGCACCTACCTTGAAGACATTGGGGCAACCCTCTCACACGTAGACCTCGGGATTCGCCTCTGCGAAGAGGATGGACGCTTCTCCCTCCGCACGGTGCCTGCGGCGGCGCCATGGGTGCGCATTTTGTTAAAGCATGAGCAACCCCAACGCCTCTCCCGCGCCGCTTTGGAAACCCTCGCCATCATCGCCTATCGTCAACCTGTAAGCAAGGCTGAAATTGAAGCGGTGCGCGGAGTCTCCACCGATCACACCGTGCGTGCACTGCTTGAATTGAATCTCGTCCGCACGGTTGGCCGCAGCGAACTCCCTGGTCGCCCCTTCCTTTACGGCACCACCAGCACCTTCTTAGAACATTTTGGCTTAAAAAATATCAAAGAGCTTCAAGAATCCTAATGCTGTTCGTGTGCCGTGTAGCCAATCGTGCTAACGGCCCCACCTTCGCGCGCTTTCATGTCTGCCGATAGCCCCTTAGAACATCTCTACCTCCACTTCCCCTTCTGCTCGGGGCGATGCAGTTACTGCGCCTTTACCTCGGGCCCGCCTACGTCAGACCCAATCAATTACATCCATGCACTTGTGGCTGAGCGTGATGCACGTCAGTTCACCCTCGCGCCATTAAAGTCGCTCTACTGTGGCGGGGGGACGCCTGGGCTTATCGGTAGCGAAGGATTTTATGCCCTTAAGCAATCTGGGCTCTTTACCTTTTCTGCAGGCTACGAGTGGACAGTCGAACTGCACCCCGCCACGGTCACGCCTGCGCTCATGCAGACCTTAGCAGACTGTGGCGTAACGCGAATTAGCATTGGCGTACAAAGTTTTAATGACGACGTTTTACGACAGTGTAATCGTCGCCACACCGCGCAGCAAGCGTTAGAGGCAATTCGTACCGCCAGAGCTTTTATCCCCGACACGGGCATTGACCTCATCGCAGGATTACCAGGTGTCAATGACACCCTCTGGCAAGCAACCTTAGACCAATGTCTTGCATTAGACTTACCCCATGTCTCCATCTATGCGCTCTCCATTGACGAAGGGAGCATCTGGGCACGCGAGGGAAGAACTCCGCCCAATAGTGATATTGTCTGTGATGCGATTGCCGAAGCGGCCGAACGACTTGCCGCAGCGGGCTTAGCACGTTATGAAACCTCCAACTATGCCCGAAGCGGTTATCGCTGCCAACACAATCTCAACACGTGGCATGGCGGAGATTACGTTGGGCTCGGTAAGGGTGCCGCCTCTCGCATTGGATTAACGCGTAGAGCGAGTAATGGCACAGAAGAGACGCTCAGCCCCCTTGAGGACGCATTAGAGCGTGCGCTAACCCAATTAAGATTAGACGAAGGCTTTGACCTCGCATTGTGTCTATCTCATTACCCCATGCTTGCCCCTTATGCCGCCGCCTGGGAAAAGTTGCTCGCCACCTACCGCGAGAACCATCTTCTCTCCGCAATCAATGCGCCCACACTTCGGGGTTATGAAGTCTTGGATGCGATGGAACGCACCCTCCTTGAAGCCACGCTTTATTAAATCATCTTACAAAAAAGAACAGCACCGTTGTCAATTCAAACAAGCGGTGCTTTAAAGAGTTCTTTCAAGGCGCTCAGCTCATTCTTCCGCTGGAGCCTCATCTGCCTCTGGCGTAAATAAAAACGGCAATTCAGTCAATGGATCCATCTCCGGTGGCACCACTAAGAAGCACTCCACAACCTGAGGCTCCATCCGCGTAAAGCTCCACGTCGTCTCCTTTTCGGGTTGCCACACAGAAAAGACAGGATAGCCTTTCACACGAATGACACAAGAAACCTGCGGCGGCAAGGTTACCGTCCACTCGGAGAGTACAGTACGGACATAAATTCCCTGGGGAGCGCGACGTGCCGCCAAGCGTTTGACCTCTTTTTCTGGAATCGGCAGCGTACTTGCGACAAAGAGGCGTTCGGTCGGTTTGAGTCCGCTCTGATCCGTAAAGTCGGGCACCCATGGGCACACTTCAGGCAACTGCGTGTAGAGGCACACCATGGTACACGGTGCCACCGACTGCGCCGCAGAAGCGGTCGGGCCCAAGAGGAGCGGCTGCTCTAATGGACGTTGGTAACCCGAACCCGTCAACAAGGGCAAGACCGAGACCGCCCCGCTCTCCGCAGGAGGCGGTAAGCCCACAATCTCAGCGAGGGTCGCCACCCAATGTTCGACGCGCATGGACTGCTCAGAGTGTTGCGTCGGCCAAACGTAATTCTTCCAAATCACGGTCAATGGCAGGGTTTCCTCCTGCGGCGCGAGCAGAATTAACGCATCGGAATTCAAGAGCAAGGGCAACGTTTCAGCCAAGCTTTTGGGCGTGACTTCTTCACTTAAAATCGCACAGAGTGGCGCCTGTTTAATGCCATCTTCGTAACGGGTCCGATGACGTAAATCAAGGATTTCTTTTAGGCGTGTAGTGGCCTCTTCCCACGTGATATCACGAATCGGCAGAATGCGATACCCTGCCGCAGTCAAAACAGGTACAGGTCCCATTGAACAAAATGCACTTTCAGTTAATAGTGCATGCGGCAAAACCGTGCCCAACTTCGCTGTTGTGGCGAGGGTTTTGGTGTACGCTTTAGGCGGTTGCGTCAATTTAGGCGCGAGAAAGAGAATGTCGGGCTTAGCACCCGCAGCTTGCCCCGTCAGTTCAAGTACCTGCTGATCTGCGAGCAACGTCCCGACAAAGAACGCCCCCAACAGCACCGCCCCTATCTTTTTCATAAACATAGACAACTTAAAACGTTTGTATTTAAAATCGTCAAGAATTACGCAATGCCCTGTCGGCAGTTCTCCCGCTTTGGGATTTAACCCCCAGGACATCATCGCTGCGGCATTAACACCACGTCTGCCATGCCCAGAGCAAACCCCAGTTCACGGCAAGTGCATAGAGTTGCGATGCGAAGTCATCTGCCACGATCCCCCAACCCTCTGGAAGATACTGAATCTGGCGCGCTGGCGGCAATTTAAGCACATCCAAGATGCGAATCATAATGAATGTCGTCAAAAGCATCCAAGGAAGTTCACACAGTGGCAAGCCAATGGTCGCAATCGGATAGAGCATCCATTCATCTGCCGTAATCCGACCATCATCCTTCTTCTTCAAGGTCCGCTCAGAAATGGTACAGACGGGCACTGCGAGGAGGGTTAATAGCACGCACAAAACGATTTGCAATTGCCACGGCACCCACGCCGCAAAGCCCCATGCGAGCAAGACACCTGGCAGAGAGCCAAAGGTGCCAGGCGCACAAGGTGCCACTAAGCCCAAGCCAAGGCCTGTGCCGAGCCACACGCTGAGACGTTGAGAAAAAGAGGCGCCCAGGGTTGCCTCCGGGCGCATTCCTTCGTAAGGGTCTTTACCTTTCCAGCCCATTTATTGTCCTTTGGTCATGCGGTAAAAGGTCAAAAAAGAACGAATGATGTCATCAGACGTCACATCATCAATTGTGTATTGCGACCCTTCTGGACGGAAGGGCTCTTCATGCGTAGTTGAGCGAGCATTCGTACGAACCACACGTGCATGTGCCAATGGCAAGATACCATCATTCACAAAACGGCGCGTCACCGAATAACAAATCTCTTCCACGGAACCATTATTGCGATAGACCGTCAAAATCGTCGATGCGGGGGCTTCACGCACATTGGCAGTACGCCCTAAACGACGCATCTCCCCCGCAATCTCAGTGAGTGCAGGGGTGACGACTTCACGTAAGAATTTGGCGAACCGTGCATTTTCCCGTTCGGCGCGAGAGGCCTGCGAATCGCTCAGGAAAATGTTTTCAAGCTCTTGCTTCCATCCCTCCATGCCTTACGGTCCTCAATCCGCAGAAGGCATGAAGTTGATAATCGGGAAGAAGGGAACGCGAGAGCCCTTGATGACGTTGATAAGGCCAATCTGATAGCCGTAAATCATGTCCGTGGAGTTGACCAAGCCAATCTGGAAACCGCGCACGTCGCTTGCGGTGTTGATTAAGCCGAACTGAAGACCCTTAGCCACGATTGCTTCGTTGTACAAAGCCACCTGAGCACCCGTAAGGACGCCAGCGGAGTTCATACCAATCGCGAGCTGCAAAGCACCTGCAGTGTCATTCACCTTGTTACGAATCAAGGCCAACTGCAAACCGTAGGCATTCATTGCTTCACCACCGATTGCGAGATCGAGACCCGTGAGATTCTGGCAAGAACCCCATGCGCTCAAACGCAAACCGATGATATCAATGGTGTCATCGCCCTGGAAAGAGAACACAACAGGCGAGAGGGTACGCGTTTCAACGCGCTGATAATCCGTTGCAACAGTAGCAGCCGCTTCTTGCGCAAAAGCACCAGCTGCCAAGGAAACAGAGGCGAAAAGAGCCACGATCAATTTTTTCATAAGTGTCCTCACTCTATAACAAGCTTCGCGAGAGCAACTCTCACGTCTGCCTAAAATGCTACTCTATTCTGAAAGAAAGTGCAAGTCAATTTTCACGTCTAACGTCACTTTTTCTATGAAAAATGCACTTTCTTTCGAAAAATGCCACCCTTTCCCCGTCCTCTCATGACACGTCCTCTGATTTATACATTATTTTTACTGCGTTTTACTTGATCATTAAAGCGGTAATTTCGCCCTGTTTATCCGAGGCGGTTGCGTTGTTTTGAGCACCCCAAGGTGCCTCTTCCTCGCGCACATGCTCGCCTTTAGAAGCGTCCAATGCTTGACAGTAAACAAAAAAGGAGCAGCACACAAGCGGTACGTCTGCTCCTTTTTTGTTTCTCTCGCGCGACGGCTTCGTGGGGCTCTACCCGAGTAAATCAATCGCGCTTGCGGATTTATTCCTTCACGGTCACGCGCAAACGGAAGAAGCGGTGCGTGGCGAGATCAATCGTTTGCCAAGCAGGGTCCGTTAAGGAGGCCTTACCCTCAAGGTGAATGCCGCCCTGCTCTGCGAGCATGGGTGTGTACTCCACGTCCTTTAACGCACCTGTTTCGTCAAAGACTAAGTTTTTAATCTGCAGTTTATCTACAGCATCCTTGGGCGATGTCCCACAAAGGAACTCTTGCCAATTAAGTAAGCCATCCTTGTCGGAGTCAACTTCTGCAAGCGCCTTTAGCGCATCCGCAGAGGTAGTCACATCCGCCAAATCATACTTACGGAACCAATAGTGCGGAATTGCCAAGGAGTCTTCATCCACCTCCCATTCAATCACCACAGGCTCAATATACTCAATGGACTCTGTCGCAGCACGAAGCGCAAAGGTGACATCACGATAGGCGACATTCCCTTGTGCGGTGCGCGCTTCAAGCGTAATCAGCATGCGCGAACCATCCAATCCCTCCTGCGTCTGAGGCGAGTCAATGATGACATCAAAGACATGCTCATCATAACGATGGACCGTAATATCCTCATCTGCGATTAAGCTTAAGCAACTTGACAGTGCGCGCACCTCCGTCACCGCCTCATTACACGTCACACGAAGACCTGCGCGTCCATTTAAATCGCCCTCAAGGAGCACCCCATCCTTTAATGCTTCTCCCGAGAATTGAGTCACACTTTCAATGATAGGCATCGAAACTGGCTCCTCGGTGAGGCGCGTGAAGGTTTCACCAAACAAAACAGGCTCATCGGCTTTTCCAGAAACAACAATGCGATAACGCGAACCAAATTCAGTGGTTAAGCCCAAGCTTGAGAGCTGCAATTCTCGCACGCCGACATTTTTACCTTTAAACGTCTTTGCGGTTGGCGCCCCTTGCTGATAGACGTCAGTTAACACGATATTGCTCAGCCCATAATGAAGCCGTGCTTCTTCCTCTGTGCTCTCTTCGGCATCCACTTCTTCGTTGCCCGCTTCCTCATCACCCTCTTCGTCCATTGAAGACAAAGTCAGTCGCAAACGACAAAAGCGTTCTGCATAATCAGCCAATGAAATCTCAAGCGCGTCAGGCAACACCGCCTGCTCCGTAGCATCCACCTCAGGGAAGGTGACCAACGTCTCCCACGCCATCTCTATTTCATTCCACAACTGAACATTCACGGCGCACTCAAATGGTTTTTCATCCCCACGCAAATCTGTGATAGCAAAGGAGAGGGTTGACTCCTGCGAGGGGATGAATGCCTCTGGGAAGGTGTACACTTCCACGTCATACGCAGAAGAGGTCACCGTGAGCACCGCAGTTTCTTGCCCCATTTCATCCTTCAAGATTGCAGACCCAAAGACCCCTTCATCTGCAGTGGGGTCTTCCGATTGGTCCAATGTGATAGATTCCACAACGGACTCAGAAGAATACGGCGTAGCCGTCACAGTAAACTGCGTAAAATCCTCTTCTCGGCACTCCGGCACCATCCACATCACACTGGGCAAATCATTAACGTTGACCACCTTCGGCAAGGGTGCCACTTGCACTTGAGCCTTGGGGGAATGACCTAAAACCCACAAGTCCAGTTGAGCCTCATCGGCGAGACAGAACCACCCCGAGGTGTCATCGTTCTTCTCATTCACGTACCCATCGTTCACCTTAAGGTACGTCTCTTTGTCCTTAACTTGATAACCGCAAATAAAAACTGCGTGTCCAGGGATTGAAGCTGGCAGTGGCATATCGCTTTTAAGCACTTCCTTAATTTCTGCCAATTGTTCAGCGGAAAAAGCTTCAGCACTCTCTTTTCCAGACATTTCACCGAGATCATACCAATCGTTCACCACCACATTCAAGAGTGACGTACCCGACCCATTGTTGTCAACAGAATCAAAGGTCATATTTGACAAGACATCAATGAGCAACCCGAGACGCGCCACGGGAAGACGTTCCGCCTCAGTCGTGTATTGTGGCGCCCATCCTTCCCCGTCTATGTATTTCCAATAGAAGTCATACAACGCATTCCATTCTATCGGAAGCCCGCCATGGAAACGCATATCATAACCCGCCTCACCTTGTTCGTTCTTTAACAGCCCAGGAAGCGTATTCAAACGCTTTGAGTAAATAGCATCAATCCGTTGGGGCCATTCATAATACTTCATAATTTGCGTATACATCGTTGCGGCGCACCCAACCGGCGCACGATTACGATAAGTATCTTCAGACTCCGACTCTGCGGCGAGTTGCGGGCAAAAGTCATTCCACGGCTCAAACTGATCCCAATTCGAATTCAACTCTTTTGAAGCGAGGTCTACGGTGACATCTGTTGCCGTAGCGGCCAGAAGTTGAAGCGTAGACTGCGGATTTAAGAGCGCCTCCCATGCAGCCTCCGCAGGTGTGGGAGGCGTTTGGGACACAAAAAAGGTCGCCACCGACTGACATTCCAACCGCTTGGCACGGGCGCGCATCCCCGCCTGAATTTGAAACGCAGGTTTTTCCTTCGTTGGTGCCACGTAGTTGCCTGTCGCATACACCAAAAGCGGCATCAGCTTCGTTGAACCCGAGAAGATCAAATGGCCTTTCGGTGCCAATTGCACACACCAAAGCCCATCCAACGATGTCACCGATTCAATCGTTGCCCCCCAAAAGGTCTTTTGGAAGGTCGGCTGAGCCAACGTCGCATTCGCTGCTCGCGTCACCTCCTCTTGCGTAACCCATCGCGCAAAAAGATTCGGCACCAATGCAAGTACACTTGTTGCCACAAACATCCATTTAAACAACTTCATTCTACATCCCTCTCTGACATCCATGTCATTCCTTCATGGATTCGCCAAATGCATTCGACATTATCAAAACGCCGCATACTTTACAGCCTTTTCAATTAAAATACAATCTCTCTTTTAATGTCTAAACACCTCCTCTCCCTCCCACAAGCCCCTTATCCTCCCACTAAATCACATGCCCTCATCCCAATTAAAAACTTTTTATTAAAAAGACTTGCCATTTTGCAGGAGATTTGATACCTTTATGGGACTTTTAACCGCATCAGAGATTCGGAGGATTTAAAATGGGAACAGGACGTACCCTCAATAAGAAGCCGGCGACGCGCCCGGTCAAGTCTGCCGGCGAACGCCGCCGTCGTGATGCCGTTCAGCGCAAGCGTTTGATCGCGCTCGGCATGGACGAAGCTACCGTTGCCAAGCTCAATGCAGTCCAGATTCGCGACTATCTGCGCACGCCTGCTAAGACCAAGGCCGCTTTCGCAAAGTAATTGCGTGACCGGAACGGTTCAGCAAAAGCACATCCGCATTGCGGGTGTGCTTTGCTTTATCCAGACATCCCCTCTCCACCTCCCCCTTTTCCTTTTAAAATAGAGGACGCTTCCCATGAGAGCTTTCCTTGAACGTTTGGCCGCACGGAGACGATTCGGCATCCACCCAGGCTTAGACACCATGCGTCACCTGTGCGATGTCTTAGGCAATCCAGAACAAGACTGCGCCGTAATTCACATCGCAGGCACGAATGGCAAGGGAAGCGTAGCCGCCATTTGCGAAGCCGCTTTGCGCACGATGGGCTTGCCCGTGGGACGTTATACCTCGCCACACCTAATCCGCGTCAACGAACGCTTCTTGGTCCATGGCGAACCCGTTTCAGATGAAGCCCTTACCCGCGCCTTAGATGAAGTTGAGCGCGTCTGCGCCGAAAAGGCATTAGAGCCCACCTTCTTCGAAGTGCTCACCGCCTGCGCATGGGTCATCTTCCGTGACGCAGGATGCAAAATCGTCGTCTGCGAAACCGGCATGGGTGGCCGTTGGGACGCGACCAATATCATTCCCGCACCCCTCGTCACCGTCATTACGCGCGTGGCGCTTGACCACTGTGCGATTTTGGGCGATACCATTGAAGCAATCGCCGCCGAGAAGGCGGGCATCATTAAAGAGGGATGTCCCGTTGTCATTGGTCAAATGGATCCCCGTGCCCGAGCCGTCATTGATGCCGTCGTCGCAGAACAACACACCACCCTTCGCGATGCAGCAGAAGAGGTGCGCGTGACGGTTTCCCGTCGCACCGTCCATGGCCAAACACTCCAATGCTCCACCCCCTCCTGCGACTACCCCGCCGCACTTACGCGACTCGCGGGTAGCTACCAAGTCATCAATGCCGCCACGGCATTAGTCACCTTAGAAGCACTTGCCGAACACGGCATTGTCGTTCCCCCGAAAGCCTTCACCGAAGCCCTTCGCACCGTGGACTGGCCAGCACGTTGCCAACTCCTCTCCAGCGACCCTCCTGTCTTCTTAGACGGCGGTCACAATCCCGACGCACTCAAAGCCCTGCGCGAATCCCTCAAATCCATGCACATCCGCAAACGCATCGCCCTCGTTTGTGGCTTCTGCCAAGACAAAGCCATCGTGGATGCCTTACGAGAGATTGCCCCCTTGGTGAGTTGCGCATGGACCGTCCCCATCGCTACCGAGCGCTCCCTCTCCCCACAAGAAACTGCCGACGCCGCACGCGCCGCAGGCATCACCACCGCCATTCCAATGAGCACCGTCTCAGAAGCGCTTGAAGCCGCCACCAATTGGGCCCAAGACGGCCATGGCACCGTCGTCATCTGCGGATCACTCTACCTCGCAGGCGAAGTGCTTGCCCTTCGCGATGAAGCCGACGAGCCAACCCTTGACCCGGGAGAACTCCCCCGTGCGCATTGATCCGCCGGTTGACAAAGACATTCGTTGGCTCTATGAAGACGAGCGGATGATTGTCATCGACAAACCCGCTGACCTTCCAGTGCATAGCAGTGGTAGCTACGTGCGCAACACACTCGATTGGCTCCTCAAACGCTATCGCCCTGGCAACACCATCCACCTCGTCTCCCGCCTTGACCGCGAAACAAGCGGCCTAGTCCTCGTTGCCAAAGACCCCCAAATGGCCGCCATCCTTGGCAAAACCCCAAAACGCAAATACTACCACGTCCTCGTGCGAGGCCGCTTCCCCGAAGGACGATGGTGCGCCTCAGGCTCCATCCAACGTTCCAACGAGCCCCCCGTCTACTCCATGCGCCACCTCGTTGGCGCACGCCTCACCACCCACCTTCCCCCCTTACCCGAAGACCGAGGCGCCGCCACCTGGTTTGAACGCATCAGCGAAGGACCTTGGCCCGACACCACCCTCCTCTCCGCGGAACTCGTCACCGGACGTACCCACCAAATCCGCGCCTCACTCTGCTCATTAGGTTGGCCCGTAGTGGGCGACAAAATCTACGGCGGCGACCCCGAATGCTTTTTACGCTTTAGAGACGACCTTCTCACCGATGCCGACCGCGCCCACCTCCGCCTACCCAACCAAGCCCTCCGCGCCGTAAAACTCGAGTTCCTCGGCAAAACCTTCCACACCGTGCGCCCCCCTTGGACCACCCAAGCCCACTGGTCCTACTAAAACACGCCTATCACACCTATGCGATAGTCAACATCTGGATGCGCCCTATGAGACTCCTCGTTAACCTTCTTTTATTCCTAAGTGTCTCGCTCTCCTTTGCAAAGGCACACCCTTTACGCTCAAACACCCCTCACAAAGACATTCTAATCGTAAGCCATCGAGGCGATTGGCAAGTCGCCCCAGAAAATTCTCTCGCAGCCTTCAAAGCGGCCATTCAGGCGGGAGTAAAAATCATTGAAACCGACGTGCGCCTCACCCAAGATGGCCACTGCGTACTCCTGCATGATGCAACGCTTGATCGTACCACCACAGGCCACGGCCACCTCGCACACACCACTTTAGAAACCCTCCGCACCCTACGCCTACGCGATGCCCTGGGCTCCACCACCGCCGAACCCATCCCTACCCTACACGAGGCCATCCTATTGGCCAAAGTACACCACATCTACCTCTATTTAGATAAAGCGGGCGTAAACAACGGCGAAGCTATCCCCACGATTCTTGCATTAGCAAAAGAACTTGACGCCCTTGAACAACTCATCTTTGTGTTAAATTGGCCCTACGAAAAAGCCAAAGCCATCTTCCAAGAAGATTTGGACCGCGTGGGCTACTGCCCCGTAATCTCCGATGACATCCCAAACCTTGAGGCTTACGTTGACACCTGGCTCACCAATGCCTCACCCATCGCCTTTCAATTCCGCTTCAAGCAATTAGACTCACCAAGCTACCATCTTCTCCCCAAAATCCTTTCCACCCCCTCACGCGCCTTCATTGCCGCGACTTGGCCCACCCATACCGCAGGCCATGACGACCGGACCTCCCTCTTAATCCATCCCGACAAAGGATGGGGATGGCTCATTCAACAAGGCTTCACCCTTATTGAAACCAATCATCCTCGCGCGCTCCTCCACTATCTCACACCCCATCCATGAACTAAGACATACCCGCCACGGCTTTACTTTGTCAACGCCTTAACCCATTTTCAAATTCAAACCTTTTTCTATCCCCCAAGCTGTCCCCACTTCATTCTACTTTTATCCCCCCAAAAAAATACCATTTTCAAATACTAACATTTGCGTGGGGATGACTTTGGGGGTGACCCTCGCATTGCAAAACTATGTACTTTAGTGTCTCATTTGGGGCAAAGTCATAAAAACAAAAAAGCGACAAAACCCTATCAAATCAAGGTTTCATCGCCTTTTTCATATGGTGGAGCGAAGGGGATTCGAACCCCTGACCCCCACGTTGCGAACGTGATGCTCTACCAACTGAGCTACCGCCCCATACGAAAGTGGTAAAATAGTATCAAATACCCATCTTAAGCGCAAGCCTTTTTTAAAAAATACGAAGTTACCGTGATGTTTCATCATCATGTGCGCCGAAGAAAATTCCAATTATGTCAAACCATTGCGTGATGTGTCATAGTAATGTGCACCGAAGCCACACATTTTCAACCACTTACCATCCCTTCGGTGTGCCTTCTATTTGACACATTACGTTTCTCTCTGTTTTATTTTCAAGAATATTTGTTACTCAAGACGGCGACCTTGTTACGTCTGACTAAAGCGTTTGAGACTTCATCTAAAAAAAGACGCGCAACGGAATCCCGTTGCGCGCTAAGAATAAAATGGAGTAACTCTTGAATATCGTTAATCTATTCTATCCCTTCCTCTTAATCAATATTCCTCAAAATAGCCATAAACTTGCCATTTCTTGTTGTAGTCTTCAAAAATCAATACCTTGGTGTCGCCATCCGTCGCCAAGAGCATCTCGGTATTCCAAGTGCCTAATGACTTTCCTCGGCTATCATACCACTTCGCCTTTGCCTGAAGAAATATCTGTTCTTCCGTAAATCCATCCACTTCTTCAGTACATTCTCGATAAAGGGTGATTTTCGCAGTAGAAGCAATTTCCGCCCTACGTGCACCATTACCCAAAATAAGAGTTCCCAAGAGAGTCCCATCTGCAGAAATGTTAAATAGACCTTCTCCTGTCATTTCAAGCAGGCCATAGTTAAGAATATAACTCTCAACATCACTCGAATAATAGAAGCCTTCACACCATTCGGGCAAGAGTGTCACCGTCAACGGAATTTCAAGCGTCATCACTGTTCCTGCTGCCGTCGTCACCTTTAAGACAATGGTGTATGACCCCGCCTTTTTAGGCGTACCACTAAGAATCCAATTACCATCCTTAGTTTTGACAAGCTTGACCCCTGAGGGTAATTTTGACGCAGAAATAGACTTCACCTTTGAATGTGCATCAAACAAGGTAACACCAATAGACTCATTAATGGTGCTATTTGTATGCAATTTAAGCTCACCAAGTGCACATGAGACCTCTAACTGCTCCGCTCGAACGTCAAGCACAACTTCCCATGAGCGCGTTGTACCACGTGTAGAAACGACCGTAATTGTGGCAGTAGACACTCCCACTTTCTTGGGAGTCCCAGAAAGAATCCAACGACCCGTCGTCTTCTCTTTCGCAACCTTAAGTCCCGTTGGCAACTTTTTCGCAGAAACAGATTTAATGCTACTTTCTGTCGTAATCTCCAATGGATACGAAGCTGTAGCACCAACAATCAATTCTGCATCAAGCAAATTTTGAGGATTAAAGGTCACATTCTCTGTCTTAAACCGTGCAACAATTTCTCTGGAGGTTGGCTCCATCACAAAGGTGTACTTCTGCGCTACAGAAATATTTGTTTCACCTTCAAACCAGCCTAAGAATTCTGCATGTTTAGGAACGGTTGCCGACAATGTAACCTTTTTACCAACAAGATAAGTTCCTGCGCCTTTTACCTTACACTTATCATCGCCACCTTCCATTGTAAGCGTTACTGTTGGAATAGCAGAAACTTCAAAGCGAACCGCCTTCACCGTTGAGCCAGCCAAGATGAAAACTCCTTCATAAATACCAGGCTTCGTAAACGATGCAGCCAGAACACCCGTTTTACTATTCAACTTCAAGCCAGAGGAGATGAACGACGCCTTGTAACCCTCGTACCCAGCATAGTCATGTTTCTCACCAGGCACAAATGGGTAAATCGTTGCGGCGCATCCGATAAATGCCCCCTTCTCCACCTTCTTAATTGAAGCAGGAAGTCGTACACTATTAGGATTAAGCGCACGACAATTACTAAACGCATTTGCCCCAATCGTTGTGACAGATTCTGGAATCGCAACACCTGTAAGAGCCGCATTCATGATTGCATTTTTGGCAATACTTGTAACCAAGACCCCCTCAATGCGTTCCGGAATTGCAATGTCACCTACAAAAGTAGATGCCGTTGATGTTAAACCTGTAATCGTTACGTTCGTTCGCTTTCGATCAATGGTATAAGTAAAGACCTTACGAATCTCGTCATCCGTTACTGGAGCTAATGCCGCAGGTGTCCACGTGACATTACGAACCCATGCACAATCGTATCCATCGTAATACGACTCATCCTTGATGTAACGCCATTCAAACGTGTGGCTACCGGCTTCAACAAAAACTTTCACCGTTTGCCAGTCTACACCACTTCCACTGATTTTCGTCACGACCTCTCCATCCACTAAGAAGGCTAATATGTCATATCCTTCTTCTGAAGAGACTTGCCAATCAAACGAAAGTTCACCAGCCTGTGCTATAGACGCCTTGAGCGTATTCGTACTATCATTGCCCAAGTATTGCGTACGAACAACTGGTGCATTTGGTGAATTTGCATCATACGTACTATGCCACCCAATTGTCTCATCAATCGTCAATGCTAAACAGCCTAATCCTTCTGCGATAGACAAAGAATCAACAATTTCAAAATTAAACGATCTACTATTATCCTCATCATCCTCTTCAATGACATCCTCAATGTCAATTTCTACAGTCATTTGATAAATGCCTGCTGTAAAATCTTTCCATTTTTCATCATTGAGACGAACGCTAAAACCTTGCATCGCTTCAAGTGTGACATCGTCTTCCCATTCGTATGACCAAACACTCGCATTTGTGGCTTCAGAGGTAATCGTTGCACGGAATTTAGCAGTTGAGCTACTTGCAACTGTTCCAAAATTACCTACACCAAAGACAAAATCAAAGGCTTCACCAATCATGACCGAACGAATCACATCAATCGACTCGTCTTCTGAGTGAGCCGTCATAAAAAGGCTATAACCATGTTCCCAATCTGAGAAGACGGCAAAGTCTAAGTCAGGCTTTTGAGTATCGTCTTCATCTGGCTCTTCTTCTGTTTTAGCAGTTTGTGTTACCGTAATTGTACGAACAATGCCTGTTGCACCCGCTACAGTAATCGTACCTGAGCGTGGCGTAGTTAACGTATTCGCAGCAATTACATAAGACAACTGCCCATTGCCAGACGAGCTCGTTGGAGAAACTGTAATCCAAGCACTTGATGAAGATGCAGTCCATGCATCATTAGACTGAATTGAAATGATTCCCGTTTGTCCTGCCTCTTTGACAGAAAATTCAGAAACACTCACCGTCAAAACCGCTTCACAACAAGCATTTGCAACAGCACTATATGACGTCCCAATGTCATTAACTGCAGCAATCCAATAGTAATACATTGTGCCAACAGTAACATTAGAATCTACAAAAGAGCTCGTAACATTTGTTTTGTATGCCGTAGCAGGTCGGATTGGTGTCGTACCACGATAAAGATCA